>Ga0210404_10000109_pt1 | contig 58255 bp, 65 predicted proteins | sample IncBWH28MmetaG_FD_155455 | JGI IMG/M metagenome (GOLD analysis project Ga0210404, IMG submission 155455) | Forest soil microbial communities from Barre Woods Harvard Forest LTER site, Petersham, Massachusetts, United States - Inc-BW-H-28-M | ecosystem: Environmental > Terrestrial > Soil >... | reverse complement strand
GCGCATCGGCTTGTCCACATACATCGTGTGGAGACACGGAACGTCGAATCCCGTCAGCCACATATCACGCACGATTACGACCTTAAAGGGGTCTTTGGCGCAGCTCAACTTCAAGTGATAGTCAAGACGAGAACGCGGCTGGTTCCACCGCTCGTGCAGCCAAGATCGCCCGAGTTGCCACTAGGAGTCTTGACCGTCACGTTTAAGGTTCCCGGAGCGGAGATCAAGTCGGTCGTGATCGTGACCTGCAACTGCTGACTGCTCATGATCTCAGTGCTTAAGGTCTTCGCATTAACGACTACGACAGAGGACGAAACAAACTGACTACCATCGACACTGAGAGGAAAGCCCCGCTGCACTTCAGCGAATGTAATCGTGCTGGCAGAAAGAGACCCAATGATCGGGGCTGGCCGAGCACTTCCACACAAGGGATTGAGTGCGTTGCAACCTTGGAGGACTATCAAAGCGAGCAGAAGCACGCTGAGAGGCCGCAACAACGCACTGATGGGTTTTCTCGTGGTTGGATACATGTCCCAATCCTACGTCCACTTGCTAGATAGTGCCGCTCATTGCACGCTCATAGGGTCAGCAACCAATGCCCGTGTTTTCGAAGCCCGGCGTCGTCGATATGAACAAGTGGCGTGTTCATTCGAACATTGTAGAGGGAAATTCAAGGCCGACTAGCTCTTGAAATATGCCATTACACTCATCGACGGTTGTGATCGTGCGACTAGCGAGCCGCTGGGAAGTCACCGCTCTGGTGTCACTCAATCTTGCACGAGGAAACTAGCGAATGCGAAATCGCATAAGTAGAAAGCGCGATCCTGTTCCGGACGCCTACCTTGCGCATTAGTTTTGCCACGTGCGCTTTGACGGTCCGAACTGCGATGCCGAGGGGCTCCGCAATTTGTCTGTTCGGCCTGCCGTCTACCAGCATTTCCAACACCTCCTTTTCGCGTGCTGTGAAAGCAGGGTCGCCATCAGAGGGACTCCTCACCACGCCGCTGGCGCGCTCAACAAAAATCGATAGCAACTTGCGGGTAACCCACACCGAGCCTCGGCTCACGGCCCGGACGGCGCTAATGAACTCTCCCGCAGGAGCGGCCTCATCCACATAGCCTTTAGCACCGCACGCAAGAGCTCCAAGAATCGTCTCATCGTGCATTCCAGAACCTATCGCAATGATCTGCGCGTCCGGATGACACGCCTTCAGCTTGACTATATCATCAAGCAACTTCTGGCCTGGCTGGTTACCCAGCAGGATGATGTCAATGTGGTCATGGCGATTAAGATCGGAAAAGGAAGCATAGGTTAGCTCGAAATTTGGTTCTGACTCCAGAAGTGCGCGGAAACCGACAAGCCTCAAAGGGTCGCTGTCGATTACGACAAGATGGATTGCTGGTTGTGGGGATTGCTTCCTTGGATTCATAGAGTCCTTTCATCGTAAGTGTTTGTTAGATGTGGGCTATGAGTCTGATTGCGACAGACAGGTGCGAAGGCAACTTCACTCACAAGGGGGTATGGGTATCGGTCGGTATGTAGTCGCCCAGGCGGAGAATTGACCTGCCACAACTTCCTTCTGGTCAACCAGGAAGTCGCACCACTGACCATCATCGCTGAGTTCCGGACGCCATACGCGCCGGTAAGTGAGATCGAAGAGAACTTCCGAGCGAGATCCGCAGGGCGACTGGGTACGCCGGATGGTGTAATACGTTTCAGGTGTCATACCGCACTACCTTTCATTCCTTCTGGCGACACTGTCCGTCTAGTGGGCGCGCCCACATCTGTGCCCGCAGCACGATTATCGTTCGGTTGTAGCTGCTTCGGTTCCTTTTCATGGCAACAAAAAGACAGCCAACCCTGCGGGCGCAGCTCGTGAGCATTGTGCTCGCTGGAAGTTAGTCGGTTGATTGTGTCATCGCGGGTTCTCGGAGAGATGTGATCCTTCCGGGACGGCTAACAACAGACTGTGGCCCGTCGGAGGCCAAGCAATGAGTAGCACGCGGCATTCCAAAGAACGCCTAATCTTGGCTTGCGAGAAGGAAATACCTCTTGGCACTCATTGCAAACAAGATGACCCCTAGTAAAGGGGCGAAGTATGATCTATGACCGCGACGCAAGCAGGCAAGCGGAGTCTGGTTCCCGGATTGACGTCTGCGACTTGGACGCTTCCCCGGTTCAAACCTGGTGGGGTGTAGCCCAATTTCCCCGGAGTATATAACCTCCTCAACCATTTGGTCGGGTTAGGGGGACAGAGGCTTCTGAAAATGCACCCCCATCGCTACCTCCGCTGGGTTGGTTTGACGAGTATTTGGAGTCAGCAATTGTAAGAGGCGTGAAGGAGTTCATGCGGTCTAAAATCGTCCGCCGGAATCCAGTGGCATTTCTGGAATGTGACCGATCTTATTGAGGCAGTAGCGTGACATACGTTGAAGAATTCAAAGATGTGATACGCTGCCGGCACAGTGCAGAAGCTGACCATGTTGATAGTGTGCCGATAAAAGAGGCGGTCATGGGGCAAACGGTTTGGGAAGGAATTGTTGAGGTATTCGAGCTGCATAATCATCCGACGGCTAGCCGACTTTATGCCTGGGCACACGAGACAAACGATCTTGATAAGCAAGTGCGCCACGTAACAGTTCTTCATTTCGGCCCGGTCAATTCTCCGCTAAAGGCAGTACGGGCAGCGATCCTGCGCGATAAGGAATCTGGCGCAGCGTAAGAAAGCCAACTTGGATACCTGTTTAGTGCGCGTGCCACATCGGGGAATTAAGCGGCAACATGGGTGTGGGGCGGCTATGTGCGGTCGTGGCGTGCTCTTTCATAGCCCCGGCTGCTTGGGTGCGGCAGACTGCCGTTCTGACTGCTAAACTCCTGCGTGGTGACGGAGTGTGTACAAAGGGGGCACTTGAACGTGGTAATCCGTTCATCGTTTTGATGGTGTAATGTCTCATAGTTTAATTGTAGTCGCTCATCCTGGGATGACTCCGAACTAAAGGTATCCCCAAGATATAGCCGCCAGACTGGCGAACCTAGGCTGATGCGGAAGCGTGTTGATCATCGGACAGGACTTGCCGGACAGTTTGGGCCAGCGTTGAAAGGCTGAAAGGCTTCTCGAGGAAGGTTATGATTTTACAGGCGTCTGGTACCTGAGTGATGCGGTCGCTATAGCCAGACATACAGATCGTGCGGAGATTTGGTTGCCGCTTTACCGCAAGCGTGGCCAACCCGGGCCCGCCAAGCCCGGGCATGATGTAGTCCGTCAATAGCAGATCGATGCGCCCTTGATAGTTTCCGCACAGTTGCAAAGCCTCCATGCTATTAGAGGCTTCAAGCACCTTGTAACCGGTTGACCGCAAGAATTCACGAACCGCGGTGCGCAGACCTTGCTCATCAGCAACCAGCAACACGGTTTCCGAGCCAGTGGGAATCGTCTCTGCCGGCAATTGAGCCGCTCTCAGCCCGGTGGACTCTTCGACGATGGGCAAATAAATTTTGAAAGAACTGCCCTTCCCTGGGACACTGTAAACCCATATGCTGCCTCCGCTCCGTTTTACAATTCCAGAAACAATGGATAGCCCCAAGCCGGTCCCGTGGCCGCGCTCTTTCGTGGTGAAGAATGGCTCGAAAAGTCGCGCCTTCGTCGCTTCGTTCATTCCGACGCCTGTATCGCTCACTGTAATCCGTGTGTATGGACCTGGGATCAAGCGGACACTCTGCTCCACGTATGTCTCGTCCACAACAACGTGCGCGGTTTCGATCGTGAGATTGCCGCCTTCAGGCATGGCATCACGTGCATTCACCACCAGGTTGAGAAGCATTTGCTCAATCTCGCCCCGGTCTACACTGACACTTCCGAGTGCCGGCCCACGCCTGATAATGCAGTGAATCTTCTCTCCGACAAGACGCGGTATGATGTTTTCCAGTTCACCCAGCAGAGAATTCACGTCGACGACTCCCACTTCCTTGGGCTGCGTGCGGCTAAAGGCCAGCAGTTGTTTGGTGACCATGGCAGCCTTTCTTGCCGCTTCCGTTATGTGCCCGACACGCTCACTAACCCCACTTTTCTCGAAATCGCCCGATTGTATTAGCTCGGCATAGCCAGAAATAATCATCAACAAGTTATTGAAATCGTGAGCGACACCCCCTGCCATCTGCCCAACCGCTTCCATCCTTTGTGTTTGTTGCACCTGGAGCTCCATTTTTCGCTGGGCGGTCACGTTTTCGACAGAGACTTCGTACCAGATCAGCTTCCCGTCCTGACCGAACTTGGGCCATCCATTGAGTCTGACGCTAATGGGAGCGCCACCCTTTTGCTTCCATTTCACCTCGACGTTCAGCACAAGTTCCTGCCCTGCGTAGCGGTCGAGCAACTGCTGCCGTTCATTCAGATCACAAAAGATATGCTCCGTGGTGTGGAGCTCGACAACCTCTTGTTCAGAGTCGTATCCGAGCATTTCGGCCATCACCCGGTTGACGATCAACAGGTTTCCATCGGGATCAGCGCGATAGATACCGTACGGAGCATTGTGAATACTCGATTTGTAATCCGTTTCGGCATTGTGCAGCGCGGACTCTGCCGTCCTGCGCAGCACGATCTCGGCCTGAACCTCGGCCAAACTCTCCCGGAGCTCGGCCGCACTTGCCAAATTCTGGTAGGCCACACCCGCCTGGGCAGCCACGGCACCAGCGATGAGTTCATCCCCTTCGTCGAAATCTGTTATTCCAATTTTTGTCGCTAAGACAAGGCCTCCCACTGTCCCGAGGAGCGGGTTCAGCATGACTGCGCCGAGGTAGGGCTTGGTACATCGTGGAAGAGCAGCCTGGAAGGCGTGGACCATCACCTGATCCTCGGCAGGCATTCGCGCGGTCCTCCTCGTTGCCTTCAGGTTCTCCCGCCAGAGACTGCAAACCCTCTCCAGGTCCTCGTGCGGTATTGCTGCGGAAGTACCGCTCAGATGCGTGAAACTGATTTGGCCAGAATGGGAATCGATCGTGAAAGCGAAAGCAGCTCTTGCCCCAAGCAGGTACCGTGCTCCTTCGCAGAGTTGTTTGAGCAACAGCGGCACACTGCATTGGTTGGCCATCGCCCTTCCCAGTTCGGTCAAAGCGGAGAGACGATTCCTCGCGGTTTGCAGGTCAACCGTTTTCTGCGTGGCTGTGTGTTGGGCAAACCTCACATCCTCTGGAATGACTTCCTGGTCCAACGTTCGTGCAGACAATCTGGGATCCTCGCCCAGACATTCCGCAACCAGCCAGCAGATTTCATCGGGCAGTGCCGACTTGTTCGCAATGTGAAGCACGCCACATTCTTGAGCAAGTCCCAAAGCCTCCCGCTTAAGGTAGGCGGCGGTCCAAAAAATTACGGGAAGAGACGATTGCCCGGGCTGGCTGCGCAGAGCACTTACAAACTCGTAGCCATCCATGGTGGGCATCAAAATGTCGATGAATACGATCGCGGGAAGGGTTAGACGCGCAGCCTCCAGCCCTTCCGCGGCATCTCGGGCTTCGGTGACTTGGCGGCCTGAGCCTTCGAGGACGGATCGTAGGTATTCCCGGCTTGAAGAGTGGCTTTCAACCACTAGAATCCGAACCATCAGGGATCACTCATTTCACAGAACACCTTCATTTGGCGTGCCTCCTTCTTAAGCGAGTAGTCCAAATCGCCCCAGTCTCGCTCAGCGGTTCTACACAGCTCACAGCAAGCGGAGCAACTGACAGGCCAAATGGTGGAAGGCTGCTCTGGGGCTGGCTTTCGGCTGGACGAGCCTTGCACGGGCCTCCCCCACCCCGTGCGGACTTCTTCTTGCTTTTACGAAAACCGGATCCGATGCCGATATGTCGGCAACTGCCGATGCTTCGGCACTCTCACCACCGCAAATAGTTGAAAACACTACGGCAGTCTTTTGCCTGAGCCGGCCGCGCATGGACTCCAGACAAGCTAACGTGTATTTTTTTGAGAAACGTAACGCCGGAGACTCCACCGTGCAAAGCTGCCTCTGGGGGAGGGCTGGGAACGGCTATTGATGACTTTCGGACTGAAACCTGCGTGCTTATCCTGGCCGCCGTGATTTCGGCTGCACAGGTCAGCAATGATTAAGTGCTTGATGCGCCGATGAAGCCGCGTATCCGGCCCTTTCCGACAACGCCTGTTCGTAACACAAAATCGCTGGATGATGGAAACGCACAGAATGAGCCGTTTCGAGGTGGGATAAGGCGAGATCATTGGTCCTCCAGCTAACTTCAGGCCCAACTGCGAGTACCTAATCTAACGCACAACTCTGACGGGACGCGCCCCTGTAACTCAGCGCAATCCCGCCAGATACTAAGTTTATCCCAATCAAGGTGCCTGATTTACACAGCTCTGTCTGTGCGAAAGTGAACACTTCTGTGAATTTAGCTCTCGACCCAGGCGTGCCACCATGAAGAAGTGCGATATTTGCGCGGCAATGCTCCAGCCATCCGCCTGCGCGGAACCGGCGAGCGCGCCGATTGACTCGGGCCCTCGCTCACGCCCAGGTAAAAATCGGTGAGTGCGGCAGGCTTTCCTCCAGCCGATCAGCAATCCATGATTGAAGTCGCTCCACCACTGTCGCGGGAACCTGGAGGAATAGCAGCCCCGCGCGCCCCTCATTATCAGTCCAGCAAACCTCGCCGCCTATGGTTGCCGTCCTCTCCGTTCCCGGCAGTGTCAGCTTCAGATTGACTCTTTCTCCGACCTGCAGCGGAAACGGGCTGGTGAGAGCCATGCCGCTCTCGCTGACATTCACTGACGTGGCCACGAACTCAGCACGGGAGTTACTGGAGAGACGAACGGGGATCTGTAAAGGATAGCGATAGTAACGCCTTCTCTCCCGTACCATCAGCGGATAGGCCGCCCTGAGAGTGCGCTTGAGGATGGGCGCAAGCAAGGGTCTCACCAGCGCAAAGTTGGCTCCGGCCCGGAAGGCGTCGGGCATTTCGTTGCTGCTGTTCAAGATCGCCAAGACCACCGCCCCCTTGTGCGATGTCATCCCACGCGCTTTTTTGATCAGTTCCAGGGCGGCGGCCGGGTCCTTGAAGTCAACAACCATGGCCTCGTACTTGCCATGGCAAAGTTTCCGGGTTGCCGCGCCAATGTCAGAGCAGACCTCGAGATGGATTGACATCTGCTCCATGAAGTGGCAAAGAGTGTCGATGGTCTGGATGTCGCCGCTAACAAGCAGCACTCTGACGCCGATCGCTTTGGCTGGGGCCGTGTCTCCTTCTTGGCCGTTTCTTGGGCGGATGGTCACACCGGCGTTCATATCGCAAGAGCCTCGGGTATTTCCATCTGTCCGAGCTCGAAAGCCTCTACAAAGGCATCCACTACGGTCGGATCAAAACTCGCTCCTGAGCCCGATCGAATCATCTCCGTGGCTTCAAATGGGGTGACGGCCCGGCGATACGGCCGGTCACTGGTCAAAGTGTCATAGGCATCGGCGACGGCCAACACTCGGGCTTCAATGGGTATCTCATTCCCTTTGGCTGGACCATATCCTGACCCGTCGAACTTATCGTGGTGGGCGAGAATAATGGGAAGCACTCGGCGTAACGATCCTCCCACAGGCTCCAGCAAAGCGACTCCCTTTTGGACGTGCTTTCGCATTTCCACCATTTCTTCCGGAGTCAGGCTAGCGGCTTTGTGCAGGAGTTCTCGACTGGTTTCGAGCTTGCCGACGTCATGCAGCAGGGCCGCGGCCCGCACATCGTCGATATGCTCCTGATCAAATCCCATGCGCGTGGCCAGAGCAGAGGCGTACAACGCCACTCGGTAGGAGTGATTGTGAGTGTATTTGTCGTTCGAAATGAACTGCTGCAAAATCGTCAAGAGACCAAAATAAGTTTGGCGCAATTCTCCCAGATGGTGCTCTTTCCGCTCATACAACGTTCCCATCGCATAGGCCGTGACCAGAAGCAGGCCTGCCCAGGTCACCAACTCGGTCCATTGATCGTACGGGGAACCCAAGTGAGTTGATCCGGCGGCAAGATTCTTATTCGTCAGCACCAGCACAACTACCATGAAGATGCTGGCGGAGGCCGTCAGCACCGCATGTCTTCGGCCATAGACGTATGCGGAGAAGAGTGTGGGCAGCGTGTAGAACCCGACAATCAGCCGGTGCGACGCCACCAGCCAGTTTATCAGGCCCGCGATAATGAAGAGCGAGAGCACCAGCCATAATTCCTGGTTCACCTGGGGAAGCCCGAGCTTCATTGTGAATCCGCCCGCAGCATCCCCTCGTCTGCCAAATGCACGTTCGTAAAATGCCGATGTTTTCACTATGTCCTCCGAGGTCTGTCAGATTGCTTTCGTTGCGACCAAGGTGCTGCGTTCAAAATTGAACTTCACTGGACCGTTAGCGTCAAAGGAAGCGAGTGCTGCAAGGCTCCCGCGGTTCCCGTAACCGTGACGGTGTAGGTGCCTGGCGTAGTTCCGGACGAGGGCGGTGGCGCGATGCCCGTCCCTCCCGCGCATCCGACCGTGAACATCGTCGCGGTGAGGATCAACGCCAGCAGAACGATCACACGGAGTTTTCTTGACCGGCTCCGCGAACCCGCCAGCATCATTCCGAATACTCCCAGCCCCTGCAATTGAATCCAGACCGCATAAATCGGATGGTTCTGCGACTGGTTCGGCGGAACGGCCAGCGCCGATGTTGCCGTCGTGGTGATGGTCAGCGTGGCGGTGGCCGGCGTTCCAGCTGGAGTTACGCTGCCCGGCGACACGCTGCAAGTCGCATGCGCCGGCACACCGCTACAGCTCAACTGCACGGCGCTGGTAAACGATCCGCCCATCGAAGCAACCGTCAGTGTGTAGCTCACCGCACCACCGGCTTTGATGGTGGCGCTGCCTGGGGAGCTGGCCAGGTTGAAGTCCGATCCGTTCCCAGTAAGGTCCGCAGTTTGCGGACTGCCCCCTGCGTTGTCGTTGAGGGTTAGTATGCCGTTGCGGATGCCGGGAACCGTTGGGCTGAACGTGACGTTGATAGCGCAGCTGGAGCCCGACGGCAATTGTGCCGGGCAGTTGTTGACCTGCGTATAATCTCCTGTCGCCTGAATGTTGGTGATGATCAGCGCTGCGTTACCACTGTTGGTAAGGGTCGCGATTTGCGCTGCGCTGGAGGTCCCGACCTGCTGACCGAGAAAAGTTAAGCTCGTGGGAGTGAGCCCGGCTAGCGGGCCAGTGCCATTGCCGCTCAAGCTGATGAAGTGGGGCGCACCCGCTGCGTCATCCTGAATCAGGACTGCTCCGGAGCGGGGTCCCACTGCGGTGGGCGTAAAAGTTATGGAGAACGTGCAGTTGCCCGCGGCGGGCACACTCCTGTCGCAGGTGTCTGTCTCGGCGAAGTCTCCGCTGGTGGTGATCGATGAAATCAGCAGTGCCAAGCTGCCCATGTTTCGCAATAGAACGGTCTGCGCCGGGCTGGTCGAGCCCACGGACCGCGCAGCGTAAGGCAGTAGGCTAGGACTCACGGCCACCGCTGGGAATGAGCTTGGTCCGATCTTAAGCACGAAGGCGTCGGTTCCCCCTCCCAGCACATTCTGGGAAGCCCCTTGAGTGACTGGGAAGTCGGCTGAGTCAGTGGAACCTGCGATGTAGATACTGCCGTTCGCGTCGAGGGCGATGCCGCTGGCGAAGTCGTTACCACTCCCACCCAGATAGGTGGCAAACAGTTCCGTAGTTGCCGAGGCATCAATCTCGACCAGTAGAATGTCAAACCCGTTCGTATAACCTTCGATACCGTTGTTTGTTCCAAACGCTGCACTGCGTGTATTCGCAGCCACGTATGCGTTGTTACTGGGATCGAGTGCAATCGATTGCGGGCTGGCGTAATTGTTAGGACCAAGAAAGGTGGAATACAACAACGTCGATGCCGTGGGGTCGAACTTGGTCACAAATGCATAACTGCATCCAAATCCGTAAACGCTGGGGTCACAGATGCCGGTGGAAGTAATGGGGAAAGTGCTGTCGCTAATGACTGTACCGGCGATATAAGCCGAACCAGATCCATCGACGGTGATTGCTCCGATTCCGATTGGATTTCCGCTAGGGCCGTAGAAATAGGTGGAATAGTCGAGGTTCCCCGAACTCGCAAGCTTACTGACGAATCCGATGGTGGCGTCCTGTTGCGTGGAATTGCTTGTGAGGTACGCGCCTGACGTGGCTGGGAAGTTATAGGTATTCGTGGTTCCAGTAACGTAGGCACTGCCGTTGGCGTCCAGCGCGACGGCGGAAACCACGGTGTAGGGGGTAGGCCAACAGGGGTTCCCACAATTCTGGACGACATTCGAATTGCCGGCAAGGTACGTAGAGTAGATCAGGGAGGAGCCGTCCGCCGTGAACTTGGTGACGAATCCGTAGTTCCCGTAGAGTCCGGCTTGGTTGGCAAGGGCGGCAGTCTGGTAGGCATTGACCACTGGAAAGTTTTGCGACGTGGTGCTGCCCGTGATGTACGCCTCGCCCAGAGTATCGACGGCGACGCTGGCAGGCTGGTCGAAACCGTTTCCTCCTAGATAGGTTGAGTACGACAGCGAGGAGCCGTCGGGCGAAATCTTGCTGAGGAAACCGCTGTACGATCCCGGCTCAACTGCCTGATACGGCTTCACCGTCGGGAAATTGCTCGACGTGGTGCTGCCAGTCACGTACACATTATTTGCGCCGTCCAATGCCAACCCGATGCCATAATCGCTGCCGTTGCCACCGATATAATCAGCATAGACTAAGCTCGATCCGGTCGGATCAAGCTTGGCCACAAAAACGTGATTCGCGTTTGTCGAAGGTGCGCCGAGGGTTGTGAGCAAGAAGTCGGCGGAGTTGGTATACCCCGCGATATAGACGCTACCGGTACCATCTACCACGATGCCTGTGGGCTGATCATCGCCGGCTCCGCCGAGGTAGGTTGAGTACACCAACGTCGGGTCGATCACCAGCGGTTTGCTCTGATCATGCTCGGCAATGTGGAACCCGATGTGTGTTGGATCGTTCATCACATAGTTGCCGGACACGGGCACGCGCACCCCGTTGGATTCCTGGTAGACCACGGGACTCTGGAAATGGAAATCCCCGCTGCCGGCATGCAGAACAAGGTTGCCCTCCGCGTCCAGTTCGATCTGATTGGCGCCCGTGATTTCGAACCGGATCTGGCGCGGGTCCGCTCCCGGTGCGATGGCGAAGTCGTACTCCAATTGACTATGGTTCCCGTAATACACCAGATCAATGCCCGGGTATAGATTGCGGTAGCGAACCCTGGCATAGGTGGGTACGTTGGTGTGCCACTTCGCCGGATCTCTCCCGATGAAATAATTTACCCGGCCGGGCAGCGGGTCTTCTCCGATGACGGCCAGATTCTGAGCTACTCCAAGCAGCCTGAATTGCAGCGTGACGCCCTGAGGCGGCTGTAACTTATTCGGGGCGGTCACGTCGCTCACGGGTTGCAGTGGAACCGGTTGGTTCGGGCGCAAAGCGAGCGCAATCCCGCCCGTGGTCAGAAAAGCTGTGTAGCCTTTGCCGCGGGATAGAAACTTGACTTCAGAACTTGTCTGACCTTGGTTGGCCTCGAACGTCAAAGGCAGATTGCCGTAGCTGGCCTGCACTCGGCCACTCTGTAGGCGGCTGGTCTGCGGCAGCATCGGCAACGCCGCAGGTTGCTGAGCCCAAGACGCCGTGGTCCCCATAGTCGCAGCCAGGGCTGCCCACACTAAAATATTTCGTCGCATCGGAGGTTCCCTCGCATAATTGAGTTCGCAGTCAAGAAGAACTCTCTTCACCGCTAGGTCGAACAGCATGGTGTGACACTCGCCCTATCACCAAGCTGTCGACCTCGGGGGAGGCTACCGATAGGGCTTATTACTCGAAGAGGTGCACGGCTGGTGCCGAATTGGTGAGGTTTGGCGGCGCTTCTCGCAAGCCTGTGTTTAGGTGTGACTTATGCGCAGTCTCTAAGAAATTGCCGTGGCCGCTGGCGACGCGTTTTCGTCGGTTTTCTGGACTAATGTCTTACGGCTGGACTCAGACGCGAGGGAATTGTTGCTCTACCAAATCGTGCTCGACGATATCCTCGGCAAGCATTTCGCAAAAGGTGACTAGTTCCTGACACATGGCAGCACGAAGGTCACCTGCTATATTATGATTTAGTTAACGATCGAACCTCGCGAAGTGAAACAATTAGACCGTGGAGCTTCAGCTTCCACGGAGCGCAGCCCGGCGATCGCAAGCGGTCATCTGCCTGTGTCGTAGAAGGAGTAGCAGGCATGCCTGAAGACGTGATTCTGATCGTCGAGGATGACATACGGCAACGCGCCCTCCTCGGCGAATTCCTATCAGCGAACAACCTCAAAGTCTTGACTGCTGGGAACTGCCTCGAGGCGGAGCACATCTGCCGGACTCAACGTCCTGACGCCGCTATTCTCGATTACGAATTGCCGGACGGGAACGCTCTAGACCTGATGACGCGGCTCAGGACTATCGATGCGTCGTTGCCCGTCATAATTCTTACTGGGCAAGGCTCAATCGAACGCGCTGTCGAGGCCGTCAGGTTGGGAGCCGATCAATTCCTGACCAAGCCCGCTGACCTCGACGCCCTACTCGTGCTTCTTCAACGCGGTCTGACAAACCATCAGATTCGCCAGTCGCAACTCGCCGACAAGATTCGGGTTCGTCACGTTCAAGACCCCTTCGTCGGGAAGAGCGCGAGCATACAGAAGCTCGCCGAAGTTGCCCACAAGGTCCTGAATACAAATAGCCCGGTGCTAATCCAAGGCGCGACTGGGGCTGGCAAGGGCGTCCTGGCGCGCTGGTTGCACCAGAAGGGCCCCAGATCAGAGCGGCCATTCGTGGATTTGAATTGTGCCGGGCTTTCCAAAGAACTCGTGGAGACGGAACTCTTCGGCCACGAAAAAGGCGCGTTCACCGGAGCAGTTCAGAACAAAATGGGCCTGCTGGAGATCGGTCACAAGGGCACCATTTTCCTGGACGAAATTGGAGATCTGGATCTTCAAGTCCAGCCAAAACTCTTGAAGGTGCTCGAAGAGAAGACCTTCCGCCGGCTCGGGGATGTGCGAGAGCGCTTTGTGGATGTGCGGCTGATTGCCGCCACCAACCGGAATCTGCGGGAAATCGTAGGTCAAAAGACATTCCGGGATGACCTTTATTTCCGTATTAGCGCCATCTCTCTCTATGTACCTTCCCTGCATGAGCGGGTTGAGGATATTCCGATCTTAGCCCGGCAACTTCTGGATCGTTTAGCCGCCGATTTGGGATTACGCCACGCGGAGATCTCGGACGAGGCCATGCGCTATCTGCAATCCTATGCGTGGCCCGGAAACGTTCGAGAATTACGCAACATCCTTGAGCGTGCGTTGTTGCTGGGCGATCAACAACTGCTGACCGCCAAAGATCTTCACTTCGAGGTGCAGCCAGACAATGACCACTTCGATGACGGAACCATCACGACTCTCGAAGAAATCGAAAGGAAATACATTGCCCGGGCGCTCCGGCTGCTAGGGGGAACGGTGCCGGAAGTTGCAAAGAAGTTGGGGATCCCCAGGAGTTCGCTTTACAACAAGATAAGGCAGTATCGAATAGACCACGACGCCAAGACCGAACTAGCGGACGGCGAGTCAGGTCAACGGGCTGATGACGAAATACCGGAACCGTTTGCCGAAAGACTCAGTAAAACTGGGTCCATTGGCTGAAGGTAGCTTTTCGTCTGGGATGGGGCCGCGAATCCAGATCATGGATTCCTAGCGGGATCACCGAAGGAAATCCCGTTTCTCGCGGGCGACTCTCAAACGCTCTAAATGCTTCCACTGTAACACCTTCAAGCCTTCCGTACCTTTGCCCGCCCTGACCGCAATGTTTGGCTAGTTTCGTGCCGACATAGGGAGAGTGGCGGCTTCGTGAAATCGTGTCATGCGGCTTCATTCAGCCGCCACCCGCCCCCCACAAGCCCTTTCTTGGGACCTAGTTATGAGCCAATTCCATAATTCGCATTTTCTGGCGACTCCTCATCAGCCGCTGCCGCCAACCGGCCGGGAGCATGCTCCCCAAGTTGGCACTGCGCTCAGACTCAACAAGCGCGTGATCATCCGCCACTCGCTGGTCTCTCTTGCTTTTGTGTTGCTTTTCCTCCTGCTCAACCATCCAGAAGTCATCGTCTTGTCTCGGCTCGGTTCTACAGCGTGGTATCCCGCGACGGGTCTGGCCCTGGCGCTGCTGTTGGGCGTAAGCCCGCGATATGGGTTTCTGGTCTGTTTTTCTACTGCGCTGGCTGGAATACTGATCTACCAGCAGCCGCTGACGTCTCTTAGCGGGACGGTGGGAGCCGTTGGTTGCAGCGCGTTCTATGTCGCAGCGGCATACGTTCTGCGCGGCTCGCTGCGAATCGATCTTGGTCTGCGTGAGCGACGCGATGTGGTCCGTTATGTGGCGGTGACCACGACGGCTGCTTTGGGATCTACTGCGATTGGTGTAGCGTGCCTGGCCGCGGACCATGCGATTCTCTGGACCGACTACTGGCGCTCAGCGTCGATTTGGTTCCTCGGTGACGAGATCGGATTGCTCGGTGTGGCGCCGTTTCTTCTCATCCACGCATTGCCGTGGGTCTGCAGGCAGTTGTCACCGGAGCACGTTGACTCCCGGCCCGGGAAGAATCTCCGCAAAGGGACATTTAACAGTGGGGCGCTTATGGAAGCGGGTGCCCAAGCTTGCACATTGATCGCTGTGCTCTGGGTGATGTTTGGATCGAAGTTGGGTCATTTCGATCTGTTTTACCTGACCTTCATCCCGATCACCTGGATCGCCATGCGCCACGGAATCCGGAGGGTGGTCACGGGATTGCTCGCACTGAATTTTGGCATCGTGGTCGCGATGCATTTCTATCCGCCCACCTGTGCGCCCACCACTGTAGCTCTGCTCATGTTCGTAGTCTCGGCAGCGGGACTCATCGTGGGCTCGGCGGTAAGCGAGCGATTCCGCATCGCCGGCCAACTTCAGAGAGGCACTGCCGAATTGGTTAGCGTCAACTCCCGGCTGGTAACGGCCAAAGACGCCGCCGAGGCAGCGAGCCGCGCCAAGGGCCAGTTTCTGGCCAACATGAGCCATGAAATCCGCACCCCCCTGAACGGGATCATTGGCCTGACCGAACTTACCCTCGACACGGAATTAACCCCGGGGCAGCGCGAGTATTTACTCATGTTGAAGGCCTCCGGAGATTCGTTGCTCGACATAGTCAACGACATCCTCGATTTCTCCAAGATCGAAGCGGGGAAGCTCGCCCTGGATCCCATCGACTTCAACCTGCAGGACAGCGTGGGCGAAACGATGCGAGCGCTGGCCTTGCGCGCCGATCAGAAGGGTTTGGAGCTGATTTACGAGGTCAGCTCAGACATACCGGTTTACGTAACGGGAGATCCCGGGCGAATACGGCAGATTCTCATCAACCTGGTAGGAAACGCCATCAAGTTCACGCGGCAAGGGGAAGTTGTCGTGCGGACACGATGCGCTTCTCGAAATGATCACGAACTCGAACTCTGCTTCACCGTCGCGGATACGGGTATTGGGATTCCCGTCGACAAGCATTCGCTCATCTTTGAAGCTTTCGCGCAGGCTGATGGCAGCTCCACTCGTAACTTTGGTGGAACCGGTCTCGGCCTTGCCATCTCATCCCAACTCGCTGGATTGATGGGCGGTCGAATCTGGGTGGAAAGCACGATGGGCAAGGGGAGTACGTTCCACTTCACCACCCGGGTTGGTGTCGCCGCCGATCAGCACGCCTCCAATATTCAGACGTTTCACGCCGAACTATTGCACCTTCCCGTGCTGCTGGTGGACGACAATGACACCAACCGTCGAGTCCTGCTGGAAATGACGCGGGGCTGGGGCATGCAGTCGACAGCCGTAGACAGCGGAGTGGCTGCTCTCGAAACCATGAACTGGACGAAAACAGCGGGCCCGGGATTCCATCTGGCGATCATAGATGGACACATGCCCGGCATGGATGGTTTCGAACTGGCGGAGCGAATCAAGGCTGATCCCCAACTTTCGAGCACCATGATCATGATGTTGACTTCTGCCGGACAGCGCGGTGACGCCGCGCGCTGTCGCAGAATGGGCATCGCCGCATATCTCATAAAACCCATTCGCAAGTCAGAACTGCTTTCCGCGATTCTGGCCTCCGTGGGTCAGAGGTCCGACCATTCAGTTCCCGATCTGGTCACCAGACACAGCCTCCGACAGACGTCCAGGAAGCTCCGTATTCTCGTGGCGGAAGACAACCCGGTAAATCAAAAGGTTGTCTTCCGCATGTTGGAAAAAATGGGACATGTGACCACGATCGCTGCCAACGGCGAAGACGCACTCGCAGCTCTGGAAGCGAATTCCTTTGATCTGGTGTTCATGGACGTACAGATGCCAGAGATGGATGGGCTGACGGCTACGAAGTGCATCCGTGAGCGTGAGCACCGGACGGGGCTTCATCTTCCCGTTGTTGCGATGACCGCCCACGCCATGAAGGGTGACGAGGATCTCTGTCTCGCAGCAGGTATGGACGGATATATTGCCAAGCCCGTCGGCAGCCGGCAAATCAAAGAAACCATCGCCAGACTCCTCATCCCGAAGCCGGAGGCACGGCCCCTCCCGATAGTAAAGGGTGTGCCCAATTCGCTTGCTCTCTGGGACTCCGCCAAGGCGCTCGACAGGCTCGATGGCGATGAACAGTTGCTGCACGAGATCGTCCAGATTTTCCTCGAAGAGAGGCCCTGCCAATTGGCGGACCTGAAGCGTGCTGTGACCGAAGCCAATGCTGAACTTCTGGAGAAAACTGCGCATCGCTTGAAGGGAGAATTGAGTTATCTGGGTATGCCAACGGTCTCACTGAAGGCCAACCAACTGGAACAAATGGGGCGCGAGCGCGACTTGGACCACGCGGCCGAAGTATTTACCGAATTCGAAACTGACGTTTCCGCGGTGGCTGAGAGCATGCGCCGCATGTTAGGAGTGAAACATGAAACTGTTAATCGCTGAAGACGATATTTTCTTTCGCAAACTGTTGCAACAAACCCTCGGGGCCGACTATGACGTGATCCTGGCGGAGGACGGCAACGAGGCTTGGGCCAGATTACAACGAGATGATGCACCGCAACTAGCCATCCTGGATTGGGTCATGCCTGGCCTGAGCGGCCCGCAGGTCTGCCGGAGAGTCCGGCAATGTTCCCACTTGGATTCGATGTACCTCATCATCCTCACAGCCAAGAACTCTGCCGCCGACGTAGTCTCTGGCCTGCGCGCGGGAGCCGATGATTACGTGACCAAACCGTTCAGCCCCGAAGAACTTCGGGCACGAGTCAAAATCGGTGAACGCATTCTGAACTTGAAGGACTCCCTCGCCGGGTGCTCGGTGGAGGCCAACGAATCGTCGGCACGAGAAACGCTCCTTCAGCAACTCCTGCTCAGTCTTCCTTGCCGCCATGGATCGGACATTAACCAAAACAACTGGCCCGGAGCCGAGGCTTATATCAGACAAGGTTCCGAAGCGCAGGATATCTCTTGCCTGGGTTGTTCCTTGCTTCCGGACCGTCCCAAGATGCCAGTGACTAACAGCAGCCTTTGGACAATTCAGCATGAATGACGACCAGCAGGCTGGAATTCTTGTTTCCGAATGCAAACTCGACAAGAGCGCCTCGAATACTGTCCTGATCGCTGAAGACGACCCTATCGGCCGTAGGATGCTTCAGAATCGATTGGCGAACTGGGGCTATCGAGTGATCACCACTGAGAACGGACTAGAGGCTTGGGAGATTCTCCAGCAAGGCAATGCTCCAGATCTCCTGATTCTGGATTGGATGATGCCCGGTATCGATGGCCCCGAACTCTGTCGCAGAATTCGCGAAAAGCAACATCCCATTTATCCGTACATTCTGTTGGTTACTGGAAAGGACGACACCCAGGACGTCGTGCGCGGGCTGGAAGCTGGAGCCGATGATTATCTCTCGAAACCGTTCGATCCCACCGAGTTGCGGGCACGCCTGCAGGTTGGCAAGCGCATCCTTACCCTCCAGCACGAATTGATCCAGGCGCGAGAAGAGCTTCGCTTTCAAGCCAACCACGACGCTTTAACCGGGATCCTGAGTCGTGCCGCAATCCTCAGCTTGTTGGACCGTGAACTGCAGCGGGGAGCTCGCGCCGGTACCTCGACGGGGATACTGATGATGGACCTGGACCATTTCAAGAAGGTCAATGACACATACGGCCATGTGACTGGCGACGCAGTACTGAAAGAAGTAGCACATGGCATCAACCAAGCTTTGCGTTCTTACGATTTCCTAGGGCGCTACGGAGGAGAGGAATTCCTTGCAGTACTTTCCGAATGCTGCCCAACTGATCTGCGCGCCATCGCGGAAAGGGTCCGCTCCGGGGTTGCTGACATCCCGATTTGCACGGCGGCCACTACCCTGTCCGTCACGATCAGTGTCGGCGGCGTCGTAACCTCGAACCTGGCCCCGGGTCTCGATTTACTCTCTGCCGCTGACGCAGTGCTCTATGAAGCGAAGGCCAATGGACGGAATCGGGTGGAAATTGGAACCTTATGATCTGGCCAGGCAAAAGGCGGCGTTTGAAGGCAATAGCAATACTCTTATTGACCAGGCGCCGGTCATTGTGTGGGCTAATCGTTGAACACTGAACGAATAAAACGGAGGTCCGTATGAAGTCGATTCTCTTGGTCGAGGACAGCAGGCTCTTGCGTCTGGCAAACGAAAGGACACTGGTGAAAGCAGGCTACAGAGTCGCGACGGCAGGCGATGGTGAGGAAGCACTGCGGATCGCTAATGCCATGATTCCTGACCTGATCCTCCTAGATATGTTGTTACCAACTTTGGGAGGGGTACAGGTTCTGCGAGCATTAAGAAGTAATGTACTTACCGCACTCATTCCTGTCGTCGTGTTGAGCAGCCTTCCGCAGAAGAACGAGTTCAAACTCAAGAAAGAGGGCGCCACCGCCTACTTCGAAAAATCACAATTGGGTCTGGGCCAAAACTCGGAATCTCTCATCAACATCGTGAAGAAAACGCTGGATGACTTCATCGAACTGAATGGCCAGACAGTGCCCCCAGTCGAGGCTTTTTCATCACGATTTGTTCGCGAGAGCCAGACATGACGCCGGACATGGCATTTGAGTGTTTGCTGGTTTCCAGTGACCCCGGGGTGTTTGGCACCATCGATCGAATACTGCGGGAGCTCTCGATCCGCACCAACATCTGCTTGCGTTCCTCAAGGGCCTTCAACCTACTGGCGAAAGGCAGCACCGATCTTATCGTCATCGACTGGGAGGGAGAGGCTTCTTCAGAACTCTTGCACGAGATCTGGAAGTTCGGGAAGACGCGGAAACCGACGATTGTAGCGATTTCTCCCCTCGATTGCCCCATACCCGGCGCTCACGTTGTCCTGCGAAAGCCTCTGACCGCCGAATCCGGCGAGAAGGCCATAAGAAGCGCTTATTTAAGAATGGTGCGGGACCATCGCGTACATGCAAGATATCCTTTGATGATACCGATCGCCGCGACCGACGAGGCCAACCAAACTGTGCCGGTCACGGTCACGGATATCGGCGACGGTGGAGTGGGGCTTAACACAAAAGCGCAACTCACCATCGGGCAGATATTGTCGATTCGCTTGCTGTTGCCTGGCCTGAAACGGGATGTCTACATGCAGGTTCGGGTCCTCTGGACTCGGGAGTACGGTGCGGCCGGTTGCAAGTTCCTCCGCATTCCACCGGTCGACTCTGACATTCTGCACGATTGGCTTAAGCACAAGAGCCAAATTAAGAAGCCGCTTATCAAGGTCTGAAGAACAATGCCGGAACGGCGGGGCGGAATCAGCATGGCGAGGCGAACTTCCGGAGCACATTGACTCACTTTCGTGTGACTGTGGTGTGGGGCTAGTTGCACGCCGCCATGTTTTGGCTCACGCCCTGCAGGCTCATGATGGTGTTACCAATCAGAGGCAGACTCCAAAATCTATTGTGATGTTGGCGCAAGTAGTATGACGCAGCCAAAGAACCGACACTCTTCACGGTTGCGACAGCGTAGGCCCGCCCCACGGTCGGGTGAGTTCCATACAAATAAGCCGACTGAACCTCCACATTGCAGACTCCTGTTTTCCCGGCGAGCCAATTCTGGCGGGCGAACAGCGTCGTGTATGAATCAGCGAACGTGCTGCCGGTAGAAACTATGGCCAGGCTAACGAACGTCTTGTCGATGAGTTTGACCTCACGACTAGCCGCCAGGATCCTAGGCGCCGAGGCTGTAGCCTCGATCATGGGTGCGTCGGTCCGGATGACGCTACTGGGGGCTTCCGGAAGCTCCGCAGCCATCGAGATCGTAGCCAGCGCGAGCACAGCGAATATGGTGGGCAATATCCATGTCATGGGTATTGCTCCTTTGCCTGCACTCGCGGCCGTACAGTGCAGTTGGCTGGTTTTCATGGCTGCGACCGGTGATTCGTTACGAGAGGTCATGGTCTGAAGGTAGGCTCGTATCACCCAGGCCACAATGGCAAGACGGTAATAGAAGGTAGTAACGTATGGTAACCAGCAGGTTGTGCCATAGCGGTTGACTCTGACGCGTGTCTACCGCATGATGTCGCTTTGCATTCCTTTGCCGCCAACTTGCGACGACCTCCGACGACCGGACGTTCCTCTCGATTTGATCTGCCTAAAGGTAAAGACAAGAATCCATCTCAAAACGGCTTATTGGATGGGATCCAAAACTCACCGTCCCCGTGGGTTGCCAAGTCGCTCGATCAGACCTAGCGCCGTTTTCTGCAGTGGCCGGTCAAAGATGGGCCGCCCCCGAGAAAAGGCGCCAGCCGCGGCGACACCTATTCGTGGAGCCTGGTGTCGAGAAGCGAGCTGTGAACGGCCAAACGCCGTTGTAGTCAAGTAAGGTCAAGCTGTCTGAGCCGGACTTACAAGTGTGCGGTTTTGAACAGCTTCTTGAAATCGCCACGTGCGATACTACCGTGACCAGATTGCTTGACTGTAGGAGTACGGCATGACGAAATTGAAGACGGTAGCGAGCGTAGCGGACATACTGGAGCGGGAACTCGAACCTACGATCAAAGAATGGCTGCGGCGGGTAAATCTGGTTCCAGAATTGACCGACATTCCACTTAGCGACGCGGACCGAACGGGGCACCTGCCCAAGTTATACTTCGACCTTATTTCCCGCCTGCGCCTTCCTAGGGATGTCCATCCGCCGATCTCCATCGCCGCTACCGCGCACGGACAAATTCGGCGTGCACAGGGCTATTCTGCCTCCATGCTCATCGAGGAGTCGCGGGTATTCCAGGTCGCCACATTTGGCACATTACATCTCCATCAGAGCGAACTCGATCAGAACCAGGTGCTTTTAGACGTAATGGTCATCGCGGACGAGGTGGATGCGCAACTCATGGAAACCGTGCGCAGCTTGATGGAAGCGAAACTCGCTGAGGCCGCAGCCTAGCATCACAAGTCAAAATCCCAGTCCCTTCGGTTTCGCTCAGGGCGGGTTTTCTCCCCAAAGTACTCAAGAACTGTGAACGCGGTAAAAGATCACGCCCTCAAGCGCCAAGGTGTGCAATTTTGGACAGATAGGGCGATGGACTTAGAACCGCCGTTTTCAACAGTGACTGTGAAAAAGGCGTGGGCAAACACATCGAAACCCAAGACCACCGTGCTCTTCACCTGTTTGCACCTAAACGGAGTCATGAACGGACGAAGCTGTTCAAAGATGTACAGTTTGCGACTCCCATTCTCTCAGTAGCGAAACCTTACAGTCCCTAGTCGTGGAGTACGATGTCGAGCAAGGAACTGTGAACCTCCAGCCCCCCGTTGTAGTCGATAAGGCCGAGCTGCCTGAATCGATTCATAAAAAAGTTCACGCGGGCTCGAGTCGTACCGACCATTTCCGCCAAAGTCTCCTGGCTTATTTTCGGAGTTACGTTTTCCGATCGCCCTTCCTTTCCAAAACGAGCCAACAACAAAAGAGTCCGGGCCAACCGCTTCTCGGCGGAGTTAAAAAGCTGATCCACCAAGTCGGCCTGCGTTTGGTTGTAGCGGCCAACCAGATAGGCGACAAATAGGTCTGAAAATGCGTGCTCACGGTGAAGTACGTCGAGCATTGCTGCCTTTTCAATTCTCAGTACACGACAATCCGTAACTGCGGTAGCAAATGCAACGCGCTGAGGCTGGTCAGAGGTAACACCATCCTCGCCCATGAAGTCACCCTCGCCGAGTAGCGCGATGGTAGCCTCTTTGCCCCGCCTGGACAGGACGCTGAGACGTGCTTGGCCTGCTTGAATATAGAAAACGGCATCACTAGGATCCCCCTGCGCGAAGATCACTGTGTTCTTTGAGCATTGCAGGATTGTTCTTCCCAACCCGGTTTGCGCGAGGAAAGCTTTGGGATCAAAAGCTTTGGGGACAAATGTCCGTGCTTTGCGAGGCGACATAAAGACCTCACGGGGAGGACACCCCAGTAGAGAAATTGTATACCTGACATAGAACGGTGATAGCAAGAAAATAACATGTCTGTTACGAAATCCGAACAACCCCAAGAACCGATTGTGTCAATAGTTCAAGCCCCAAAAAGTGTGCACTTTTGGACAGACGAAACTGAGCCACTCTCGATATGGTTAGGTCAAACCTACGTGCGGAGCAAGGAAGTACCACGATGGCTAGAGTTCTGCTGGCAGAGGACGACGACTCGGTCCGCGATATGTTGCGGACCTCACTGGAACGCGACGGCTTCGAGGTAGTCGCGGTAGCGAATGTCTGCGATGCGCTGAGTCGCATCGCTGCAGAGAACTTCGACGTACTACTCTCTGACCTGCACATGCCACAAGCCGGCGATGGCTTCACGGTCGTCAGCGCCATGCGCCATACCCACCCCCACGCTGTGACTCTAGTGCTGAGCGGCTACCCAGCGATGGACGAAGCCCTATCCGCCATCCGCTTACAGGCGGACGAAGTCCTTGTCAAACCAATTGAAATTGCCTCACTCCGGCAAATTATCCACGAAAGACTCGACAACCCCTTAGCCCGTAGGAGGACGCTGCCCACGGTGAGCGTGGCCTCCATACTGGAGCGTGATATCGGCGCCACAGTTCAGGCTTGGATAGCTCTGGTGGAGCGCAACGAAGAGCTGAACTGTATCCCTTTGAGCTTTGAAGAGCGCACTGGCCATCTTCCCGGTCTGCTCGCTGACCTGATTAACCGTTTACGCCTCCCTCCAATCGCGAAGGCCGACTTCTCCCTCGCCGCATGCCAGCACGGAAATCTGCGCCGGGAGCAAGGCTACTCCGCCGCTATGATGGTCGAGGAGTCGCGTATCCTACAGGTCAGCATCTTTAACACGCTGCAAAACAATCTTCCCAGCGTGGATTTTAGCCGGGTCTTGCTCGACGTTATGACCATCGCGGACGAAGTGGACTCACAACTGAAGCAAGCCATGGCCACCTATATAGGGCCTCAACTTGGATCCGCCCGGCAAGCGGTGGCCTAGGTACTTGGATGGACCGGCGGCCTACACCCAAGAAGCATTGAAAGAGCCGACCGCGCGCGCAGTGGTTCCCCAACTTCTTCTGGAGTGTTTCGTGCAGGCAACTCTATTCACCCCTGGCGGAGATGCAGAGGCCCGGTGTGAACTGTGTGGACACTTGCCCTCCGTTCTTCTGCGGTGGCTGGTAATTCAGAGACTTCCGAAGCCCGGGTAAGTGATCAATATTGAACAGACTTCGTCGGACATGTGCTTGTATTGTTAAAACCTTCCTTTGATGAGCAAGCGAGACAGTCCCATGTTTAGCAGGCAATGCGAAGAGTGGGATAATTCCCACATCATCGCTCTTGTGGAATTGGACATGCAGAAAATGCGAGTCCACATTCTCTTGTCGCGTGAGGGGATCAGAGAACGACTACGAGCACTAGAACGTCCTTCAAGGACCACTACAAACTCAGGCCGTCCAACCCGTGTCGGGTAACTGAGCAATTCTGAACAGTTTCCTGAGCAAGTGTCTGCGCCCTTCAAGTAATGATCCATCCAGTGCACCCTGCAACAGCCATAAGCCGACAGCTTCCATCAACCGAATTGAAGACCTCAATGCGGAAGCGCATATTGTCTTCTCTGCTGCTCACGTCCATCGTGAAACGGTCTTCGGCGGGAAAGAGAATGGAGAAATGTGCGCGTTCTCCATGAATGGTCGATTGAGCGCTAACATGGAGAGCTTCCAAATCCAGGTTGTTATCCATCAGCGCTTCTTGAATGGTCCGCAACACTTGATGGTGATCAACAAGTCGGTAGTTCTTCGACACCACGCCCACCGGTATCGCTCGCTCTCCTTGGCGGGTTCCAATCTTGTACACCATGTCGAGAAATGAGTTGACGCCTACGTCGTCTCCATTTACAGATGCCATCGTAAACGGCTGCCGACCGAATTGCGGGAGACCATTCAGAATACCGCTAAGCGTCTCACTCGCCTGCGGCACAACCGGCAACCCAGCTAGTGTCGCCGGGCCGAGAGCATAGACCGATGACGTTCAAACATTTCTTGATGGCTGCCAGTCACATTTCCCTCCACACGAACCACAAGCACTTCTTGGAGAAGAATCTCGTCTCAAAACAATCATCAACTCGCCTTGCCTCGTTTATTGTCCCAGCTAATCTGCTCGTGGTGTTTCTGCTCGTGGAACTTTACAAACTCGGAGGTGCCAGATCAAGCAAAATTCTTTGCCCGGTTGGGTGAGAGAGTCCGCAAGCTGCGGAAAGCCCAAGGTTTCAGGCAAGAGGATATGATCTCGTTCGGCTTCTCCGCGAGACACTGGCAGCAGATCGAAGCCGGAAGGCCCATCACTCTCACGACCCTGCTGAGGATCTGCCAAGCCTTTCGGGTTCCTGCGGCTCGTCTGCTACAGGGTCTCGACAAAGGCATCTACCCACGTTGAGGGCAAGCGGCAACTCCAAACTCCGAAGCCCAGAATTATCCCTACCCAATTTTGGGCAAGCCTAAAACGGCCCGCTGCGCCGTTCCCTTGCCAATCTTCATCTCGGCAGTGATCTGGCTCCAAGAACGGCCCTGCGAGCGTAGAGAAGCAATCCTTGAAGCGTCGACAATCACACGCGGCCTTCCCAGTCGTCTGCCTTTGGCCCGTGCGTTCCGTAGCCCGGCGCGGACCCGCTCCTGAATCAGAGCCCTCTCGAATTCTGCCATGGCCCCGATTATTTGGAACATCAACCTGCCGGAGCGAGTACCGAGGTCCAGATTGTCCCGTAGGCTGACGAAGGCCACTCCGAGGGCTGCGAGTTCAGCAAGCGCATTGACTAGGTGCTTTAGGGACCTTCCAAATCGGTCGATCTTCCACACGAGGATGGCATCAAATCGCCTTCGGCAAGCGTCGGACATTAACCGATTCAGTGCCGGCCGCGACTCCTTGCAACCCGACACCCCCTGATCCGTGAATTCTTCAATGATCTGCCAACCGCGGCGCCCGGCATATTCCCGCAGTTCCGTGAGCTGCATTTCTGGATCTTGGTTGTTAAGGGTGCTGACTCTTGCGTAAAGCGCGACTTGAGTGATGGGGCGAGTGGATTCTGGAGCGAAAGTGGTGCTACGTTGCTGTCTAGCCATGGTTGCCTCCTTTGTAGGCGACTGTTGGTCAGCACTGGATCGGTGTTGCTGCACCGGTCCGGTGCGCTTCTACATGAGCTCTTCTTGAGTCTCTTCCTTTTCCTTTGTTCTCCCTACCTTATGTTGCACGTATACTCACGACCTTGATCCGACCCTACAATACGACCGGAAAACGGTTCGCCGCCTCACGCTGCGGGTCGTCGGCCAAGTGCGCGTACCGCGCGGTCGTCTGCTGTTGGGTGTGCCCCAAAAGCTTACCTACGATCGGCAATGAAACGCCGCTGGAAACAAGATGTGACGCGAACGAGTGCCTCAAGTCATGGATGCGCACACCGGAAAGTCTGGCAATCTTACACACCTTCGCCCAAGGGCCTCTTAGGTCGGTCAGGTGAGGGCCCGTCCTGCCTGGGAATAAATATTCCCCTTCCCGGGGCAACCTTTCCACCAGCGACAATGCTTGTTCGCTTAGCGGCACGTACTCTGTGCGCTTCTGCTTGGTGTGATGGCTGGGCTTCGTCCATACGCGTCGTACAAGGTCAAAGTCGGTCCACTTCGACGTGAGCGCCTCGCTCTTGCGGCAACCGGTCACCATCGAAAGCCGTATAGCGTTCGTGGCGCGATGTGCCTCGGCGCGTAAGAATTTACGTTGTTTTTCCGACACCTCAGCATCGGCTGCGCAGAGGCTCGGATATTTCTCTAAGGCTACGGCCAGCCGTTGCAACTCATTCTCGGACAGCCATCGTTCTCGCTTTTCCTCGTGGAATCTTTGGATACCGGACGCTGGGTTCTGCGAGACACCCCACTCGCTCTTAGTGTCGGTAGCAGCAAAGCTGAACATCTTGTGCAGCAGCGCGAGTATGCGATTAGCACGATAAGGGGTGGCCTTCATCGAAGCATGCAGCTCGGATACATCGCGCCGGGTAATGCTGGAAGCACGCATCCGGCCCATCCGGGGAAGGATGATCGACTCCAGCATGGCCTTGTCTTCGGCAATGGACCGAGGCCGTTTGTGTACCTCCGCATGGTTGGACAGGTAGTAATTCGACAGTTCCTTCATGGTCCGCTGGCGCGCCTCTTCCTCGATAGCCTCTCGGTTTCGCGCCTCTTCCAGCACAAAGGGGTCTTCGCCCCGGTCCACCAACGCACGCAAACGTTGAGCCTCTTGGCGCGCCGTATCTGCCGTCCATGCGCCCATCTGTCCGATCGTGAAGCGCCGTTCGCGGCCACGCACACGGTAGTTCAGTACGAAACTCTTGGCGCCATTACTGGTGACGCGCAACCCAAAGCCATGAATGCCGCCGTCATAAGAGATTCGATAGCCCGTCTTCGGGGGCTTTACCCGTTTAGCGAAGGTCTGGGTTAGGTTTGACATATCGCTATCTTCGTGTCCGTGTCATGTCCGTATTTTTTGGCTACGAATGTCTCCGACTGTCTCACATAATCAGCGGATTGTCCATAGATGTCTTGTGTTCATGGGGACAACATGAGATAGCGTTGATGGGCTGGTGTCCGCCCGTGTCCGGGAAAACACTAAACACTCTGACTCTTAATCAGTAGGTTGGAGGTTCGATTCCTCCCGCGCTCACCATCTTTATCAATCGCTTACCGGAGTTGATCTTTCGGGTGAAGGCAGAAAGGTGGAGGTTTTGCCGGTTTGTCTGGCTCCGGTCAGCACGACCACTGGCCGCGTCTTCGCGGAGCGTTGCAGGCGGGGTTCAACAGCACGCGGAATCCACATATGCAAAATATACGATATAACCGCGTGTTTTGCATATCCTTCTTTAGGGCTGGTCAAGATCTGCAACACCGTTCCAGCGGATCGCAGAACCGCTACTTTGATTTCATGGTAGCCTTTGGTCGGTTCTTAATCCTCGTTTTCAACGGCGAGGTTTGCTTCCGCTGCAAGATTTCTCTCTAGTACATGGACATGGCGTCGGGATAATCGAGAATGTTCGATGACAGAGGCTTTGTTCGGGCAGGCTTCGGGAATTTCTTACTGGTGGGCAACGGGACCGTTTCCCCCTCGAACAAATGGACGATATATCACACGGAGGATATATCGGACCAAAGGGTCTGTCGGTCTCCTGGCGCACAGAGTTACGCCGCTCTTTTCGCCCCTGCAAGTGATATGATGCAATTGAGTTGGTTACCACCTTCTCCTCTTTCAGGTTCCCTGAACTAAGTCAGCCCATCTGAAGTTGTCTCTCCTTAGGCTTTCAAGAAAGCCGCGTACTCCATGCCTTCGAATGCGATCCTGCACGAAGTTCAGCAACTCTATGACGTGAGCGCCCGTCTTCACACGCTGGCGGAGCAACATCCTGTCGTCTCAGAAGCACTCATCACTATTTCAGGAAATGTTCGCAACACTGCCACGTTGTTGGAGGTGCTGGTTGCGATAAGAATGGCGCCATTCCCCGGACTAGATCCCGCAGATGCCTGAATCTGCTCATGGTTTTCATTGAGCTTCGCTCTTGGGACCGTGGCGCGAAGCACTTGGGTGATCGGCGCAAACATGCAAAGTAAACTCTTGGTCGCGCTGCAATTCGAAGTTGCGCATCATTTCATCGAAAGATGTGCCGGTGGGCGCTCCAGAAGGCTTGAACCGCCAGCCACACTCGGAGCAACCAAAACCCCGAAAATGCTGCTGCTCAACCCATACCAAATTTCGGCTCATGGCCTCCTATGTCGACGCGCCTAAGTTTGTCTGACTGCATCCCCTGGTATCCGCTTGCCCTCAGGAGACGCTCTCCTTTTCGCAGCGATGGACTCCCTGCTTGCTGCGGAAGACCGTCAACCGGTCCGGCGTTACGGAAAATGCCTAAAAGGGAAGGTGAAGTCTACATGCGCCAATTCGGATGGTCTGTCGGGCATCCTACGTACAGAGAGATTTTTGTTCGTGCCCACTCCCGATTTCGGCCCCATTTGAAGTTAGGACAGAATGTGCCTCCACTATCGCAAGTGGGGACGGTTTGACTTTCGAAGCCAAGAGTGGAATTATTTATTTTCATCGAGCGGACCGCGTCCTTGCCCGCAGACTAATATTGTTCTCACCCTTCCTGCGCATTTATCATCTTTCATAGGAAGTTGCCTGCTGTGCATTCGGACCACTTGAAGGGGCCAACTATGACTCTCGTGGTAGCGGCCAGGAAACTCAGCAAATTCGATCCCAAGACATTCCTTTCGACCATCAACGGCGGCAGGAAGATCGCAGCCTTTGCCAAGAAGCAGACGATCTTTGCTCAGGGCGACTCGGGCGATGCTGTTTTCTATACAAAGGAGGGAAAGGTAAAACTCACGGTTGTGTCGAAAATTGGCAAGGAGGCCACAATCGGCATTCTGAACAAAGGCGATTTCTTCGGAGAAGGTTGCCTTACCGGGCAACCTCTGCGCCTGTGCTCCGCAACGGCAATGACCGATTGCTCCGTGATGAAAATCGACAAGAAGGCCATGATGGAAACGCTTCACCGGGAACATGCGTTTTCCGATATGTTCGTGGCGTACTTGCTGACACGGAATATCCGCTACGAAGAAGATTTGGTCGACCAGCTTTTCAATTCCAGCGAGAAGAGACTGGCCCGGATATTGCTCTTGCTGGCTCATTTCGGCAAGGAGGGTAAGCCCGAGACTCTAATCCCGAAGATGAGTCAAGAGACCCTGGCAGCGATGATAGGCACAACTCGCTCGCGGGTCAGTTTCTTCATGAACCGGTTCAGGGAGTTAGGCTTCGTCGACTATGACGGCGGGAGCGGGTTGCAAGTTCACAGTTCACTGCTCAACATCGTGCTTCACGACTAGAACTTCATTCCGCAGAATGCGCCCCGGCGCTTAAGGCCGGGGCGCTTCAGCTTGCACTGCTTGTCCCAAAAGATTGCTCAGGAAGCACGCCGCTTCTCATCTTCTGGTTTCTCTTGACCTTGGTGCTCGGGGTCGCTGTCCTGCGATGGATTCTTCTTGGAAATTTCCTGTGGACGGTTGCTGCTCTGATTTCCCGGTGATGGGTTAGTCTTCGTATCGGAGGGGTTAACTGATCCGGTTGGATTTTGCTGGCCTTGCTGGTTCTCCTGCTTTGGATCCTTTTCAGCTTCGTTACTCATATCGCTCCTTTTAGCACCAGTGAATTGGGCGCCTCAGGTTGAGGGTCGGGGCATTGCTCACGACCCTTGTAAGGCCTTCCGACAGCGATGCTATGCCCCACGGAAGGGTACGACTGGTCACAATTGAACGGTTTCGGAACAAAATTCAGAAGCACGCAGGGGCGGCAGCGTCTGCACTTGGCGGTGCAGAAGTGGGCCAGGCCGCCGAAACGAGAGGCCGTATTGCGATGGTGGCGGAGAATGAAAGGCTGTGTATCTGGTTTCGATGGTTCGGTTTGAATTATTCAGAGTTTGTGCTCTTGGCTATGGGGGTGATCGGTACAAACATGGGATGTAAACTCTTTGTCATTCAACTCGAAGTTGCGCATCATCTCATCGAAAGATGCGCCGGTAGGGGCGTCAGCAGGTTTGAGCCGCCAGCCACATTCGGAGCAACCAAAACCCCGAAAACGCGCTTGCTCAATCCATACCAGCTTCCGAGTCATGGCCGCCTCGGTCGCTGCGCCAACGAGAACCCGCTTGCGGTCAAAAGGGACGAAACGTTCTGGTTCGCCACTAGCGTCCCTTTCGCAGCGGTGTCCTGGCTGATTGCACCAGAAAACCGTCACCAGGCTGGGCGCAACGGGAGATCATAACGGGCGCAGTCTACATGCGCCAGTTTTGATTGGTCTGTCGGGCATCCTACACACCTAGAAGATGTTTGTTCGGGCGCACACCGATTTCGGGCCTCGTTTGAAGTAGCGGAATCGCTTAAGTGGGCGGGTTTTCTCTTTGGCTACCTCAGCGTGTTGCTCCAATGGCCTGCTCTGCTGCTCTGAGAGCGTTCTGCGCCACGTGTCCCTCGCCTGCATGTGCTTTATTGCTCAGACTCGGTTTTGGATCCAAGTTAACTTTGCTAGTCATGAGAAGGGAGTTCGTTATGGCCCCGCACCTTGGAGGTGGAGATTGGCTATCCATCGCAGAACAGGCCAGCAAAGAAACGGACCCGGCGAAGCTGACGATCCTGGTCGAGAAGCTTTGCCGCGCGTTGGAGGGTAAGCGCAGAGAGACGTCTCAGTTTGCAGCGACGTACACGGGAAATGAGCCTGGGTCTTTTCCCGGCGACTAGGCGCAACACATTACTACCCGAAGGATGGTTTGTGGAAAGCAAAGGCCTCCAAGTCGTGCAGTCTGGCGAGCGGACGAACACCGAAGGGAAACCCGTCAGTAACATAATCCTCCTATCCATCTCGGATAGCGACTACAGCTCACTTCGTCCTCATCTCGAATACGTCAGCTTGCCCAACCATCTAGTCCTTCACGAAGGGGGAGGAAAGCTGGAATTTGCTTATTTCCCGAATCGAGGTTTGATTTCTCTTGTAGTCGTAATGAAAGACGGAAGGACCGCCGAAGCCGGAATAGTTGGTAATGAGGGCTTTACAGGAACACCGGCGGCAGTTGGCTTGAGTATGAGTCCGCTACAAGCGGTGGTACAAATCACAGGGGATGGGTTTCGGGTAGAAGTCGAGGTTTTTCAGAACACGTTGGAATCCACTCCACACCTGCAATCGTTGTTGAGTCGCTATGCAGTGGTTCAGGGCATGCAGGTTGCGCAGACAGCCGCCTGTAATCGGTTGCACGATATTAAGCAGCGCCTGGCGCGGTGGTTGCTAATGACTCAGGACAGAGTCGATTCAGAGTCTCTGCCCATCACCCATGATTTTCTCGCAACGATGCTAGGGACAGATCGACCTAGCGTAAGCTCGGCGGCTGGCATTTTGCAGAAGGACCAGCTCATCGAGTACAGCCGTGGCGCAGTAAAGATCGTGAACCGCAATAAACTTCAAGACTCCGCCTGTGAGTGCTACGGGATCACCCAACAGTACAACGGCCAGCTGGGCTTGAAATAAGTCCGCAAGTGAAGATCGCCGAGGTGGGCCAGCCCCCACCTGTGCGAAAACTTCAAGACCTGAGCATCACGTTTTCGCGTCAGACCAGATGGTTTGATGAAAACTTTCTCAACAAATCTGTAGTAGTGAGCAATATTGAACATTCGTACCGTTTTGGGAACGGTACTATTCAAGCTGCTTTAAGGCGGCAGCCCCTGAAAAGGCGGTCTGCCCTTGGGGCAGGCATGGGTTAGTGTTGGCCAGATTGGCGACGTTTGACCCTCACGTCTGCCCCTGTTTTTTAGCGTGCCCTCTCCCCGATCACCGCTGGGTTGCCGACCGGTGCTGGAGCCTGCTACCCGGTTGCTCCCGAATCCTTGGGCGGGTCGGCGCGCCAAACGTACATGTATTGCTCGTCGCTTGACGTTTCCACCGCGATGTTTCTCTCGCGCGTTACGCGGTTCAAAGCAGAGCGAAGATTCTGCATCTTCTCGCCGTTCAGGCTGCTCAGCGGAATCTTGATCGCTTGCCTGGCATTCAGCTTTGAGAGGTCAGCCAGAATGTCCGCCACCGCCTTCCGATGCTTTCCTTTACGACCCTGCGGGACGTCGGATCGATTCATCGGCGCATAGTGAGTGTCGTTTCCATTTCCATTGCGTCCCATTGGCGAGCTCCTTTCATCGCAATCGTACGCGACAAATCGTACGCGAGAAATCGTAACGCAAAGAATCGTATAAATACAAGTAAAATCCTATAGGACACCTGAGAATTGCGACGATCTCTGCCAGACTACGGCGGTTCCTCTGCGTATGGCTAGACTTAAAATTAAGTATTGTCAAGAAGATACACTGCTTGCGTTGCACTAAGACCTGCTAAGAGTTCACCCGTATGATCTGCGCCGCGCTAGCATGGTTGGCGGTATGGGTGACGGAGACGCTCAGGAAGTAAGCGATGCTGTAGTAATCGTCTGGCGCTCTCTTGAGGGGGCACCCATCCATGACTCCAGCGACGGTGGCTAAGAACAAGCACGATTTCGATCCGCATACATTCCTGGCAACCATTGGCGAGGGCAGGAAATTTGTGCTCTTCCCGAAGAAACAAACCATCTTCACGCAAGGCGATACCGCAGATGCTGTGTTTTATCTCCAGACGGGCAAGGTGAAACTCTCCGTGGTCTCGAAGACCGGCAAGGAAGCGACCATCGGAATATTGGGTGAGGGAGACTTTTTTGGCGAAGGTTCGCTTGCGGGCCAGGCGCTCCGCATGGGCTCTGCAACCGCGATGACGGATTGCGCGGTTCTGCGAATCGACAAGAAAGCGATGATGGAAACGCTTCATCGCGAACACGAAGTTTCTGACCTGTTCGTGGCGTATTTGTTGGCGCGGAACATCCGTTACGAAGAAGATCTGGTTGATCAGCTCTTCAATTCGAGCGAAAAGAGGCTGGCCCGGATCCTCTTGCTGCTTGCTCATTTTGGCAAGGAAGGCAAACCCGAAAATGTAGTTCCCAAGATCAGTCAGGAGGCGCTGGCCGAAATGATCGGCACCACCCGCTCGCGGGTCAGCTTCTTCATGAACCGCTTCAGAAAATTGGGATTTATTCACTACAACGGCGGACTGCAGGTCCACAGCTCGCTGCTCAATGTAGTTCTGCACGACTAGAAATTTCCAGCCTCGAAACACACCATAGCGCCGGGCGCTTCTCGCTCAAAAATAAAACTGGGCATCCGTTGAAGTCGGGATGCCCAAAGTATTCAATCCCAGTCTGAAGGCCGGCTTATTGTGACGGCTTCTCGTTTTGTTTTGGTTTATCCTCCTCCTGCTTCTTGTCTGGCGGCTTCATCGGCGCGGGCTGCGGGCGCTGTTGTGGTGCAGAACGCGTTTCCGCAGGAGGGGGAGTGCGCTGGGGCTGCGAACGCTCACTTGGGGGAGGACTTTGTGGCCGCGGCGCAGGCTCGTTCCGCGTGGGCTCCGGCCGATTATTCGGCTGGGCTGCAGGCGGACGATTGGGCTCCGCACGGTTTGGCTCAGGCCGGCTGTTCGGCTCCGGTTGATTGGGCCGTGCTGATGGCGCAGGATTCGATTCCGGCCGATTATTCGGTACAGGCCGGTCAGGGCGAGCGTTGTTCTCTGGTCGTGCGGCCGGCGTAATGACTGGCGGCTGAACCGCGGCACGATTGACGCCAGGGTTATAAGGCGTCCCGGATGGTCGGGCCCGTACGACGGCGTGGTCGGTGAATGCGCCCGGCTTGGGAGTAGCAGCGACCGGAGGTGTGCCATGGTTCGCGGAAGCCCGCTGCGCTGGATTCGCGCGGGCATCCTGCACATGTTGCGTTTGAACGGCTACAGCCGGGATGTGTTTCTCATGCGCCGCAGCCTCCTCTTCCGGCCTGGGGCGCACGTTGATCCCACCATTGCCGCCGTTGTAGCTGACCCGGTTCACCGTGGTGTTGATGACTGTCGTGTTGTAAACGTTGTGAATGTTGGTGACGTTCACGTTGCTCACCGAACGGTTGTAGAAAAACTGTCCACCCTGCCAGCGTCCGCCTTGGTAGCCCTCGCCGAAGTATCCGTAGCCGTAACTAACACCGCCATAGAAACCAACGCTCTGACCCCAGTAGCCATCGTAGAAGACGTATCCGTTGCCGCCCCAGCCCCAATAAGCAGGAGTCCACAACAGACCGGGTTCGGGAGCCACCACCCACGTGCCCGGCACCCAGTAGTAGTCGTCATCTCCGTAAGCCCAGTACCCAGGCGTCCAGATATAACCATCGCCGGGGACAGCAGGCTGCTCGTAGACGGGCAATTCCGGCGGCGCGAAGGAGATCGATATGCCGATTTGTGCGCAGGCTGCCGCCGACAGGGCGAGCAATACGAGTGCGAACAGAGGCGAACGAATCGAGGAGATGATGCGCATTGTGCTTCCTTTTGCCCAGTGATCCTTCGCGTGCCCGGTGTCGCTCTGCTGCTGCGGGTTGCGCGGATTGAGAAGGCACGATTTGCAGATTAAGACGTACTTGAAGGCTTCGTCTCGTCCACAAATGTTTCCGCTGGGAACTTTCTCATTTCGGAGGCATCGGAGTCTGTGCAATAAAGCTCAGTTCGAGCGTTCTGCGACGATCACTTGATCTCTCTCCCCAGCGCAATTCCCCAAGAGAAACCAGATAGCAGAGCGTGAATTCGAGCGTGGGTTCCATGGCCAGTTAACGGTTTTGGTTGGAGGGTGATCGGGCAACCGGTGTTGCCAAAAAAGCGCAGTTGAGCAATTTTGAACAGCTTTCCGAGTCCAAAGGATTTAAGAATTGCTGCTTCAAGGTCAGTCATGCCCCTCTCTGCTTATCCCGAACTCAAAAAAGCGGTGCTACTTTGCATCGACGATAGCGAGGACGTGCTGGAGTGCGAGAAATCGTTCCTCGAGAGCTTCGGGTATACCGTTCTGACCGCTGCCAGCGGTGGCGAGGGATTGGAACTGGCCTCGATGCACTCGGTAGACGTTGTGATCGTTGACTACTTCATGCCCGAAATGAACGGACAGGAAGTTGCGATCGAGATGAGGCGGGTCAGGCCGCTGGCGCCAATCATCCTGCTTACAGGAGCCGTGGACGTTCCGCCCCAGGCGCTGAAACTGGTGGACGCGCTGGTAGCCAAGGATCGCTTGGCTAGCGAGTTGTTGCCCACGATCGCACAATTGCAGGACTGCGGATCGAGGCTTCCTCCCTGGTGTGAGGCATGACGGCGGAGGGGCGGTTATTGAAGACCGAGCTATTCAAAAGTAGGAGGCAGATATGAAATCTCATGGCGTTCGTTGGTTGGCTCTCTCGTGCTTGCTGCTCCCGTTGCTGATACTCAGTGCTTATGCCGGGTCGGTCAATCTGGGAACCGCCGGCAGCTACGCTGTGTTGGGTGGCTCGGCCATTACCAATACCGGCTCCAGCGTCCTCAACGGAAACCTGGGCGTCAGCGCAGGTTGCTCGATAAGCGGCTTTCTTCCGGGGATCGTGAACGGAACCATCAACGCATGCAACGGGCCCGCAGCTCAGGCTCAGCGTGATCTGACCACAGCGTACAACGCGGCAATGGGTTTGTCTCCCACTGCAACCCTGACGGGTAAGGACCTGGGTGGAATGGTTCTCACGCCTGGCGTATATTTTTTTGCTAGCTCTGCGCAACTGACGGGGACACTCACTCTCAACAACCTCGGTAACCCCAATGCATTGTTCGTTTTTCAGATAGGGAGTACGCTCACGACTGCCAGCAGCTCGGCTGTTGTTTTTAGCAGTAGTTTATCTGACCCGAACGTGTTTTGGCAGGTTGGCAGCTCCGCGACTCTGGGTACCACCACCAAGTTTGCAGGAAATATTCTCGCGCTCACCAGCATCACTCTGAATAACGGCGCAAGTATCGGCTGCGGAAGCGCCTTGGCGATAAATGGCGCAGTGACGCTGAATAATAACGTCATCGGTGGTGGCTGCGGAACCCATTCGACAGTTCCAGAACCCGGCACCATGGGCTTGCTGGGAACGGGCCTGGCAATTCTAGCAGGTGCGGTACGACGGAGAATCCGCATCTAGCATATTGGTGAAAGATCGGCATACTGGCTTCGCGGGTTAAGCCTGCTGGCGTTCTGCTCCAACAATTCAACCAACCGCGGGCCGCAGGTCTCTCTCGTTAAGGCTGTGGTCCAGGCAGTTCAGAGTCCCCGCAAGAAAAGCGCACAAAGGATCACTGCGGTCAATATTGACCAGTAATCATAAGGCCAAGGCCTGATACTGGGAATCGAATCGCTCTCGACGGTTAAAGAAATTGCCCTATCTTCCGGGCGCAGATCTCTTGTGAGCCGACAACATAAAGAGTTCTCCAAGAAACCCCTCCGTGCGAGCTTAGTCGGAGAAAACTACAGGAGAGAACATGAAAGTCTTTAAGACGTTAGCAACCTTATTCTGCCTCGTTGCGCTCTGTGCGTTCGTCGTGCCGACTGCCACGGCGGATGACTGGAACAGAGAAACTGTGGTCACGTTTAGCGGGCCCGTCGAAGTTCCAGGTGTGGGCGCTCAAACCTTGCCGGCCGGTACCTATGTCTTCAAGATCTTGGATTCACAATCGGACCGCCATATCGTTCAGATCTTCAATAAGGACAAAACCCACGTCTTCACCACTATCCTTGCAATCCCGAACTACCGTTTGCACGCGACCGATAAAACTGTAATAACGTTTCGCGAACGGCCCGCCGGACAGCCGGAAGCTCTGAGGGCATGGTTTTACCCAGGGCGTGAATGGGGTGAGGAATTTGTGTACGCGAAGTCGAGAGCCATCGAGTTGGCCAAGGAAACCAATGAGCCGGTGCTCGCGACTCCCATCGAGTTGGCAGCGGCTCCCATCGAGGCTTTGAAGACGGCTCCTGTCGAGGCCGTTGCCCCTACGGGAGAGCCAATCGAATTAGCAAAGGTTGTTGAACCACCGCCGATGGCTGCCGCTGCACCCGCCGACGCCCTGCCGAAAACGGCTAGCCCTTTGCCACTGATTGGACTGATTGGGCTGCTGATGATTGGTGCCGGCTTTGCTCTTTCTGCTTTTTCTAAGCGAGCTGTCTGAATCGCTCTGGATAGGTGGATCTGGGTGGGAAAGTCGCTCCAGTAAGTGGAGTACCGGACGGCGCTAAGGACCGCGTCCGTCCGGTTGCTCTAAGCATCACTCAGATTGCATAACATGAAAAGAAACAGATGGATGACAAAGCTTTTCTTTTCCGTGTCCAACGCGAACTGAAGCTGCAGGCTGCAGAACATTTGGCTCCACGTCTGGCTGCTCTTCTGATGCTAACTGCCCTATCGGGCTTTGCCTGGGCGCAAGCATCCTCTCCGTCGCAGAGTCTCCCGGCGGAACCCTACACCATCAAAGTAAATGTGGACGTGGTGGTCTTGGGCGCAACCGTCCAGGACCGCAAGAACACTCTGATTTCCGGACTCTCCAAAGACGATTTTCAGGTTTACGAGGACGGAGTGCTTCAACCGGTCAAGTATTTCAGCAACGAGGATATCCCGGTCACAGTCGGTCTGGTCATCGATAACAGCGGTAGCATGATGCCGAAACTCCGTGACGTTGTTGCCGCTGCGTTGACATTTGCCCGTTCCAGCAATCCGCAGGACCAGATGTTCGTGGTCAATTTCAACGAAAAGGTTTCGTTTGGTCTTCCGTATAACATGCCATTCACAGACCAGGTGAGTCAGTTGGAAGGTGCTCTTTCCAGAGTCAGAGCTAATGGCGAGACGGCACTGTACGATGCAGTTGCTGCCGCTGTCGAGCACCTGAAGAAGGGTAACCGCGACAAGAAGGTGCTGATCGTAGTCAGCGACGGAGGCGACAACGCCAGCAAACATAAGTTGACCGAGGTGATGGCTCTTGTCGCGCAGCCTGGCGTAATTGTTTACACCATCGGCATCTTCGATGAACAAGATGCCGATCGAAACCCCGGCGTGCTCAAGCGGCTTGCCAAGGACACGGGGGGCGAGGCTTTCTTACCTGCATCATTAAAGGACGTTGCCCCCATCTGCGAACGGATCGCTCACGATATCCGGAACCAGTACACCATCGCCTATGTCCCCACGAACAGAAATCGGGACGGAAGCTATCGGGCCATACAAGTGAAGGCAACCGCGGCGGGCCGTGGACGTTTGCTGGTCCGCACGCGAACCGGTTACTTCGCTCCATCGGCATTTCCATCAACGGCAGCAAAGGCGGTCCGGCGATGAAGTTCATAACTGAACGGGAGTCGTTTCCATCGCGAATGCAAAGGCTTCTTCATTGGAGTCAACGTCTCTTCTTCATGACCGGCATCCTCGCACTCAGCTACGTCGCCTTCACTCTGCTGGACGCCAGGCTCTATCAAGTATCTGCAAAACGCTCCCTCGGAAGCGAAATCCAGGTGGAAAACGAGCACAAGGATAGCCCGCCAAAGCCAGCGGTCAAGAAAGGTGAGGTTCTAGGCCGTATGGATATTCCGCGGCTGGGCATGTCTATCGCAATTCTGCAAGGGGCAAGCTCGCGCATGTTGCGCCTTGGTGCAGGACATATCGAAGGCACTTCGCTTCCGGGGGAAGCCGGAAACAGTGGAATCGCCGGGCACCGCGACACCTTCTTCCGTGAGTTACAAAACGTTCGCGCGAATGACGAGATTCAGATTCAGACCGCAACTGGGCTATTCCGTTATGAGGTAGATTGGGTGAAGGTTGTGGAGCCTAGTGACACCACGGTTCTGGAGCCTTCGGCAGTAGAGTCCACGCTCACGCTGGTAACTTGCTACCCATTTTATTTTCTTGGCCCCGCGCCAAAAAGGTTTGTGGTGCGAGCGCACAAGTATTAGTCAAGATAGATTGGGTCGTAGGTTGACACGCTTCCTCCTAAGCCTTAACCAGTCCAATAACTGTCGCAAAAAGTGTGCAAATGTGAACAGCTTTGACGGGGTATATCGTGGATCATCGTGACGTGGGAATCCAAAGTTATGTCCAGTTACCAGAGCCGCAAAACGATCCTATGCATTGACGATGATGATGGCGTGCTGAGTTACCACAGAGCGCTGCTGGAAAGGCGTGGATTTGAGGTGCTCACTGCCGCCTCCGCCCGACAGGGGTTAGAAATTGCGACAGCCTGCGCGGTTGCCGCCGTGATCGTCGACTATCACATGCCCGAAATGAATGGGCATCAGGTCGCAATCGAAATAAAGCGCCTCAGACCACAAGTTCCAATCGTCATGGTTTCCAGTGACGAGGAGATTCCAGAACATGCACTGCATACGGTCGATGCCTTCGTTTCCAAGAACGAAGCGTCCAGCCGCTTGTTGCCGGTGATCGCACGAATCTGCGGCGAAAATCCCACCGGATTCCAGGAAACCAGAATCACGGCCTGAAAATATGTAGGTTCGCCATGTTTCTAGGAGTGGCTGGTTTTCGCCCTCTGCTGCTTCCAACCCCGGATTGATCAATTTTGAACAGAATCGCGGGAAGCCCGCTTATATACATAACTCTGCATGGCTACCCGCAGCACTCTACTCTGCATACACCGAGACCCGGCTCAACTGAATTCCTTGAGGGAACGGGGATATGAGCTGGTAACCGCGACCAATGGTTCCGATGGTCTACGGCTCGTTATGTCGCGGGCGGTGGATGCAATTGTGCTTGACTACCGCTTGGGCGTTTTGGATGGCGCAGCCATCGCCGACGAGATCAAGCAGATCCGGCCGGAAGTTCCCATCGTCATGCTGACCGACCACCTCGAATTGCCTGACGGTGCTTTGAAATCGGTCGACGCGCTCGTGACCAGATCGGACGGGGATCACTTCCTGTGGGCGACCGTTCACTTTGTACTGAATGTGAAGCCGGTCCAATGTCATGAAGGCAAGCTAAGGACTCCAACGCCGGCACATCTGCGCCGTCCCGGCGGGTCACGAGATGGAGTACACCATTTTCAAACTAGCCCGCCTCAAGCAGCAATTGACGAGAAGAATCTGCTTTTGTCCCCAAGAGTGCGGAGAGCCATCCGGAATGGGAGCGCCCAATTTTGACCAGACCCTGGATGCGGCCGACGAAGCAACAGTTCGACGTGGAACTCGAAGATTCGAGCCTTCTGCGCTGCTGGCTGGAAGTGAGCAATTCAGACCAGCTATTCGTTCGGGCCTGGGCGATCATGATGGTAGAGACGAGCAGTTCTTCTCTCTCTTTCAGGTCCTCTGAACTAAGTCAGCCATCTGAAGTTCTCCCCTCTTAGTTCTGCAGTCCTAAAGGAACAATTCATGAAGAAGACAATGTCGTTGTTGTTGATGAGTGTGATGGGCATGGTGGGAACGTACGCGTGGGCAGGCTCGGCTCGGGAAGACACGGTCGACCGCATGCAAAAGTCAGTGGACGTTCTGCACGCGATCATGTCAACGCCGGATAAAGGTATCCCGGAAGAAGTGTTGAATGATGCGAAGTGCATTGTGGTAGTGCCGGACCTGATTAAAGGCGGCTTCATATTTGGCGGCAAGCACGGACGAGGCGTGGCGTCGTGCCGCACAGCCGAAGGCTGGAGCGCGCCGGCATTCATTTCGGTTGGCGGTGGAAGCTGGGGATTGCAGATCGGAATCGAAGGCGTGGACCTGGTCATGCTGGTCATGAACGACCGCGGCTTGCAGCATCTGCTTTCCAGCAAGTTCGAACTCACTGGTGAAGGATCGGTGGCTGCTGGCCCGGTAGGCCGTCACGCCTCCGCCGGAACAGACTGGAAGATGAACACCGAAATGCTGACCTACTCGCGCTCGAAAGGCGTGTTCGCCGGTTTGACCCTGGAAGGTGCGGTAGTAGAGCAGGACAACGACTCGACACGCGCCATTTACGGCAAGCACATGATGTTCCGCAGCATTCTTTCGGGCAAGGCAACAACTCCGAGAAGCGCGGAAGGCTTTATCAGGGCCGTGTCCGAGGCAGGCCAGCACGCAAAAGTTGCCGAAGCGCGCGAAGACAAGCAGTAATTACATCGGAAGCCAAGCGAGACGGATCTTTGTGGCTGACCGGAACTGCGTACCAGTTACGGTCAGCACACAGTTTCCGGATGAAGGGTTTCTTTGCCGGCATGAAGAGTCGTCCAAAGGATGGAATATGAAACTCAACGTACGGAAATATCTTTGGGCACAAATAGCTTGGCTCAGTCTCTGGCCGATCTTGGCTTTGGCACAGTCGCCGGATCCTGCCCAAAACCTGGAGGCATGCAAAGCCGGCCGCACAACCTGCGATCGCTCCAGGTTAAGCCAGTCGGAATCGGCGGATGTGGCCCTCGCCGTCCACACGCGCAACGTTGTGAATTGCAGAAGCGGTTACGATTCTTGTGACCGTTCGAAACTCAGCGGGCCGGAAGCGATTGCGCTGGCGGTAGCCGACCACAAGAGCAATGTATCCGCGTGCCAAGACGGCATGGCGTCCTGTGACCGGTCGAAACTGACCCAGTCCGAGGCACATGACTCCGCCGCTGTAGACCATCATCGTAACGTCACAGACTGTAGAGACGGCGTCGGGTCCTGCGATCACTCCAAACTGACGCCGTCGGAAGCCGGAGAAGTCGACCTAGCCCGGCACCAACTGAACGCATCCGACTGCAAGAACGGTTCGGGACTCTGCGATCATTCCCAGCTCACTCCTTCGGAAACGAAGGAAGTGAGCACTGCGGAACACGAACGCAACGCGCACAATTGTGAGAGCGGCTGGGACGATTGCGACCGCGCCAAACTCACTCCCTCGGAAGCGGGCAAGAGCGCTACCGCAGAACACCAGCGCAACCTCTTCGCTTGCAAGGACAGCCAGGAAACTTGTGACTACTCAAAACTGACTCCCTCCGAAGCCAAAGTGCTGGCCGACGCCGAGCACAAACGCAACTACTCGGCTTGTCTGAAAGGCTACGGCTATTGCGACACCTCTCGTCTAACGCCCTCGGAAGCAAAGGCGATTCCGGCCGAGCATAAGCCGCTTCCCCGATAGCGGCCCGCGGAAAACAGAAGTTAGATCCGGAGTGACCGCATCTACGTTGGAATTTGCACCGGGTAAGGAGAATCGCGATATGAAAATGCGCCAGGTTATCCTCTTCTTGCTGGCAATCACCGGCCTCGCGGCCCTGCAGCTGGCAAAGGCGCAATCACTGGTCGATTCGCGGGAGGCCTCCAGTTCCGCCGTCGGACCAGCCACCACGAGGCAGGCGCAACTGGATCTGAGATACGTGCGTCCGACGCCGAAAATGGAGTTTCACAACTACCTCTTCGACGCGTTCGGCCCCTATCCCATTGTCGGCGCTGGGTTGGCGGCTGGCATTAACCAATCGGAGAACACTCCGCCGGAATGGAAACAAGGAGCGGAGGGATATGGCAGGCGATTCGGGTCCAACTTCGCTATCGCAGGGGTCAGCACCACAACGCGCTATGCCATGGCGAAAGCCTTTCGGGAAGACACGTTGTATTACCGCTGTGAGTGCAAAGGCTTGTTTCCGCGGCTGAGCCATGCTGTGATTTCGACCTTCACATCGCGCCGCGGCGACGATGGGCATCGCGTCTTTTCTTTTCCTGCTCTCGTCGCCCCCTATGCCGGCACGATGACTGCCGTCTATGCGTGGTATCCGGGCCGCTACGACGCCAAGGACGGGTTCCGCATGGGCAACTATAGTTTGCTGGGCTATGTAGGTGGAAACATTGCCCTGGAATTCCTCTACAGTGGCCCGCACTCATTGCTTTCTCGCATGCATCTCAACAACGGGCACGGCGCCCAGAGTCCGGACTGACCGCACTGATCGGCCCGCGGTCTGGTTTGTGGATGAATGGCACGCCCCCGATAGAATAATAGCGAACTATGCGCATCGATACTCTGCTGGACCCGACGAATCTGCAGCGTCTTGCAGTGGCATTTCTGCTGGTGGCTTCCTGCTCCGGTGCCGCGCTGGCGCAAGGATCCCCGCCGGTTGCTGCCGAGCTTGTGAATGTGGTTGTAGGCAACGAACTGGCGGACCGCGCGGAGCGACGGAAATGGATGTACCTGATCGAAAAACAAGACGGAAAGCAGACTCTCACGGAAAAACAGGTTGAGACCAAAGACGGCCCGCTCTATCGGGTACTTGCAATTGACGGCCGGCCGCTTGACCCGGACCAGCGACAACAGGACAACGCACGCATCGACCGCCTTTTGCATGACCCCAGTGAGCAGTTGAAGGTCAAGCGAGGGCGCGACGAAGACGAGCAGAAGTTGGAGACGCTGATGCACCTGATGCCGGAAGCTTTTCTCTACGACTACGACGGCGTCGAGGGAACTCTGGTCAGGGTCAGATTCCGGCCCAACCCGAGCTACAATCCTTCAACTTACGAGGGCCGGGTAGTACATAGCCTGGCCGGAACTATTCTGATTGATACTCAGCAGAAGCGTCTGGCCAAGCTCTCAGGCCGACTCATCAATGCTGTGGAATTTGGCTATGGCCTCCTGGGGCATATCGACAAAGGCGGCACAGTTGAGATTGGGCGCGTAGAGGTCGGGCCCTCCCAGTGGAAGACCGCACTGATCGACATTCAATTGTCAGGACGTCTCGTTTTATTCAAGACCATCAGCAAACAGGAATACGAGATCCGGTCAGATTTCCATGCGGTTCCCGATGATCTCAGCCTCTCGCAGGCGAATGAGCTCACTATTTCCCGAAGCCCCGGCGTGCCAACTCCCGAGACGCGGCACAGTGCTCCTGAAGGCACGCGGCGGCTCGACGTTGAGTAGGACGTCTACTGACAGCCGGTTTCCCCATCTACCAGCCAAACGATGGATGTTAGTGGTTTCTAATTTGCAGGTCGGCCCGCTTGAGCAATATTGCACAGACGTTCCTGGCGCGGGTCGATACGCTTTCAATGTGACCCGCAGGCTGCGTCAGAGACGATGCAGTTACCTTAAACAGGAGAACAAAATGAAATTGAATTGGATATGTGGCGTACTGTTCGCAACTGCCCTCACCATCCCTGCTCCGGCACAGGTTTCCGTATACATCGGAGGCGCACCACCGCCGTTGCGTTACGAGGAGCGTGGGCCGGAACCGGGTCCCGGCTACGCCTGGGTCGAAGGCTACTGGGCCCCCAATGGGCGTCACTATCGATGGGTGGCGGGGCGCTGGGACCGTCCGCCCTACGAAGGGGCATATTGGAACCATCCCCACTATGACCACACACGGCAAGGCTGGCAGTTACATGAAGGCCACTGGGATCATGAGGATCACGGCCGGAATCATGACGGGGACCACGGACATGACCACGATCACTAGCCAGAGACGGCCGTTTATTCGTGTTGCCGAGGGCGATCAGGAAAATGTCGCTTAGCCCTCGGCATGCCGGGGAAGAAGCAGCCCGAGGCAAGCCGGGGAAAGCGCGTTTTCCGGTAGGGAACCGGATGCTGAAGTAGGAACTCCGCTTGGCGCCATAACCCTCAGAGGGATCACTGTGCAGGACTGGCAGCGACGGTCGGCGCCGGCGCCGCAGATTTCAACAGATCCAGCTCGCTCAGTACGTTCTTCCAATCATCCTGGTCCTTCTTGGTCTCGATCGGCACCGAGAGGTCGGAATAAAACTGCAGGATGTTGTCGCGCAGCTCAGGCGACGTCAGATCGAATTTCCGTGCTGACAATTGTCCCAGCAACTTTGCGTAGGTGTCATCGGTCAGCGAATACTCCGCGGCTTGGGTTGGGTTGCCGCTATCTAAATCACAATTGGGAAGGACGAGGGAGTCGGTGCCCACCTCTTCGAGAAAGGCCCGGTATTGATCCACAGTGGTGTTGATGCTCTTGAAATACAGATCCTCAGTCTGGGGAGTCGGGTTGTCGAACCCTAGCCCCTTAAACGGACCGATTCGGGGCATGTATCGCAGCAGCGTTGACAGAATCCGAGTACCCACGCCCGGCTTCACGTAGTCCTTTCCCCACTGCTTCTCATAGTCAGAACGCGAAAGACGGTATAGAAACTTCCGTTTGGCAAAGTTCGGTGTTTCGCGTATCAGTTCCTTCTTATGGGTTTGCAGCGCGACTTGGGTCATTTGCGGAATCAGGCGGCTGACCGCGAAACGATATGACCCCACCGCCAGATCCTCGTGAGTAAGCACGTCTTTCAATTCCACTCCATACACCACGGGAAAGACCCGCTCCAGCAGTGGCTTGGACACTTCGAATCCGATGAAATCGTGGTACTGCTGCGAGGCGTAACGATTCTTCGCGACCTGCACTGTGTCGAACCCAAACTCTATTTTCAAATGCGCCGTCTTGTCCTGGGCATACCGGACGGACTTGCCATACTTCGCTCGCAGTTTGGGATACTCGATGGCGACAGCCTGGTTGACCGCGGGGTGGCCGGCGATATCCGACGCATAGTGCGACAGTGCTCCCAGGGCGAAGGCGTATTCGTTGGCATCCTGGCTCTCCAGCACCATTTCGCGAACAAAGTCTCCGCTGCGGACGTAATGCACCAGGTTGCTGAATTCTCTACTGCCGAAAGGGTAATAGCCAAGATCCTGGATGACGGCGCCTCCATAGGCATAGGCGTGCGCCTCTTTGAGTTGGTCCTCCGACAGGCCTGGATATCGCTTGAGCAGCAAGGGCCGGATCTCGTCGGTCCACAGCAGATCGACGATCTCCTCGTGCGTCAGAACGGAGTACGCGGACAAAACCCCACCGCACATCAACACGACAAGAAGAAGGGCCACCACGCGGAAGGAAAGCAGGCGCCAACCATTGGCTATGGCCCGTGACGAGGTTGCTAGGTATCGCATGGCTTAAATGCGTCCGAGGACCAGCAGAATGACAACGACAAAAAGGACCAGCCCCAGGCCGCCGGTCGGGGCATAACCCCACTCCCGGCTATGCGACCAGCGTGGCAACGCACCAACCAGAGCTAAAATCAGGATGACGATCAATATGGTTCCAAGCATGTTGTGCTCCTTCTTTTCCTGCCAGTCAGCTTTGGTTATAGGCGTTCCACCGGTTTTTTAATGGTCAAAACTGCTCAGTGAATAAAGAAATGCCCAAAAGTGCGGATCGATTCTCTCGTGGAAATACGTGGACTGGGATCGCACCCCACGATACTGGACATCACTTCGATCGCTGCGCTGCCACAATAGAAATGGTGCGAGCTCAAAGAGTGAACCCGCACCTAAAGAGTTGATCGGCTTCGTTATACCTCCGAGCGGCCTCGCGTAACCGTTACGGTCAATTCTTACTGACGAGGGCGTTCTTCGGCCTTGGGAGCTTGTTTCGCAGGGCGCGGCGCAGGCTGCACATGAGCTGCAGTCTCCGCATGCGGCGCACTCTGGGCACGGGGTGCAGCTTCAGCTCGAGGTGCAGGCTGCTGACGAGGCGCAGGCTGAGCATGCGCGGTAGCCGCCGGATGAGGTGCGCTTTGCGGGCGAGCCTCTGGCCGTGGTGCAGCCTGTTGTCGAGGTGCAGGCTGCGCATGGGCCGTAGTCGCCGGATGAGGTGCGCTTTGCGGGCGAGCCTCTGGCCGTGGTGCAGTCTGTTGCCGAGGGGCAGGCTGCGCGTGCGCTGCAGTCGCCGGACGAGGAGCAGACTGCGCGTGAGCTGCTGTCGGCTTAGACTCGGAGGGCTGACGAGGCGCGGTAGCCTTGGCGGGCTTATTCTCATTCGAGCGGGCTGCTTTGTTCGCAGCCGCCTTATTCTCGTTCGTGTGCGTTGCGGCTGCCTTATTCTCATTCGTGCGAGTCGCATCTGCTCTATTCGCAGTCGCCTTGTTCTGGTTCGCGCGGGTTGCTGATGATTTATTCCCGGCAGCCTTGCTCTCGGTGGCCTTGTAAGGTGCGCCGGCCTGCCTGGCCGCTACCACTCCATGACCGCTAAATTCCGCTGGCTTAGCAGTCGCAGCGATTGCCGGCCGCCCCCGGTTCACGGACGCCAGGAGTGCGTGGTTGCCACTTGCAGCATGCACGTGCTGGGTTTGCATCTCTGTTGGCGGCGTGTGTCGCTCGTGTGCCGCTTTCTCTTCGGCTGCGGTTGGGCGGGCGCTGATTCCACCGTTGCCGCCGTTATAGCTGACATGGTTTATCGTGGTGTTGTTGATGACGGTCTTGTTGTAAACGTTGTGGATGTTCGTGACATTCACATTATTCACCGAGCGGTTGTAGTAGAAGGCTCCGTTATTCCAATATCCGCCTCCGTAGCCGACACCGCCATAGCCGAAGCCGTAGTTGACGCCTCCGTAGAAGCCCACTTGCGCTCCCCAGTAGCCGCCGTTCCAGGCGTAGGCGTCGCCGCTCCAGCCCCAATAGCCGGGAGTCCAGAGCAAGCCAGGTTCGGGCGCCATCACCCACGTACCTGGCACCCAGAAGTAGCCTTCATCCCCGTAGGACCAGTAGCCCGGCGTCCACATATAACCCTCGGCGGGGGCCATCGGTTGCTCGTACACAGGGAGCGCGGGCGGAGCGATTACGATCGACACGCCAAACTGCGCAAACAAGGCGGCCGGTATGGTCAATATCAAGAGTCCTAGCAACAGAAAACAGGAGGTACGCATTTTGAATCACCTTGCCGGATCATCCTTCGATTGCCCGATCCTACCTTGCTGCTGCGGGCTGCGCGGAGTGAAGGGCGACGGGTCTATCCACTAAGAATTCCACGGATGCCCGGTTTTTGTCTGAGCACTATGGCTCATTCGTCGGATTGAACTAAATGTGATCAATCGATTGCCCGCGATGAGCGAGGACATCGCGTGGCCTCTCCCGAGACCACGCTGGATCTGATTGGTTACATCGAGATGTTGATCGCGATGCCGACGTTCGGATACCTGTGGTTGTACAGGTAATAGCCGCTGTCGACGTAGACCACATAGACGTCGTCGTTGTCGTACCAGTCATCGCCCCAGTATTCCGGCCAGGGATCGACCATGCTGAACCAGTAGCCGCTGTATTGGAAGCGCGGGTATCCGCCTACGACCAGGAAAGGCAGGCCGGAGATGCGGAATCCGTGGTCCTGACCAAAATATCCGCGGAAGCGGTCGTCAGGAATGCGGTAGCCGATGTAGCCGCCGCGCTGTTGCCAGGTGCGGTGGTCAGAATCCCAACTGTGGGAGCGGTGTTGCTGCATGGCGCTTTGTTGGACGTGCTGCTGCTCCTGCGTGCGCTGCGGCCGGTTGTTGCTGGGCTGTTGCTGGGCATGCTCCTGCTGCTGTGGGTGCTGGTTCTGCTGCTGTGCCTGGTGCTCATTCTGCTGGGCGGGCCTAGATTCCTTCGCGCGTTGCTCATCGCGTTGGGCTGGCTTTTCCTGCTGTGGTTTTTCCTGCTGCGCGCTCTGCTTTTCCTCCTGCGGCTGCTTCTCCGGCTGACCTTTTTTTTCTTGCTGCTGCGCGTGCTTTTCTTCCTTGGCCGGTTTGTCCTGTTCGTGCTGCTCCTGCGCGTACACTGGAGCCGCAATGGTCAAAGACAAAAATGCTGTGCCTATCAGTGCAATTAGTTTCATAAGTATTGCCTCCATTCCTGGTCGTTAGGGACGCGGGCCACCAGCCCGCGTCCATGGTGCCTACTGCAAGTTTCCTGTGGTTGCGTTGACCGGCGTGCCAATCGCCTCGCCGGAGACGAGAAGCTCTACTCTGCGGTTTTGCTGGCGGCCGGCGGAATTTCCGTTGGTGGCTACCGGCAGGGTGTTGCCGAAGCCTTTCGAGGAAACCGCGCCGCTGGCTACGCCCTGCTGCACCAGATAATCGCGCACCGAACCGGCGCGATTCTCTGACAGCGTTTGATTCATAGCATCGCCGCCGACGTTATCGGTATAGCCGCCGACTTCGATGTTGAGCCCGGGGTAAGCAAGCAGAATTCCCGCGACCTTCGCCAGCTTCTCGCGCGCTCCCGGCTTCAACGAATATTTCCCGGTGTCAAACAACACATCTGACATGCTAACAATCAGCCCGCGCGCGCTTTCGCGGGTTTGAAGAATGGAATTCAACTGTTCAGCCAACTTCGTGCGCATGGCGGCCTTGTCCGCATCCGCTTGTTGCGCGTTTAGTTGTGCTTGCTGTGCCGCAAGACGGGATTGTTCTGCGTCCGCCTTGGCCGCTGAAAGCGCCGTAGTGGACGAAGCCTGATCCGCTGCCGCATCCGAATTTGCTTTTGCCGTTGCCGCTTGCGCGTCGCTGGCATCGTTGCGTGCTCTTGCTGCGTCGGACTCTGCCTGAGCCTTTGCAGCCTGGGCATTGGCTGTGTCGGATTCGGCCTGCGCCTTGGCAGCGCGAGCATTCGTCGTGTCAGACTCTGCCTGGGCTGTTGCTGCCTGGGCTCTTGCCGTGTCGGACTCCGCCTGCTCCTTCTGTCGCATCGCGTCATTGGCCTGGCCTTGCGACTTGGCTTGGGCATCCGCTGAATCTTGGCGTTCGTTCGCCAGGCGCATTTCGTCCATTTTCTTAACTGCGATCGCCCGCGCATCTTCCGCAGTCTGCACGGCCTCGCGCGAAACTGCGATCAGCGGCTTTTTGTCGATGTGTTTGTTGGTGGCATAGCCGTCCGCATTGTTCATCAACTGGACAGCGTGTTGATAACTGGCGCTGGCATACTGCTCGGCTCCCTCAGATTGAGCGATGCGCAGTGCATTCCGCGCCTCGAAGAATTCCAACGGCAACCTGGCATTCAGGACCACTGGATCGAACTTATAGCCGGTGGGAATGTAACCGCCCCGTTCCGTCAGTTCGTACTTTGCGTTCACCGCCTCGGTCGTGCCCTTGGTGTCCTCACGAACGGCGTTTTCGAGCACTACTGCATTGCTGGGTTGGCGAACCGCATAGTAAGGTTCTGCGGTAACAATCAGAGCAAATGCCTGAAGGTCCGTGGTCACGTGAAGCTTGCTGCGATGGTTGTCGCCTACCAGCACTTCGCCCAGGTTCATGGCCCGGCCTTCGGGGGAAATTGCCCACAAAACGTAGGTCAGGTACTCGTTGCCGAAGGTCGTCGGTTTCTGCAGATTGCCAAACTCCGCTTCGATCTCAATCGATCCCCGCTTGCTGTTCACCTGGGCTTCCCCACTCGCTGAAGGCATCAAGTCCGTGCCGGAGAAGTCCACCTTCGAAGCTCCGCTGCGATGCTGATAATTGACCGCTTGCACGCTGCGGCTGATGACGATCACCCGGAACGTGGGTGTCGGACTCATACGTTCGACTTCCAGAGTGGTTTGGGAATTGGTTTGAGCTATAGCGGGTAGACTCAGGGCGATTGCAGCGGCGAACAACAGCTTTGTTTTCACAGGTATCTCCTTGGGGCAGGTATCTGCCGGGTTGCTTCTTCTAAAATGTCGGTTTCGTAATCCGGTTTATCTGAACGGTCGAGCCCACGTCATCCTTTTCCGAGACGAATGCCGGAAAGAGAATGAAAGAGCCCAAAAACATTCAACAGCCACAGAACCACGGCAATGACCACGACGCCGTTCAGGATCGACTTGATGGATCCCTGCATGGGAATGAAACGATTCACCAGCCACAGGAGAACACCCACCACGATGAGAACTTCCAGGAGTTGAATTAAAGGCATGATCTTTGACCTTTCTTGTCTTGCGAGTTAAGTTTCGCGGGCTAACCCCTCTCATCCGCCCGGAGGTGTTGCCCTGAATCGTATGTCCTAAGCTGTTAGGGTCGAATCGTGCTTGCCGCAGGTTCGGGGCTGCACACGGATGAAGAATGCCGATTAGCTGGATGTGGTCGCTTCGCCGATGTGATCAAGACCCGGCCCGGAGCGACCCAGGAACGAGAGCTACGAATCAGCGTCCGCGGCTCGGTCTACACACTCAGGAGAATAAAGAATGACAGGTGCTGGCTCTCGCGTCTGAGCAAGATAGCTCACATGCGAAGATTGACCGCCGATTTGGCTGTGACGGCGTTCAGAAGGCAAACTGCGGAAATCACAACCGCGCGCATCATCAATCCTGCGCGCGCTGCCGCCGCTCGCAACATCCATTTTCATCGAGCCAACTGAGCAGAGAGCGCACGCTTGCCCGGGCCAAAGCGACGGCACAGTCCGCGGCTCCGTAATAGATATTCAGGGTGTCGCCGTCGGGCGCCATCGTATAACCGCAGGGGAACACGACATCGTCGACGTCGCCGTGAACTTCGTACTCTGCCTCCGGCCCAAAGATCCACGAATCGCCTCGCAGCAAGCACTTTGCCGGATTCTCCAGCTCGAACAGTGCCAAGCCCAGGCGGTACAGGCAGCCCGACGGCGTGTGCCGAACTCCGTGGTAAATGACGAGCCATCCCCGGGAAGTCTCGATGGGTGGAGGCGACAGGCCAATCTTGTTGGCGTCCCACCAGGCGCCGCGGCGGGCTTCCAACATGAGCCGGTGCCTGCCCCAATGGCGGAGGTCGGGAGAGTAGGAAATCCAGATGTGCGCTCCGAGATTGGTTGCAGGCCGATGAATCAGCGCCCAGTATCCATCGATTCGGCGGGGGAATAGCGCCGAGTCTTTGTCGTCGGGAGGCATAATCACGCCATAACGCTCGAACGTTCGGAAGTCTTTGGTAAGAGCGAGAGACACACCTGGGCCGCCGCGCGAATAGGACGTGTAAGTGACAACGTATTGCTGTAGCTCAGGCACGAACGTGACCCGCGGATCTTCGATGCCCCAGATCTCTTCCGGAAAATCTTTCGGGTCGGGCATCAACGTTGGTTCGCTATCAATTTGCCAACCATCGACTCCGTTCAGCGAGCGCGCCGCGCACAGGTGCGATAGACCGCGGCGGTCTTCCACACGGCACAGCAGTAAAGTTGAGCCATCCGCCAGCAGCGTGGCGCCCGCGTTGAACACGCTGTTGATCGAGTAGGGCCAATCTTTGCTGGTCAGGATCGGGTTGGAGGGATGCCGAATCAGCAGAGGCTCGAAGCTAGTACTCACGATGCTTACAGGTTTTTCTACGGGGACGGTCAAGACGAGATCTCCTTTGGCTCAGAGTCTTGCAGCGCACGCATTTCCAGCAGTGCCATCAAGAATGACAGCGTCGATTCCGCGCCCTGGTTCTCGTTGGCGCGATCGGGATGAAGGCCGTCGCGGCAGCCGCCGGTGATGGAGTCATAAAGAGCAAGTTGCAGATCGTTGTCGCCTAGAAACCAGTTGAACGCCAACCACGCTTCGCTGCGCCAGCGGCTGTCGCCGGTTACGCGGTAGGCTTGCAGGCAGGCAGAAACCGCGCCCGCCGCTTCAATTGGCTGTTGATCGAATCGGGCCTTTTCGCCACCCTGGCGATAAAAACCTTGCGAACCGATGGGCACGAAGTGGCCGTTGGTTTCGCACCGCTGTGCTTCCATCAACCAATCGAGCGCTTCAAGGCCGGCGGAAACCATGCGCTCGCTTTCGCAGGCCGCACCCACCAGCAGCATGGCTTGCGGCAATCTAGCATTTCCGTAGGCTGCAACATCCTCGAACCATTTCCAGTCCGGACGCCGGATGGACTCATACATTTCGAGCAACCGCTTAGCTAAAGCGAATCGTACATGCGTGGCGTCCCGGTCCCCAGAGTAGGAATGGAGATACTCCTGAATTCCGAGCAAGGCATAGGCACATGCGCGGGGGCTGTAGAACTCGAGAACCGGGGGCAGTGAGAACTCGAACAAACGCCCAGCCGCTCCCCTCAATCCATGATTCGTGGACCGGCCCAGAAGTGTGCCAAGAGCCCACAAAGCACGGCCGTGCGAGTCTTCGGAGCCCTGCTCTTCAGTCCAGCTGTGATCGTAGCCCAGGAAGTTTCGGAACCTCTTCTTCTCGGGATTGAAGGCGTGTTCGAGGAACGCCAGATACCGGAAAGGCCAATCGGGATTCACGGATTCGGAGTTCGCGAACTGGCTAATGCCCAGTTGCTCCAGCAGCACCGAGAATATGAGGGCGCGGGCGTTGTCGTCACTGGTATATCCCTCGGCACGATTGGGGATGGTGAAGATGGCATGTTGCAGCATTCCGGTATCGTCGGTGAGCGCGTTCACGTGATTCAGTTTCAATTCGGGCAATTGATTCAGCGATTTTTCAGTCGCGCGCGCCAGGAACTGAACTCGGGGAGTCTCCATGCGGTCGCTGCGCACACGTGAAAAACTCCCCATATAACCTTGCGCCACCCTTTTCCAGACCATCTCCCGCGCGTAAAGATAAGCGCGCTTGCGCATGGCATGGCGTATCGCGGGAGTGTCCAGAAGCTCGATGGTCTTTTGCGCGATGGCATCGGGATTTTGGAATGGCACCAGCGCGCCCCGGCGGTCGTCCAATAACTCGATGGCATGCCAGTACGGAGTCGAGATAATCGCCTTCCCCGCACCCAATGCGTACGCCAGCGTTCCCGAAACCACCTGCGCCTCGTGGCGATAGGGAGTGATATAGATGTCGGCGGCACCAATGAACTCGGCCATCTCCTCCGGGCTGGCAAAGCGGTTGTGGAACATTACTTGCGACTCCACTCCCACATCCTTTGCGAGAGCTTGCAAGCTGGCACGGTACTTATCGCCCTCGCGACGAAGAATATGAGGATGAGTCGCGCCCGCGACGATGTAAACCACGTTCTTGTGTCTGGACAAAATTTGCGGCAGCGCCTGGATGACGTTCTCAATTCCCTTGTTCGGCGAGAGCAGTCCGAACGTAAGCAGAACCGCCTTCCCTTCCACACTGAATTTGTCTTTATAAAAATTCGGATCGAGGAAGGGCAGGTCTGGAACTCCGTGAGGAACCATGTCGATCTTGCTGCCCGGCACCTTGAAGATTTCTTGCAGGAACTGAGAAGAGAGCTGGCTCATGACGATCAGGCGATCCGACAGCTCTGCGATCTCTTCCATGACGGCTAGTTGGTCAGGGTTCGGTTCGCGAAGAACCGTGTGCAGCGTGGCGACCACGGGCATCTTCAAGCCGCGCAGCAGATGCAAGATATGACTTCCCGCCGGCCCGCCGAAGATTCCGTATTCGTGCTGCAGGCAAACCATGTCGATGTTGTTGAAGTTCAGGAAAGCAGCCGCTTCCTGATAGGACGTCGAGTCGTCCTGCGCGAGCGACCATCGTACCCGTGCGGGATAGTCGTACCCTTCCGCAGTGTCGTTCACCGGCATCGCCAGCAGCCGTGCGGTACCGTACTCCGCCGCGATAGCCTCGCACAGGTCGGTGGTGAAGGTAGCGATGCCGCAATGACGCGGGAGATAGTTGCCGATCACGGCGATTCGACTCGGTAGCGACGGTTTCGATTGCGATCGTGGGCGGCCCTCTACAACCCCAGCTTGTACCAGGGGGCGCGGGCCAACCACTTCCAGGCCCGCCTCAGGAAACACTGTGTTTAGCAGCGACATTTTTTCTACATTGGTGAACAGGTATTGAAAGAGGCCACCTTCCAGATGGGCGGCAAGCGATTGCCGGAACTGGGTTGAAATCTGCCTCTCGCAAGTATTCAACGAAAGTGGACTCGCGGACTGGTCAAAATTGACCAGTGTTGTGCCGGGCAATGGTGCATCATGCGGATATGAAGGCCAAGAAGGAAGAATCGCTGTCGGTTCGTTGCCCAACCTGTGGCGCCAAGCCGGGAGAGAAGTGTGAACTCAGCACTGGGCAACCCCGCACTGCGCCGCATAGAGATCGGCGGCTGGTGGCTTCGGACAAGTAGCGGGGCGCAGAACCGGCCCAACCCAACCTTCGGAGGCGAAGATGAGCGCCTCAGGATTCAGGCGTTGTGCCGCGACGCCCGCCGTGCCTCTGCGCTATCCAGGTAACAGCCCGGCTGGACATGCCGAGAGTGTGCTGTAACGACAGCATAGGGAACACCCAGAAGACGCTTGGCAACGATTCCCGTGATCTCGATACCATTGAAGTGCTGCTGCTTTACCTTTCCAAGGATCTTCTGCAATGCGTTCTGAATCTTCCGTGCTCCGAGAGCCCCGAAGAACATCACTTTAACTTCAGCCGCCATGAAAAAGAAGTTCCATCCTGCGGCATGGATCTTGCGATCCATGGCGAAGCCATCCAGCACGTTGACCAGGCTCCAATTGCCCGAGTATGGCGTACTCTCCAGCCCAAAGGACTGCATCATCAGAGACGACTCATTTGTCAGAATTGCACCGGCTTGGACGGTTGGTGACATGTCTCCTCCAAAGAAATCTATGCGATCACGCCCGCCTGAACGCAGTTACGACGACCAGCAAAAGTGAACCGAACAGAAGCGCGCCGCTTCCCAGCAGCACGGCTTTGCTAAGCAGGTCGGGTTTCAGTAAATCTGCCCGCAGCATTTCGCTTCTCCCGCTCGGACAAACGCCCTGACAAGGTGCCCTCCACTGGAAGCGCCTCGGTTGCGGATTCCGGCGGATGAACATCCGGCAATGGCCCGCGAACCACCTTGTCCGGGCAAGTCCTGCTTCAAGGATGTAGGTAAGTCGCCTGGTTTGGCAGGCTAACTTGCACTCTTGAGCCACCAATAGGTTCGTCTATCTCCCTGCGAAATACTGTGCAGAATGGCTCATTGTGTCATTCCAAAAAGGGAAGGATGACCTAGACGTCAACCTTTCAGTTTGAAAGTGAGCACTTTTGAACAGATTCGTTCCAGACCGCTTTAATAAAGTCTTTTTTCAAAGTGCAAGATCCCACGGTGCAGCGGCGGTCAAGCCGGGAGGAAGAAGGATGAAGGTCATGCGTAGATACAGCAATCTCAAGATCTGGTTCCCAGCATTCCTGCTGCTCATTGTCGCCACCAGCTGCAGCGATCCAGACAAAAATCAGGGAGCGGGGAACCCCGGCTCGCCCCTAACCCCGCCTACGGTGGTCTCCGTGATTCCGGGCGTGGGCGCTACGGGCGTTTGCCAAGGTGCCGTTGTCACCGCGACATTCAGCAAGGCCATGAACCCTGCGACGATCATCTCTCCCGCAACTACGTTTACATTGGCCGCCGGCGGAACTTCCGTGGCCGGAACAGTCTCTCTTGATTCAACGGACATGGTTGCGACCTTTACGCCCATGAACCTTCTTCTCGTGGACACCCAATATACCGCCACGATTACTACCGGGGCGCAAGACCAATTCGGCAATGGGCTGGCGCAGGATTTCGTATGGACGTTCAAAACCGCTATAACGCCTTGTCCGTCGCCTGTAGCGTTGGGAACGGCCTGCAGTTTTGGAATTCTGGCCGGTTCCACGGTCACCAACGTAGCAGGAACGCCCACTTCAATTACCGGCGATGTTGGCGTCTGGCCAGGAACTGCGATAACTGGGCTCACACCACCTGCAACGGTAACCGGCACGATTCACGCAGGCGACCCTGCTGCCATGCAAGCCCAAGGCGACTTGACCACGGCTTATAACGCCGCAGCGGGGGCAGCCGGAGGGGCCGCCCTTCCCGCAGATATAGGCCAGGAAACACTCTTTCCTGGCGTTTATAAGACGAGCATTTCGCTGGGAATAACCGGGAATCTCACTCTCGACGCGCAGGGTGATCCGAATGCCGTCTGGATCTTCCAGATCGGGTCCACACTGGTCACGGCAGCCGGTAACAGCCAAGTCATCCTCACCAACGGGGCCCAGTCTAAGAACGTGTTCTGGCAGGTCGGTAGTTCAGCAACGCTGGGAACCAATACCGTATTCGATGGAACCATCATGGCGCAAGCATCGATCACGCTTACGACCGGCGCGACGCTGAATGGCAGAGCGCTGGCCCGGACTGGCCAAGTGACATTGGACACCAATACGGTAATAACTTCGTGCCCATAACCTGTTCCGTAGTGGCCAGCAGATGAAGCTGGCCACTGCCAGTTGGGCTGCAGGCAACAGTAGTAGAAGTCATTCGGTTCGGAGGAATACTCGCATGTCATCTCAATCAAATCGCCATCCTATTCGGGTTTTGGCAATGCTGCCGGCAACCATTGCTGTCCTCTGTGTGTTTGGCACGCTCGCCGCAGCGCAGGATCAGCCTGCCCCCAAATGGGAGCTTTACGGCGGATATTCCTTCCTCTATCCAAACGCCGATGTGCACGGCCTGCTTCCTGGAGGACTGCTTCCGGTGAGCAGCCCCTTGGAATCGAATCCGCGGGGCGCGGGCGCCAGCATCACCTATGACTTCAATCGCTGGTTCGGTCTCACCCTCGATGCCAGCGCCCATTGGGGCAGCGGTGAAACTACGCGAGGCAAAAGAATTGATGACGCTGCTTTCTCCAACCTCTCCTTCGGGCCTAAGGTTACTTTCCGGGGCGCTCATGTTGCTCCATTTCTTGAGGCATTAGTGGGCGATCACCGTCTTATGCCGGACGGCTTCCACGATATCGACAAACTAGGGTTCATGATCGGTGGCGGCCTTGATTTCAACGTGAGCAGGCATGTCGCTTTGCGTCTGCCCAGAGTGGATTACCTGATGTCCAGCTATCGCTATGGTCCTTCCGCCACCACGGGAAGCACTGATCTCCGCGGCATTAGGGCACAAGCTGGCCTTGTGTTTACCTGGGGCGGCGAGCGGACTGTAACGCCGCTGCGGGCAGCCTGCTCGGTCCAGCCGTCCGAGGTCTTTGCCGGCGAGCCCGTGACCGCAACTGCCGAAGGATCTAACTTCAATCCCAAGCGTACGGTCAAATACAGCTGGAATGGCTCCGGGGTGAAACCAGGCGAGACTGCTGGTTCCACGCAGATTGACACCTCCGGATTGCAGGCCGGGTCCTACCAGGTCACCGCCAGCCTGAGCGATGGCAGTAAGAATGGCGTTGCCTCCTGCAGTGCCAGGTTCGACGTGAAAGCGCCGCGTCCGCCAGTGATTTCATGCTCGTCCGATCCGGCAAGCGTGCCGATGGGCATGACCTCAACCATCACGTCGACCGCCAGCAGCCCCGATGGCCGCAGGCTGACCTACAGCTACGCCACCAGCGCCGGAAACATTACCGGCAACACTTCCACCGCCACCCTGGACACCTCCGGCGCACAGCCCGGAACAATTACCGTGACCTGCAACGTAAGCGATGACCGCAATCTGCCGCTCACCGCTTCCTCCACAACTACGGTAACCCTGCAAGCCCCACCGCCCCCACCGCCACCACCTGATGTCGCTGCCATCGAGAAGCGACTTGCCCTTCACAGCGTTTATTTTGCCACCGCCAAGCCTACGCTCGAGAACCCCGACGCCG
>Ga0210404_10000108_pt1 | contig 58373 bp, 55 predicted proteins | sample IncBWH28MmetaG_FD_155455 | JGI IMG/M metagenome (GOLD analysis project Ga0210404, IMG submission 155455) | Forest soil microbial communities from Barre Woods Harvard Forest LTER site, Petersham, Massachusetts, United States - Inc-BW-H-28-M | ecosystem: Environmental > Terrestrial > Soil >... | reverse complement strand
TGTTGGAGCGCAGGGTGGCACTTCGCCCGCTGGTCCTGTGAATAATTCAATGACCAACATGGATGGCCGGCAGGCGAATCAAGAAATCGATGAAAGCTATCTTCGCCAGGAACTGGGTGATCCCAAGGAAGAAGCCGCCTACCAGGCTTTTCATAAAATGAGCGAGGATGATGGAGACAAAAAGGTTCACCTCGGCATCACTTTCCTGACGAAATACCCGAAGGACCGCTACAGCGCAGCGGTCTACGAGGAACTTTCGCAAACGTATTATGACAGGAAGGATTTGCCGAGCTTCTACACCTACTCCAACAAGGGCCTTTCGCTCTTTCCCGACGATGTCCATCTGTTGACGCTGAGCGGCTGGGTGATTCCTCGCGCATTTGATCCTCACCAAGCGGACGCCGATAAGAAGCTGGACCAAGCGGAGATGTACGAAAAACACGCTCTCGAAACGCTGGACAAAATCGTGAAACCAGACGGCCTCAGGGATGACCAATTCGCCCAATTCAAAACGGGCGAGCTGGCTATCGCGCATAGTGGTCTCGGTCTCGTCTATTTCCGCCGCGAACAATATGACACCTCAGAAAAGGAACTCGAGATTGCGACGAAAACCGAGGCCAAACCCGATCCAACCGACTTCTTCATTCTGGGAGCGGATCTGGACAATTTGGGACGCTACAAAGAAGCCGCGGACGCATTCAATCGCTGTGCGGAGATTCCCGGCAGCGTGCGGGACGATTGCAAGAAATACGCGGCGGATGCCACGCAGCGCGCCGCAAACGCGAAATAACCCCTGTCCTAACCAGTGTCGCTAGGCCCAGACCTTACGGGCCGTGTCGACCACCAGGTCGAGCTTCCGCCATTGGTCGCTCAGCGAAAGTAAATTGCCGGCGGCAACAGACGCGAAACCGCACTGCGTGCTGATCGCCAGGTTTTCGAGCGGGATGTAGCGGGACGCTTCGTCGATCCGGCGGCGCAAACCGTCCTGCGATTCAAGCTGCGGCTGCTTGGTCGTCACCAATCCCAGTACCACCGATTTTCCGCGCGGCACCTGTCGCAGGGGCTCGAACCCTCCGGCCCGTTCGCTATCGTACTCAAGCAAAAAAATGTCGACATCCAGTTGGCCGAAAAGCCGCTCGGCGATGGCCTCATAGCCTCCCTCGGTGTACCAGCGGCTCCGGCTGTTTCCCCGGCAAACGTGCGTGGATACGGTGACGCGGTCGCGCGGGATGTCTTTCAGAACAGAGTTGTCTCCCGCGATCGACCGATCGAATTCCTGGTCCGGGTCAAATCCTGCTGCGCGCATGTGTTGGCGCTGCTTGGGATCCAGATAGTGCGAATAATATGGCGCGTCAAATTGAATGTAGTTCACGCCTTCTTTCACCAGCCACCGAACTTCGTCTCGCGTGAAGTCCACAAGCTCGTTCAGCAGTTCAGCGTGCGTGTCGTAAAACTGGTCGCTTACGCCGGGCTTGTAACTCGCGATCATAAAATTCGATGGTGAGGGGAGCGTGACCTTGAAGGGTCCGGGTGAATGTTCTTTCATGAACGGCAATTCATGGCCCGTCAGCTTCCGCGTTTTCCGCAATTTCCCGCCAACAACTTTGGCTGTGCTTCCCTCATCGCCCCCGCCCGGGCCTTTCCAGTGCATCATCACCTTGTCGCCCACGAAGCCGTCGACCGCGTCCGCCATGTCCGTTAGCCACGAGCCCCGGCGCAGTTCGCCATCCGTATAAATCGGCAGGCCGGCTTTCCGCTGGCCTTCGAGAGTATTGAGGATCGCGGCATCCTCGGCGGCCCGGAGATTTCGCTCGCTCAGCTTTCCGCTTGCGTAATCGGCTCGGGCCTCGAGCAGGTCGGGCGGCCGCAGAAAGCTTCCGACATTCTCAGCGCGATAGCGTGGCGGCATGTTCGGTCTCCAGGGGTGGTTTTAAATCCGCACCTTTATATCATTGCCGCCGGCCCGAGATGCGCAGTACAGACTTGCGAGCCGCCGAGAATCGCGGTAAAGATGCCAGGGCGGTAGGGGGAATTCCATGTCATTCACCGGCAACTGGAAAATCATCATCCACACTCCGATGGGCGAACAGCAAAGCACCCTCGCGCTTTTGGAGTCTGGTAACAAACTCACCGGCACGCAATCGAGCACGTTTGGAACGGGAGACATACAAAACGGCGCGGTAAACGGCAATCAAGCGACCTGGACGGTCGAAATGACCTCACCATTCGCCATAACGCTTGAGTTCACCGCCAATGTGGACGGCGACAGGATTGCCGGGGTAGTCCTGGCTGGCGCATTCGGTGAGTCGCGCTTCCATGGTTCCCGCACCTAGGCCTGAAATCAATTGAGCGTGATCACCACTTTACCGCGGGCGTGTCCTTGTTCCGGGTATCGCTATCCAGCAGCCCACCGGAATTGTGGAGCGGTGCGAGCCGGATTCCGTGCCGCGCGGCAATAGCCTCAATCTTTGCCACTCGTTCCGGGGTGATGAATCCTCTGCCGTGAGAAAAAGGTTCGAACCGGCGCTCCAGTGCAAGAGCCATGGCCTCGAGCAGGCATCCATGAACCACATCGCGAGACGGATGCCGGTTCAGGATTCCGGAAAAATCCGGCTCGAACCTCATTCCGCCGGTGATCTGCCCCAGGCCTCCGAAAAAAATGGTCGCGCCACCGATATCCGATCCCGGAGACAAGTTCTTCGGATAACCTGCATCACAAACGAGAGCCTGAGGCGCGATCCGCCCTAACAGAAGCGAAGGAGACGCCAGACTCGCCGCGCAGATCACCAGGTCAGCCTCGACCGACAATTGCTCCAGATTGGTCGCAATCTCGACCGCAGCTCCATCGGCTTCCAACTCCGCCGCAAGGCGTCGAAGTCGCTCCAGGTTTCGTGCGTGAAGCACCACGCGCTTCGCGAAAGGGGCCAGGCAGCGCGCACAGCCGGAACCCACGTCTCCCGTTGCGCCGACGATGAGCAGTGTCGATTGACGAACGTCTCGCCCCTCAATCGCGCACATCTTCCGGATGCCCTGCACGATCAGTCCAACCGTCAAAGTATTTCCCGTCGTGAAGACCGTGTCGCGCCGCTCCGGAAGCTGATCGAAGTTGCCCTCGATCAGAATCGAGCTGAATCCTCCAAGGCCCACGATTCTCGCTCCCGCCTTGATCGCGCAGCTGGCCGCCCCGCGCACGCGCGCGACGCCCTGGTGTACGTAGCCAGCCTCCAGATGATCGGGAGGAATGAAAGAATCGATGTAAGTCCCGCGCGCCTTCGCGCCGGTGATCGAACCGATTTCCACATGACACACCGCCCGGGGCAGAATCCACGGAAGAATGTCTCTGACCTCATCGATCGGCAAAGACGCACGCTCCGGCCCGCGCAGCACCGCGAGCACGTCCGCAGCCGCTTTCCAATTCTCCAGATGGCCCACCAGCGCGAAGTCCATCATCACCGTGCCCCTTCGCGCCGCTACACGGGCAGCTGCGCTACCCAGGCCAGCGTTTCCTCGCCCGGTATTTCCAGCGCGTCCAACGTCTTCAAATACTGTTGGAGTGACGCGCCGCGAAGCTCCGCCGTCGACAAGCTCACGTGGAAAAGCGCGGGCTTCACGCAGCTCGCCTGGCACACCTCGCAATGTCCATCCCGGCATTCCTTCGCGAGCATCTTCGCGAGCGTGGTCATCACTTCCAGATGCAGCCCATACATCTTGTCGTCGAACCGCCGCGCGTCCCGCGCTCGCTCCGCCCGCAGAATCGCCATGGCATGATCGACATGATCCTCTTCCTCCGCCGCAATCCGCGCAAACGTTTGGCCGAGGCTTCCCGGAGCCACCCTCCCCACGCGTCGATAGCTGGCGACGGCGAACGACTCGAGCATGATCTCCTGCACGATTAGGCAGCCGATGAAATCGCGCTTGCCGATCGAACGCAGGAATGCCTCGCGAAGCCGTTTCCAATGTTTCGCGTCCACGTTGCTGGGAACCTGCACCCCGATCTTGCGCCCCTCGGCCGCGAACGCCGCGGCATGACCTCGTTCGCCGGCGGCGTGCTCCTGCGCATCGGCGATTTCCGCCGGGTCCTCGCAGATCTCCGCTAAGGACGTGTAATTCATCGCCGCGATCAGTTCTCCGGTCATCGCCTGCGCCAGAATGTCCTGCCAGATCGGGACGGCGGTGGATGTACAAACCTGCGAGCAAACGCTTGGAGAAATAGCAGCACCTTCGCTCATGGGTTCCATGAATCCTCCTGGATGGCAGACGCCTGACGCGATCCACCCGGGCGGCCGGAAAAGGTCGGGCCGTCGGGCGAATCAACCAAAAGAAGAGCGCTTCTTCCTACCGAGGTATACGGGCAGGCACGCCAAAGGTTCCAGGGTTTTTTCTTACAGGAAGCGTTCGCTTTAGAAACTGAATTGAGCCTGTAGTTGAATAACGCGCACGGCCGATGCGTTTCCGAATGCGCCCCCAGCCAGAGAATTTGACGTGTCGAATCTTTGCGAACCCAAATTGCCGGCCGGCGTCGATGGATTGACGATGTTAAACAAATTTCGCGCGTTCACACTGAATGTCAGGCTGTAACGCTGGCCACTCGATGCTCCGCCGCCACCGTAGTTGCCACCGCCCCCTCCGCCACCCCGCCCGCCACCTCCACCCGGACCACCGCCGGGGCCACCACGGCCGAATGGACCCTGGGGCCTTCCGCCACCAGGATTTGCGGCGCCTTCTTTGGGTGCTCCGAAGCCGAACGTTTTCGAGATTCGCAAATTGAACGTGAACTGGTCCGGCCCGACGTAGTTGTTGACGGGGATCACCTGCTGACCCGCGGTGGGGAAGGTATTAAAGGTTCCCAACGGAGTGCAAACAATGTCTGCCCCGGTCGCCTGAACACTCGGGCAGGTCGTTGGGGAGACCAGCGCAGGACGGTCGTTGAGGATTGAGGTCCCCAACAAATCCAATGGCACGGTCACGTTAAACGGCGTCCCGGAGTTGAAAATCATAAACGGGTTGAGCCGGAATCCCTTCGGAAGCGTGATGGTCCCGCCGAAAAAAACGCGATCGCGGATGTCGAACGACGCTCTGCCGTAGTCCGAGACTATATCGTAGGGATTGGAGGGGAAGCTGGTGGGGCCCGACGTATCGCTATTGGCGTAGTTGAGCGCATAGTAGCCATTTAACGTGAGCCGGGTGCCCGCGCGCACGTTGAAATTCGCGATCAGCTGGTTTTGTCTGAATATTCCGGCGGATTCGTACTCGTAAATGTTTTCCAGAATCCCGTTTGGTCGCGTTCCGCTCGTCGGGTCGCCAACGATGAAGGTGCCCGAAAGCGGTGCGTTGATGTTGTTGGTGAGCAGCTGATCGTTGCCGATGGAATTTACGTAGGAAACGGTCATGTTGACAGCTCTCGATAGCTGGCGCTCAACTGTGACGGCGGTTTGCATCGTGTAGGGAGCGTGCAGATTCGGCTGGATCCGGTAAACCGTCGGAACGCCCGTATCCGCCGACTCGAGGATGGGGATTGGCGGAATATTGGGATAAAAGGTCGGATTGGTGACGATGTATTCCTGCTGTAGAACGCCGTTCTGGCGTTCCGCCTGCAACACCAGGTCATTCGTGAACCGGTCATAAAAAATGCCCCAGCCCGCGCGCAGCACGGTTTTCGGCGATTGCGATTTTCGCTGGCCGATGCCCCAGGCGATTCCGAACCGCGGCGCAAAATCCCCGTGGTTGGGTATCTGATTTTGCGATTCGAATCGCAAGCCGGCGCTGATCGTTACGTTGGGGCGCCACCGCCAGTCGTCCTGGATGTAAAGGCCGGCGTCGAAGAGATTGGAAGACGCAGTGGGGACGCCAGTCGTCAGAGTAAATTGAATCGGAGCGCTGGCCTCAAAAGCGGCAAGGGAGGGAAATGTAAAGGTGCCGTTGAAATCGCTGGTGGCGTGGTTCGTCTCCTGCAGGTCGCGGAAGCGTGCCCCGAATTTCAGAAAATGTTTGCCGAACGCGATGGACGTATAGTTCTGCAACTCGTAGTGACTTTGGTGATCGACGATACTCCCCAGGTTGCTGCCGCCGTTCTGGAACTCAAACGGAACAATCACGGCGGGTGCCATGCTGTTTGGAGTTTGATTGCTTGCGTCGTCCAGATACTGAAATCGCGTTTCGTTAACGATCTTCGAGCCGAATACTTGGGTATCGCTGACCTGCAGTGTCTGTTCGGTCGTCAGAAGCCCGTAACCCGCCGATGCCAGCGTGTATTGGCCAACTCCCTCGTTGCTTTCGTTGTCCCGGTAATATTGATAACGAACCGTCAAGGTATTGTTCGTGCTGAGTTGGTAGTCAAGGCGCGGTGCGAAGTTGATGCGGGTCCGGGGATTCGCTACCGCCTCGGTGGACAGGGGCGCTGGCAAGGGTTCGAGCTGCGCGCTTACGACGGCAACGTTGTTTATATCGCGGTATTGCCCGTCGACCGTGAAAGAGGCCTTCTTGCTCAGGGGACCGCCAAAGTCTCCGTTGAACTGAACCGTATCGTAGCCTGGCAAGTTTGCCGTACCCAAGTACGGACTGCGAGAGTTGAGCGCAGAATCGTTGCCGATCAGCGTAAACTGCCCGTGGAACTGGTCCGTTCCCGGCTTCGTGAAGATCTCAATTCTGCCGTATCCGAGTTTGTCGTATTCCGCGGAGAATGGATTCTGATTGATGCGAATCTCACGAATGGAAGATTTCGGGGGCAGTTGACCCGCAGTGAAGCCGTCGATGTACATCTGGCCGCCGTTGGGCCCGACCGATGGTCCGGCTAAGGCCTGCAAGTCCGACTGCAATTGATCCGGATCGTCCGAAAGCTCGTCGAGGTCCTTTCCGGATATCACGACTGCGCTGGCGTTGTTCTCGGGGCTTACGCTCAGCTGCGCTCCACCTTCCGCTTGCACCTCGACTTTCTGGTGCTCCTCCTCGATTGCCAACGGCAGGTCGAGCTTCTGAGTTTGACCGGCGGCGATTTGGACCTTGTCGCTCGTGTATTCTTGAAAACCTTTGGCATCCGCTTTCACGGCGTAGGTCCCCGGCGAAAGGCCTCTCACCTCGTACGTTCCGTCACGGCCGCTCTTGGCGGACGCAGTCTGGCCGGTATCGCTGGTTACGACCACCGTCGCATTGGGAACTGCCGAGCCGGATGGGTCGGTCACTTGGCCGTGGAGGGTGCCCGTCGCGGTTTGCGCTCTCAAACAGGCCACGCAAAACAGCACGGCGATCGATAGAGTTGCAGCTCGATAAAACCTGGCCAAGGTGCGCGATTTCATCCGATCTCCGGGGCTGGATTCTCAGTTGGTCAGCAGGTTGAAATCATTGCGCCGCGTCTCCCGCAGGCACATCCAGGCTCCAGGGAGGTAACACCATGGGCTGACCACCATTTGGCGAGGCCTGCAGAATGGGTTCTACGCCGGCGACCAATGTGATCACGGTCACGCTGCCAGAAACCGTTCCTTCCGTCGATACGATCATCACCGCGTCGCCTTTTTGCACGTCCGAGAATGAAGCCGGCGGCACTCTGCTTAGGATTTGCTGCAGGTCCCCTCCGCCGCCCCGTCCTCCAGCGCCGCCGGGTCCGCCATTTCCCGATTGTCCGGAAGCCGCCGGCACTCCGCCTCCTCCGGCACTCGCATCGGCTCCCGCGCCTTTCAGCCTCATCGCCATGAACTGCGCCGTCTGGGGAGGAAGTTTTCGAAGCTGCGATTCAGGCGTAATCTTCACGGTCACAGTCTTTGCACTGATCCGATCGTTGATGACCAGCGTGTTCGTCGCTGCGTCCGTGGCAGAAACAATGCCGGCGATGTTTCGAAAGGCGCCAGAGACCACTTCCTCTGCCGCTAATTGGCTGCCGTCCGCGCTGCGCGTTCCGCGGGCTCGAACCTGATCCCCGGGCTTGATTTCACCCAGAGAGCTTGGTTTTGCGTCGTCGAACTTCACCGAATCGGCGGCATATCGGCGAACGATGGTGTCTTTCGATGTCTGAATCGTCACGCTCTTCGGTCCGGCGAACGACTGCATGGAAATCGTGACCGTTTCAGAACCAGGATCGACCGCACTCACCAGGCCGCCAACCGCATGCCGCTGCCATTCCTGGCGATCATGTTCCTGCTTGGAGGCTAAATCCCCCTTCTTCATGACTATGACGGAAGTCGCATCGACCGAGCGGCCGTCATCGGAAATCCGTCCGAGCACCAGAATTCTGTCTCCTGCCAATAAATCCTGTAATGGAACCGGTGTGGCGTTTTTTAAGTCCTTCGCGCCCGGTTCAATGCGCACAATCCTTGCGCCCTCCTCGACGGTGATATTGAACAGAGGGCCCGCGTCTGAAGCGAGTACCAGCGTATTTCCCGAGATGGTCTTGATCGTACCGATCGGTCTCACGCCCGCACTCGAGCTGCCCGTTTGGCCCTGAGCGCTTGCCATGTTCGGGGAACCGAGCAGGAATACCGCTAAGAGCAAAAATACGGCTGACCGCAATTCACCAGATATGCCGCGGGAATCTCCCATTGGAGTATGTGTTTCGAGATATGGCATGGAGCGCAAGAGACTGGTGCGGTGTGTTCTCCGCGAGGCTTTTCCGCTACGGAATGTGAGACGCACAAAGGGAGCCGGACGTTTCAAAAGCGCTTTCAATTGAGCGGCGCACGACACAATACTCTCTCCACAGGTTGATTCCGTTCTGGCGAATCGAGCGTTCCCTGTTTTTGCGGAATCACTGGCTGCGATCTCGCCGTTCTCCCCAGACAATTAGCATGATCGTCCAAATGGATGAACTCCGAGTCATAAGATGGGTGCGAATTGCCAGCCGGTTGCATGGCTCTTGCCAAAGATTCCCGGCGGCTAGTACACCATCGAATACAAGCACACCCCCAGCCACGGCTACAGCGCTATTCTAGTCAGAGCCATCCATGGGCAAACTGAAGTTCGTTCTCTCGGTCCCCAGCGACACGATGTACGTACGCGCGCAAACCTCCGCTGCGCAGGCCGCTGCCGATCGCGTCAGCATCGACCTGGAAGTCATCAACGCGGGAATGGACGCCGTTGCTCAGGGCCAGCAGCTCCTGAACGTGGTGCTGTCAAAAACATCCGCGCGTCCCGCGGGAATTCTGGTTGAGCCGGTCAGTGCGGCCGGATTGCCTCGGGTTGCCGAAGCTGCGGTTGCCGCCGGAATTGCCTGGGTTGTCAGCAATGCTCACGTCGACTACCTCGACGCACTGCGCCGCAAGGCTAAGGCTCCCGTATTTCAAATCTCCCAGGACCACTTGGAAGTCGGGAAAATCCAGGGCCGGCAAATCGGCGCGATTCTGCCGTCCGGAGGTTCCGTGCTCTACCTTCGCGGTCCGGCGATGAGCTGGTGGGCCACCAAGCGGCTCGAAGGCCTGGACAACACCAAACCGAAGAATGTCGAAATCAAAGCTCTGAAGGTGATCGGATCGTCGGCGGAAAACGCCACCACGGCGGTTTCTTCCTGGCTGAATCTTACTCATCCCAAACCGGAAAGCGTGCAGCTGATCGTCTCGCAGAACGCGGACTTCATCACCGGCGCTCGAAAAGCATTCGAGACCAGCGCCAGCCCCGCCGACCGGGTGAAGTGGCTGGCGATTCCGCGCGTCGGTGTGGGCGTCGCCGACCGCAGCCGCCCGCTGGTCGATCAAGGCATGCTGGCCGCTTCGGTGGTGACTTCCTTGACCATGGACCGAGCCGTGGAAATGCTGGCACGATCCCTAACCGATCGTTCCGTGCCGCCCGAGCACAGTTTCGTCGAAGCCTATTCCTATCCAACCGTCGAAGAACTCGCCAAAAAGTGGAAGCGGGCGACGCCGTCGAGCGTGGTTCAAAAAACCTAGCGCTTCGCAATCCATGAATGAAATGGTGGACGTGACCAGGATCGAACCGGTACCCCCTTCTGGCAAGTCCGGATAATCGCCTCCGCCGCTTCAGCCGGCCTAGAAGTCACAGCAACCTGTTTACCTGTTTGCGTCCTACGGACATAGAAAAGCGCCTGCTTCCTACTCGAACCACTAAAATTGTAGTTTGGCGGACCGCTCGGGGAAATTGCGGGTCGGCTAGGCCTCTCAGGCGAGTGGGGCTCGAAATGTGCGTTTCCATTTCCTTACAACCGAATTACCCGGACGGGGTATTTGGCTGGGTCGAAAATGTCCGGGTCTCCTTTTGGCGTACCGGCGGTGCATTCACGCTATTTCTTCTGGCGGTGTGTGCCAGTCCGGTACAGAAGACCTTGGCGGACGACCCTCCAAGTAGCCAGGACCCTCCCAATGACCTGAAGCAGCTGAGCCTGGAACAGCTCGGTGCGGTCGAGGTTACCTCGGTTTCGAAGGGTCCTCAGCAGGTCCAGAAGACGCCCGCTGCCATATTCGTCATCACGCAGGAAGACATCCGGCGTTCCGGCGCCACGAGCATCCCGGAAGCCCTGCGCCTGGCGCCCGGGGTAGAAGTCGCGCAGATCGATGGGAATCATTGGTCCGTTGCGATTCGCGGGTTCGCCGGTCAGTTCTCAAAGTCGCTGCTGGTTTTGGTGGACGGCCGCAGCATCTATACGCCGCTTTTCGAGGGAGTGTATTGGGACCTGCCCTACGTAATGCTCGAAGACGTGGACCGCATCGAGGTTATCCGCGGACCGGGCGGAACGATCTGGGGGTCGAACGCGGTCAACGGCGTAATCAATATCATTACCAAGGGTGCTGGCAATACCCAAGGCGTTTTGGCGACAACGGGAAGCGGAACCGTGGATCAAGCGACCGGCGCCTTCCGATACGGCGGCACGGTGGGAAAAGATTTCGACTATCGCATCTACGGGATGGGCGGCATTCGCGGCCAAGAGTTTCATTCAGACGCTGACGGATTCGATCACTGGCGAATGGGCCAGATGGGCTTCCGCACCGACTGGAAGAGCGGCGAGAAGGACACCTTCACTATTCAAGGCGACCTGTACCGCGGCCAAAGCGGCGAGAGTATCGAGATCGGATCACTGTTCCCTCCATCGGAGACGGCGGAACAGGGACAGGACGATGTCTCGGGAGGCAATCTGCTGGCACGTTGGCAGCACACTACGGCAGAAGGCTCCGACATACAACTGCAGGCCTATTTCGACCGGACCAACCGGCAGGACTTCGAACTCGGTGAGACGCGAGACACCTTCGATGTGGACTTCGTCCAGCACGCGCGCATCCAAGGCGACCAGGAACTAACCTGGGGCTTGGGCGCCAGAGTAAGCCCCAGCAACTTCATTCAAACTTCGCAGGGTGTAAATTTTCTCCCCAACAAGCAGGTCGACAGCATCTACAGCGGCTTCGTGCAGTACGAATTGCCGATCATTCGCGATAAGCTCACGCTGACAGCGGGCACCAAGCTCGAGCATAACAACTTCAGCGGCTTCGATTACCAGCCTAGCGTGCGGCTGCTGTGGACCCCGACGCCCCGACAGTCCTTCTGGGCCGCGGTGACTCGAGCTGTGCGGACTCCCTCGCGCCTGGACCAGGATGTCCAGTTTGATATCTTTGACGAATTCTTTACGCCACCACCGAGTGGAACCGGGCCGCCACCGGCTTCCATTCCCGTCTATTTCCAGATCGATGGGGATCCCAAGCTAAAGGCTGAGCAGCTCATCGGCTCTGAGGCGGGGTACCGCACGCAGATCAATCCCAGACTGTACGTCGACTTCACCACATTCTATAACAGCTATGGCAACCTGCAGGGATACGGACCAATTGGTCTTTCCGAGCAGGATTTGGGCAACCCGCCCACGCCGTACCTATTCTTCCTCCTGCCCTACGCAAATGTAATCGTAGGCCACACAGTCGGCGCGGAAATCGCTCCGAACTGGAAAATAAGTCACTGGTGGCAGGTGCGTGGCTCCTACTCATTCCTGCATATGTCGCTGAGGGACAAGGAGGGCTTCACTGACACAGGCAACTTGCTCAAATCCTACTTGGGTTCGAGCCCCAGCAGTGAATTAGGCTTCCAGTCTCTGTTCAACCTGCCTAAGCGATTCGAGCTCGACGAAACGTATCGATTCACAGGCGCGCTTCCTGCACAGGGCGTCGGTGCCTATAGCACCGCCGATGTCCGGCTGGGATGGCATGTGGCCATACGGGATTCCGGGTTGCTTGATTTTTCGGTGCTTGGGCAGAACCTTCTCGAGCCCTCTCACGTGGAATTTGGAGGTGATCCCGGTCCGTTGGTGGGAATCAAGAGAAGCGTCTACGGAAAGATCACCTGGAAGATGTGATGCCGATCTCGCCTATTACTGCCACTCGATTTGGAAATCCTGGCCCGCTCACGGCTGGGAGACACAAGCGCGGGTGCCGCTTTCATGGCGTTGCCATTTTTCTGGCAATGGTGTCCTGGGTGTTTTCGCCCTTCCCCCTTCTATGGGCACAACAGCCGAAAGCGACTGAGTTTCAGGTAAAGGCCGCGTATCTTTACAACTTTGGCAGATTCGTGCAGTGGCCCGACCAAAGCACAGGCGATCAGGCCGAATCCTTTGAGATCTGCGTGTTAGGCGCGGATCCATTCGGTCCGGCCTTGGACGCCACGTTAGCTGGCGGAACGATCAACGGACGGAACGTGTCCGCGAAGCGAATCGCCAAACCTCAGGATATCGACAGTTGCCGCATCCTGTTCATCAGCTCATCGGAAGAAAGCCACCTGAAAGAGGATTTGGCGGCGCTCGACAAGACGCGCGTCCTCACGGTCAGTGACATCCCGCGCTTTTCGGAGCGAGGCGGCATGATTGGTTTCATTCTGGAAGGCAACCGTGTGCGCTTCGACGTGAACCTCGACAGCGCGCAAGGAGCCGGACTCACCCTGAGCTCCGAATTGCTCAAGGTGGCGACCAACGTCCGAAAAGTCTCTCGTTCGGGAGGCTTCTAAACGATGCGCAATTTTACGAACGCGTCGATCTCCAGAAGGCTGACCTGGATGAACATGCTGGTCAGCGCCGCAGCGCTCGTGCTGGCTTGCGCGGCGTTCATCGGCTATGACCTGATCACGTTCCGGCAGACCATGGTCCGCAATCTTTCCACCCAAGCGCAGATCATCGGCTCGAACAGCGCCTCCGCGCTCCTGTTTAACGATCCGCAGGCCGCGGAAACCACTCTGTCCGCCTTGAAAGCGGCTCCCAACATTTTGTCCGGCGTGATTTACATGCCCGACAGCCAGCCCCTGGCCACGTATTCGCGAGATCGCAATGATCTGATCCCGCCGCCGCCGTCGCTCGCCGCAGGCCAGATCGAAACGCACGTGCTGGGGGGCCAGCAAATCGTATTGGTCCGTTCGATTGTGTTCCAGGGAAAGCCGATTGGGACCGTCTACATTCGATCCGATTTGGGGGAACTCAATCAACGATTGAATCGCTACATGGGAATCGCCGCCATCGTGCTGCTCGTTTCTCTAATGGCGGCGCTGCTTGTCTCAGCCGTGTTTCGCAGAGTTGTCGCTAAACCAATTGTCGACCTGGCTGAGCTTGCCCGGGCCGTATCTCACGATAAGAACTATTCCGTTCGGGCCACTCCAATCCCCGGCCAGGGTGAGTTGACGGTTCTGATCGATGCATTCAACGAGATGCTGACGCAGATCGGAAAAAGCGAGGCCGACTTGCGCAAGGCCCACGATGGGTTGGAGCAGCGCGTCAGGGAACGCACCGTCGAGCTCGAGACGGCCAAGAGAGAAGTGGAAGCTTTTTCGCAATCGGTCGTCCTCGCTAAGGAGGAACTGGAGCGCTCCAGCAAGTTCAAGGATCAGTTTCTTTCGACCATGAGCCACGAGTTGCGCACTCCTCTGAACGCTGTGCTGGGCTTTTCCGATCTGCTCGGCGAAGACCGCTACGGCTTCCTGAATGAAAAACAGCGCCGCTACGTGAATCATATTTCCGCGGGAGGAAAGCATCTCCTCCGGCTGATCAACGACATTCTCGATCTATCCCGGATCGAGGCGGGACGTCTGCAGTTGACCGTTGAAACGGTGCGGGTAGACGCCAGCTTGTCGGAAGCCTGCGACACCTTACAGCCCTTGGCCAGCAAGAAGAATCACCGTCTCATCAAACATCCCGCACCAGGACTGAGCGTTCGCGCGGACGGGACGCGGCTCAAGCAGATCCTGATGAACCTGATCGGAAACGCGCTCAAGTTCACGCCGGACGGTGGAACGGTCGAGTTGGCCGCTAAGAAAATCGGTGACCTCGTCCGCCTGGAGGTTCGCGACTCGGGCCCGGGCATTCCTCCCGAAGAGCAGAAGCGCATCTTCGAGGCTTTTTACCGATTGACGCAAAACGCCAAAGCGGCGGAAGGCTCTGGTTTGGGATTGGCCATCACGCAGCGATTGGTCGAACTGCATGGCGGCCAATTGGGGCTTGAAAGCCAGTCTGGCATGGGCAGTTGTTTTTACTTTACCTTGCCTTCGGCTCCCTCCGTCGAGCCGCGTGAGGTACTCCAACTTGGCGACAAACAAGGCCAGCCCTTGGCTGCCAGGATTCTCGTCGTCGAAGATGATCGAACGGCGGCTCTGCTTCTTGAGACGCAGCTGATTTCCGCCGGCTACCAGGTCACTCTGTGCACGGAACCAGGAAGAGCAGTCGAAATGGCGGCTGAACTTCAACCTTCCGCCGTGACCATGGACATCGTAATGAAACCGGTCAATGGCTGGCAGATCCTAACCGCCTTGAAGAGCGACCGCCGCACCGCTCAGATCCCGGTGATCGTGGTGACCATCGTAGATCAGCCGTCCACAGGGGCATTGCTGGGCGCCGACGAATACGTGGTGAAGCCGGTCGAAAAGCTGGTGCTGCTCTCCGCGGTGGACCGCTGCCTGAGGCGCTCGGCGCGCTCCGGAGCACCCTCGATTCTGGTGGTTGAGGACCATCCGCCCACGCGGGAATTCATCGCCGAATCGCTCATGCACCGCGGTTACCTCGTGGAAATCGCCGTCGACGGCGCGGCGGCTCGCAACCGAATCGCCAGAGGATTGCCTCATCTGGTGATCCTGGATCTGATCCTGCCGGACGTCAGCGGCTTTGAATTGCTTGCGGAGTGGCGATCCAATCCGTCCACATCCGAACTTATGGTCTTCGTTCTGACGAGCAAAGACCTCACGCAAGCTGAAAAAGCGTATCTGCAGTCGAATAGCGCGGCGCTACTTCGTAAATCCGACCACTGGCAGGACGTCCTGTTCCAGCAGCTGAAGCAAACAGTGCCGCCCGAATTGGTGACGAGATCATGAAACCTCGTATTCTTGTCGTCGAAGACAATGACGTGAACCTCGAGCTTCTTGTTGACTGGCTCGAGTCGGAACGTTTTCAGGTGCAAACCGCCACGACCCTCGACGAAGCATTCGCCGCGTTCAAAGCCGACCCACCAGACACAGTTCTTCTCGACGTGCAACTGGGCGCGCAAGACGGTCTCACGCTGGCTACCTGGATACGCCAGGAGCCGAAGCTTCGCGCGATTCCGGTCATTGCCGTAACCGCGCACGCCATGGTCACCGATTACGAGCGAGTCATGCGCGCCGGCTGCAACGCCTGCGTGTCGAAACCGATCAATTTTCGCCAGCTCCGCGAGCAGCTTGATCGCTGGCTGACCGAGCCCGCAAAACAGCCCTTGCCCGACTGATCGGGCGCAGCCGTGGCGATGGTGCCTGAAGTGATCTATGGCTTCTAGTCAAACCGTCTAAAGCTCCGTCGCCCGGTTCTCGCTTCGATGGTGATACCGCTCGCACCTTCGTAATTCTTCCCGGATGTTCTCCCTCCTATGTGCGAATAGCAGGGATCGAGTATATGTTTTCGCATTCCTAGAGCGTGCATCGGGCCATGAACGCCTGAGGAGTCGTGTCGTCGGATTTGAGGTTGTCCCGGCGGCTGGTTACCTTTCGAGAAACGGCAGTTGGTTGTCCGCACCCAGTGCAAGGGACACCCGGATACCTTTTCGCCAGCTCTGCCATCATCTGAACCCCGCCGGCTAGCACGGTCTGAGCCTCTCGTTTTCAGTGCTACCACCGATAGGAGCACCGAAAACTCGCTGGGGCCTCCGGAAAAACGATACCCTCGATTGTTATATGAATAGAGGCGCGAGGCTAGGGGAACGATGAGTGGCGAATCTCTATCACTGGGGTTGCCGCTTCCGCGCTTTGCGACACGCACAGCCGAGACGATCAACCTGTATCGCCAACTTCGCAAACCGCTCCTACGCTACCTGGTGTCGATCGGCCTCTCAGCCGATGAGGCACAGGATGTGGTTCAGGACGTTTTCCTCAGCCTGCAGCGGCACTTGGCCGCCGGCGGATCCGAGGAAAATATTCGGAGCTGGTTGTACCGGGTGGCGCATAACCAAGCGCGGAACCGCCAGACGAGCTACGACCGGAGGTTTGCCGCGCCGCTCGACGGTGAAATCGAAGCGATGCTGGACGAGAGGACGCCGGAACGAGCGATCCTCGAAAAGGAAAAGCTCCGAAGGCTGGGCAGCGCGATCCGTCTGCTCTCGGACCAAGAGCGAGAATGTCTGCTGCTGCGAGGCGGGGGATTACGCTACCGAGAGATTGGCGAGGTCTTGGGGATCGCGACTTCGACGGTCGGCGACACAGTCGAACGCGCCATCAAGAAATTATCGGAGAAATGCAATGTGTGACTTTTCGGGGAAACTGATCGCGTGGATGGACGGCGAGCTACCGGAACGAGAAGCCACCTTTGTGGAGCGCCACCTCGATGGCTGCGCAGGGTGCCGGAGCCGCCTTAGAGCATATCGGCAAGCGAGCAGCGCGTTCGATGCGTATTGCGACGCATCAACGGATTGGAAGGGTACCGCGACGGCACCCCCAGCGCGGCGCGGAGCGCCGCCATGGATGCCGATTGCGGCAGGCGCGGCCGCAGCGATCGCAGCGTTCCTGGGGCTCCTGCTAGCGCTACCACCTCACCGCAGGGGGCGGGGGCCGGTTACGAATGCCGCGATCACGGCTACTTCGATCTCATCGGTTCCGGCGCAGAGCAAAGCGGCTGCGTCTGTAACAATGGCCCCTGGTAGAGAAGAGGTTCGCTCCGCCAATGGGTCTACAATGGAGCCCGCTGCGGCGAATGCGACGCATGGGAAGCTAATGCGGCGGGAGCACGCGGCTGCGGCCAAGCTGGTGCACCATACACTGGCGGCGCGCGGGCCGGTGCCATCCGCGGAGTTGCAGCCCGCTCAACCCGCGATCGAGATTGCCATCCCTATGGATGCAATGTTTCCTCCGGGCGCGGTGCCGGAAGGAGTGAGTTTCGTGGCGGACGTCACGCTGGGGGCGGATGGATCGGCTGAACGGCTGCGCTTGCAGCCGCGGCTTCTGAAATTTGAAAGGACGGTCACACGGCCATGAAATGCGTATCGATTTCGATTCTGGTTTTGGCGGCTGCGTCCTGCGCATTCGCGCAAGGCGGAGGAGATGTGCTGTATCAAACCACCGGCAGGGCTGTAAGCATCAGCTCGTTTCAGAAAGGGCCCGTTGCGCCGGTAACCGGAGCGCCTTATTCCGCCACAATCAACAATGAAATGACGCAGACGCTCGAGGACGGAAGCCACATCGTGCAGACGATGAACGGCAACGTCGCGCGCGATTCGCAGGGGCGCACCCGGCAGGATGCGCCGTTGCCGGCGATCGGGAATTTGTCCGCGACGAATGCGCCGCACCTGGTGTTCATTCAGGATCCCGTGGCGCAGGTTTCGTACACGCTGGATTTGACTGACAAGACTGTGCAGAAAATGCCGATACCGTCATGGCCTTCCTCCGGCGCAATGGTTTCCGGCGCGACGGGCGCGGACACGGCCGGCCCGGTGTTCATGATGACACTACGAAATGGGCAGGCAGCCGGTGCGGCGGGTCCGCTGCCGCTGCCTCTGCCTGCACCAAACGCCACGATCATGATGCAGAAGGCCATCCTGATCGACGACTCGGCGCAGGTTAGCACAGAGGACCTTGGCTCGCAGATGATGGAGGGCGTGACCGTCACCGGGACGCGGACCACGCGTGTTATTCCGGCAGGGCAGATTGGAAACGACGCACCGATCAGCATCATGACCGAGGTGTGGACTTCGCCCGAGCTGAAGACGGTGGTCTACAGCAAGCGCAGCGATCCCCGTATGGGAATCCAAACGTTTCGGTTAACCAACATCGTCCGGGCGGAGCCGGATGCGACATTGTTTACGATTCCGGCAGATTTTAAGGTCGTCGAGGGGCCGCAAGCGATTGTGTACCGAACCAATCCGTAGACACGGGAGTGAGCGTCCCGTAGGAGGCTGGTCATACTTGCTGCCGTTCTATCAACGTCCCCTTCCGTCGAACAGCGTCCGCTCGCCCGGTGATCTCTGCAGCCTTGGCAATGGCTCGTTCTTCTCCCACATTTTGAGGAACTGCGCGACCGTCGCCGGACCGTGCCCAGCGTAGTGGTTATTCGCGTAGGCGAAGACCGTGATTCCGCGTTTCTTGATCGGCTGCAGGTAATCCACCCACGTCCTGAGCTGCGAAGCGCGGTCTACGATAGTCTTGTCCCAGGATTTCGTGAGCGCTTCGATCTCTTTGCGATCGCCTAGCCAGCGAATGTATGTGAAGTCCGCGGTGAGTGGATCGAATCCGTAGTCCCACGGCATCGGCATCCAGGATTGATCCTGCAGAACCAGGGCAACGCCGTGATCGCGCAGCAGGTCCGCAAAGCTCGCGTTGAGCCAGTGCCGGTTGCGAATCTCGACGGCGAACTTGTGATTTGGCGGGAGCTTTTTCAGGAACGGTCTCAGTCGGGCGATGAATTGCGCGCCGCTGCTGAACACGACGCTATTGAAAAACGGAAACTGAAGGACCATCGGGCCGAGCTTAGCGCCGAGCAGTTCCATGACACGGACGAACTCACTGAACTCTGCATCGCAATCGACGAGAACTTTCTCGTGAGTGATTTGCTGCGGAACTTTCACCGCGAAAACGAACTCGTCCGGGGTTTTTCGATTCCACCCAGTGACGGTCGAGGCTGACGGTGTGCGGTAGAACGTGGAGTCCACTTCCACGGAATCGAACTTCGTAGCGTAGTACGTGAGGTAATCGGCTGGCTTCATGGCTGCGGGGTAGAACGAGCCTTCCCAACCGGCGGCGGTGAACGAGGATGTACCGACGTGGAGTTCCGCCATGGCCCGGGCATTCTACTACGCAGCGGAAGAGGGTCCGCAATTGTGACATGCTCGGGCCACCGAAAAAATGAACGAGGGTTGCTGCCAGGGCATGATCATCTGTTTATCGGAACCCTGGGCAGGGCATCCTGCACTGGCTGATTCTGCGGGACTTGCGGTGTCGCACGAGGCGGAGTTTTCGAAACTTGATTGAACCGTCACGTCAGCGCGTTCGTCGAACAGGATTCGCAGAGCAAACGCGGCGTTGTTTTTCAGTCGCTCCGACATGAGCCGAGCCTAGGCAAGTTGATCGGAACGATCTGGGGACGCGGATACTGCTCATCTTCAGCAGATTGGCAGCCCGAACAGTTCGCATCACCTTGCCCGTGGTCTCGAATACCTACCGAGAATCTGAATTCTTGGCGCATACAGTAGACACGCTGGATCGAGACGTTCGAGGCACGGCGATGCGCCCCCCCTCATTGAATGCGTCAGGCTGGACGAGATTGAAACGTGAAGTCTGTGCCCCGCGTCCCTAAAGGGGAGATATGATATCTCATCGGGATCTTTCGTCCCCGGCCCGATGTTCGGTTTCGAGGTGGATTATGGACACCGTGCCTCGGCCCGTTCCCCTGAACGCTCTCGTCGCGCAGTCGCTGGAAAAGCTAAATGAAGCCGAATCCGCCCTACGGTGCATCATCCTCTTTGCGATTGACCCGACTCTCAACCATTCGCTGATCGAAGCTGATGCGTTCATTCGGCGGGCGATTTCGACGTTGCAGAAAGCACTTCCAAAGCGGGATGAATGAAACAACAATCATAGCCTCCGAGGATCGCTTTGCTTAACCGGGACTGTCACAGAAACGTAATGTGACAGGTGCACTCCGCTCGGACACAATTGGGCTTGATTTCATGGGAATCCAGCATGGCAATCCCAACTCGTGCCGTTAAGCTGGGTTAAATCACCTTTGAGAATGGGATCGATCTTGCAGAACAAGCGTCCGAGAGCGTGCAGCTTAGCGACGGGCTGTGTATTGTTCACCTGCTTCGGGGCGCTGGCTCAGAAAGCGCCCGTCGGTCGCATTGCCGGCCATATCGATGGAATCGCCAAGGATGGTGATCACTACTTTCTCCTAGGCTGGGCTTGTCAACAAGGGCAGAGCAAATCCGTTAATGTCCAATTGTTCGCTACGCAAACAACGAACGGCGCGCAAAAGGAAGGCCCGGTTTTCGCGGAAACTGCGGGGCTGAACAGGAAGCCCAAGGAGGCTCGGTCGACTGACGGGCAAGCGGGAAGTTACCAGCTCGCCACTGAGGGTCCGAATTGAAGCAGGGTTATTGGGCAGAAGCGAGTTTAGGAAACAGTATTGGTCGCGCCATTGGTCTCGTCCACGACGCGCCCGTCGAGAAGGTGAATGGTGCGGTCGGCCATATCCGCGTAACGTGGGTCGTGCGTGACCATGCAAATCGTCGCGCCATTGGCGTGCAAGTCGCGGAGCAGATTCATCACCGCTTCGCTGTTTGTCGAATCGAGATTCCCAGTAGGCTCGTCTGCTAACAGAATCGACGGCTGCCCCACCAGCGCGCGCGCCACGGCCGCCCGCTGCTGTTGTCCACCCGACAGCTGCGCCGGATAGTGTTTCGATCGGTGCTCCATTCCGACGCGTTCGAGCACTTCCTTAACTCTGCGTTTCCGCTCACTCGCTCCCATGCTCCGATAGGTGAGCGGCAACTCGACGTTTTCGAAAACGGTCAGATCACCGATCAGGTTGAATGCCTGAAACACGAACCCAATCTCGCGGTTGCGAATGCGCGTGCGGTCCGAAAGCGAAAGCTTTTCGACCGCGTCGGCATGAATCCAGTAGTTGCCCTCGCTCGGCGTATCGAGCAGACCTAGAATCGACAGGAGCGTCGATTTTCCACAGCCGGAAGGTCCGGCAATCGAAACAAACTCGCCGTTCTTGATTTCCAGGTGCACGTTGCTCAGCGCGTGTGTCTCAACTTCTTCCGCGTGAAACACCTTCGTAATGCCCTCGAGGCGAATCAAAGTTTGTGCCGTCGCATCCATTCGCGCTCCTTGAATTCAACAAGGATCTAAGAAGGTTTGCCTCTACTCGAGTCTCACGCGGTCGTAGTTGTCCGACGCCGACATATCCGACAAAATCACTTGGTCGCCAATCTCTAATCCCTTTCGGATTTCCACCGTGTTGACCGATGCGCGTCCCAAAACTACATTTACCCGTACGGCTTCTTTGCCGCCGTTCACGAGCTTGAATAATCCAATGGTGCTTTCTGCATCACCGTGAACCGGCCGTCCGACATACAGAACGTCGGTCAGATGCTCGATTTCGATCGTGCCCTCGACGCTCAGTTGCGGCACGGCTCCCGGAGGCAGTGGCCCATCCAACTTCACGTCCACGGTCCGCGTTCCGTTCAGCACCGCCGGATCAATCCGGATCACGTGCCCGGCAATCAATCCGTTGTGCGTGTCGATCGTCGCCAGCTGTCCGGCCTGGACATCCTTGGCCTGTGTCTCGGCGATCTGCAGTGCCGCTTTCAGTTGCGTTGGCTGCGCGACCTTCAGCAGCGCGGCGCCCTGTGCCACCTGCTGCCCCACGTCAACATCCAGTTCCTGAAGCACTCCGTCTTCCCCCGACCTCACGTGCAATTCGTCGAGCTGGGATTTCTTCAGCTCATAGAGCGCCCGCTTCTGATCTACGGTGGCCTGTTGCACGGCAAGCTGGGCGTCGATGGAATGCTCGAACGTTTCTACTTCCTTCTGCGCCAGATCGTTTTGCTTCTCCAGTTCCTCGGCTTGCACTTCGGCGGTTTTCACATCCAGCGTCGGCGCCAGTCCGTTTTTCATCAGCTGTTCTTTCGCGTCCTTCTGCATCTCCGCGGTGCGGTATTGCGAAGAAACCGACGCTGCTTGCGTGCGTTTATCCATCAGCTGATTCTGAAGTTGGGCCCTGGTTTGTTCGAGCGAAGCCTCCGCGCCCTTCAATTGGTATTTGGCGTCAAGCGCCTCTTGTTCCAGTTGGGGGTTGGTCAAATCGAGAATCACCGTGCCCGCCTTCACGGGGGTTCCGGGTAGCAGATAGCGTTTTGCCACCCGGCCTTCCGTCGCCGCAGGGACCGTCCAGGTTGTTTCCGGCACTAGCGTTCCCAGACCTCGCACTTCCAGCAGCATCGGCCCGCGCTTTACCGTGTCCGTCCACACAGCCGTACGGTCCACGCTGGGCGCCGCCGGCTTTAGTCGAGCGAGGGCCGTTGTAATCGCCGCGGCGAGCAACAGCCCCGCTACGACATAGATCAGCCGCCGCATTCGCTTCCGCCGCTTGTCTTGCGGGCGCGCTATATCCATTTGAAATTTGCGCTACTCATATCTCAGCGCCACCATCGGATCCACCCGTGAATCCCGCCGTGCGGGAACGAAAGCCAGAGGGCACACGGCACGCGCACAGCCAAGAGTGCCTGTACCACAACAGCATTCGCGACGTCACTCAGCTAATTCTCGAAGCCAAAAACGCCGGCGCGGCGCCGGCACTACATGAATCACTCGGAGCGGAGGGCCTGGATGACGTCGACGTGGGCGGCGCGGGACGCCGGAAGCATCGAGGCGATGACCGCAGCAGCCAGAAGCACTAAAGCTGAGACGATCGCAGGCAGGACGCCAGGCATCCTCAAATCACCGAAATAGCTGCCGGCGATGCGAGCGACGGCGTAACCGAAAGCCGCTCCGGCTAACACGCCTACCGTGGCGATGATCGCACCCTCTGTAATCACGCCTCGCAGCAGATTTTCAGGCTGAGAACCAAGGGCGAGCCGGATGCCGAATTCGCGAGTGCGCGCGCTAACCGAAAACGCGAGCACGCCCGCGACGCCAACTACCGCAATCGCCAGCGCGACAGCGGCGAAAACACCGAAGACAAGAGAGTTCAAGCGATCCGGCGCGAGGACTTTTGCGCGAATGTCTTCGAGGGTGGAGGCGTGCTCGACCGGCTGATCCACGGACATGCCGCGAATGATGCGCGTAACAGGCGTGACGAGCGAATAGGGATTGGCATTCGTGTGGATGAAGAGATGGCCTCCGTACATGTTCCCTTCGGCAAATGTGCCGTAGATGGTGACGGTAGGTTCAGGGACAACGTGCTCATCGTCCACGTCCGCGGCGACGCCAATGACGCGGTGAGGTCCGCGGAAACGCGCCTTTTCTGCGTCCGTACCGGGGAGGAATTCAAGCACGGGGTCCGTCCAGTAGACGTGATGTCCGACAGCACTCTCCCCTGGCCACATGCGTTGCGCGAGCGTCTGGCTGACGATGGCGACGGGCTCGTGATTTTTGTCATCGAGGTCGTTGAAGTCGCGTCCCTGAATTACGGGAACGCCAAGCGCTGCGAAAAAGCCGGGAGAGATAGTGCGCCACATCGCGCGGGGGTCTTCGTTGGTGTGTGCGTGACCGTCTCCGGAGTACTGAAGACCGGGGCCGAAATTTTCAGCGTCGCGCCAGGGCGCCACGAGACCGAAGGCTGTGCGCGTGACACCCGGAAGCGCGTCAATCTGACGGATCGATTCTTTATAGAAATCGAGAACTTGCTCGGGCGTTTTGCCGTAGGTCATCGCGGGAACGTCAATGGCGAGGACGTGCCGCATGTCGAAACCGGTCTGGGCGGCTTGCAGGGCGAGAAGAGTAGTAACCAAAGTACACGCGCCGGCGAGAAGCACGAAAGAGGCGGCGATTTGAGTAACGGCAAAGACGCGCTGCCGCCGGCTGGTGCTGCTCGTGATGCGGACGCTGCCGCTGGCGACGTTCAAGCCGTTGGCCTTATCCGCAGAAGGCAGGCGCGGGACAAAGGCCAGAATCACCGCAGCGAGGATGGCTAAGCTGGCTCCTGCCCAGAGGAGGCTGGAATCGACGGTGAGATCCAAGGCGCGGACGGAGAAGCGGGAGGCGTACTGAGCGAGGACCGAGACCAAAGGTTGGGCGCTCATTACTCCGATAGCAGCGCCGGCACCGCAGAGCAGAAGGCTCTCAGCCAATAGCATGCGACGCAGCGCAGCAGTGCTTGCGCCGAGGGCCGCACGAACGGCGAGTTCGCCTTCGCGGCGGACAGTGCGGGCAAGAATCAGGTTGGCCACATTGCAGCAGGCGATGATGAAGACGAGACCTGAGGCGGCGAGAAGGACCAGGAGAACAGTGCGCGCGCCGGAGGTGATCTGGTCGCGAAGCATTTTGGCGCTGATGGTGAACTGGGCGCTGGCGGGATAGGCGTCCGGGTGGTCCTTCTTGATGCTCGCGTAGACCGTGCGTAATTCGGTGCGAGACTGATCGAGAGTGGCGCCGGGAGCGAGTTTGCCAAAGAGTTCAGTCATGCGATGTACGCGGCCAGTGACCATGGTGGCGGAGAGGTGATGAGGGCTGGTAACCACATTGGCCATGATGTCGGTATCCGCCGGATAGGGTACACAGGGTTCAAGGACGCCGATCACGGTGGCGGCGCGGTCGCCAATGCTGCCCAGGCGGACTGTTTTGCCAATCACGTTGGGATCTTGTCTGAGGACGGTCGACCAGAAGCGGTACGTGAGAACGATAACCCCCGCAGCGTTGGGCCCATCGTCCTGGGGGCCGATGAGGCGGCCGAGAACGGGATGGAGGCCCATCACGTCGAAGTAGGTTCCGCCTACCACGCCACCTTGAATCTCGCGCGGCTCGCCGAGCCCGATCATGGTGAAGCCGATGACCGAGAAATCGCCGAACTGTTGGACGGAGTGGACGCTGGATTCAATGTCCTTGATTTCTGGAACGGAGAAGGTGGTGTCTTCGTCGCGCAGGCCCGGCGCGCTCTGGCGGATGTAAATGAGGCGGTTTTCGTCACGATTCACGAGAGGTTTGAGGAGCACGCCGCGCACAAGGGTAAAGATTGCGGCGTTGGCGCCGATGCCGAGCGCCAGCGTCAGGACGACAATGGTCGCGAGGCCTTTGGTGCGCATCAAGGAATGGAATGCAATTCTCAGATCCCGAAGAAAAGACATCGTAGCTTCCCCCTGCGATAGTCGTTTCGGGTAATTCTTAGCATAGTGCGTACCAATAACAAATAGTGGATTATAAAACGGTTAGGGCCTGCCCGCTGGCCGTGGAGCGCCCGATTTTCAGATGAGGGTGAATGAGCGCTTCGGAATCGCGTGGGGGTTCGACAGACCGCTCTTTACGTGGCGCTCCGTCTTTTGCTGCTTCTGGGCGGAGTTGGGTTTCTTTTTTCTCGAGACACGCCGCGATCTAGAGGCATGGTCGTTGGATCGCCGGAATACTTGGTGCTGGTTCTGGTGATGTTCTGTTTGGTCGCGCTGCTGACTCGAAAGCGGCCTGTGACTGATCTAGGACAGCGTGCTCCGGAATGTAGGATTGCAGGGCGCGGGCTGGCAAGTCCAAACGCTGGCGGAGGTCGGTGAGCCGACACGCCGAGAACTTCCGCCCACTTATCGCTCAGGTATTGTGGCGCACGACAGAGTTGTTCCAGGCCATTCGTGCACCAGTCTCGGTTCCGGCGCGCAGCGCCGCAACGCTAGCCCAACTCGGTGGTTCACCGAGAGAAGTTCGGTGGACGTGACCGGGATCGAACCGGTGATCCCCTGCTTGCGAAGTCAATCCCGAAATAGGATCTTGTAGTCTCGTTTATTCTTGTGTTGCACGGTGATGGCTGGTCTTAGCCCCCTATTTCCTCCTTAACGGACTCGAATCGGACTCAAGTGTGCGGCTTGACGGAAACCGAAGGGATAGCTATCATATGATATATATCGTCTGGAGAGTCGCATGGAATATGACTAGATCGACCAAAAAACACCGCAGTCAATCAGGGAAGGCGGCATCTCGGCCCACTGTCGCGGAGGCGAAGGTCTTCATGACGGGACGCAGCCAGGCGGTGAGGCTTCCGAAGGAGTATCGCGTCACCGGTGACAGCGTCTATGTGAAGCGACTCGGCAATTCCATCGTACTCATCCCCAAGACATCCGATCGCTGGGCAGGATTGTTCGCGGCCCTCGACGAGTTCCCCCGCGATTTTGTGCTGGAGCGTCGGCAGGAGCAAGCATTACGTGCCGACCTCGATAAACTTTTCGATAAGGCCACGGAATAAGCGCTGTGTACCTGCTCGACGCCACGCTGTGGATCGATCTGCTGCGCGCCAATTCCCCCTCGATCCGCCGACAGCTTTCTGCGCGTAGCAAGAGTGTCATCGGTCTTTCGATCATTACGGCGTGCGAGCTGCAGTATGGCCTCGAACGCCGCGCAGCCCAGCATCCACACCTACGAGCGAAGGAACAACATCTGCTTTCTGTCATCCTGGCACCCTTCGACGTGTTCCCGATAGACAATACAGTGGTCGAGATCTACGGGAGGGTCCGCACGGTTCTCGAAAGTTCAGGCACGATGATTGGCGCGTTGGATACCTTCATTGCTGCACAGGCTCTGAGCTTGGGGGCCACCTTGGTCACAAGCAACACAAAGGAGTTCGTGCGAGTGCCGGGATTGCAGGTCGAAGATTGGAGATGACTCTGTCCAGCCGCAGGAAGTTAGTTGGTGGACGTGACCGGGATCGAACCGGTGACCCCCTGCTTGCAAAGCTAGGGTAATCTGAATCTAAGTCGTCGCTTTGGTTGCGCTTATCACCCTCGGGCCTTCTTAGATTGCTCCAACGTTGCTCCAAACCGTAAAAGCAACTCATGTAAGTTGTACTTTCGCTCGCTCGTACTCCCCTCGATTCAATTCGGCGAATCGCGGGCGTGTCGCGCTCACTTGCCGAGCGACCGCCCAATCGCGATATATTGTTCGCTGGATTCCTCGATCCTAAAGCGTGTATTGTTCGGACCCGATGTTTCGTCGGTCACTGATCCCTCTCGTTGCACTAGCTGTGGCCACCTCGAGCCATGCCTCCGCCATGGTCGTCGCAGATTCGAAACATCCCACAGCCAAAACCACTCCACATGTTTCGGCTGCTGAAATGCACCTCCGCATAGGCGACACATATGAGAAACACGGCCAGTTCGACAAAGCCGATATCGCGCGTAGAATCAGACCGTTTCGTTCTACTAGGGCGTCGTCATCAGATTTGTATGCTTCGATGGCTGCGAGTTTGACGATCCGAATTGACGAGGTTCACACCGTTTCCTGTCGAAGTGGGATACTTTCGCGCCTCTCGTTTAGATCCCCGGCAAGAGAAGGGCGCACGCTTATACGAGGCTCCGGGCGGCGGCTAGGCCGCTGATTTTACAAGTATTTGAGATTGGACGGGTTACGTTTGGCGGCTTGTAACGTCAACCAGCGTAACAAACTGGCGCGGCGACTGCCGGACAAGGACGACGATGGAAGGACTTTGGCAGGACTTGCGGTACGCGGTACGGACGCTCGCGAAAGAGCCGGGATTTACGATCGTCGCGGTTCTGACGCTCGCTCTGGGCATCGGAGCGAACACCGCGATCTTTTCGCTGATCGACTCGGTGCTACTGAATCCGCTGCCGTACAAGAACCCCGCAAGCTTGGTCAGTATCGTGGCCGGCAATCGAGAGGCTGGGACGACGGGAACGCCGGTGTCGTTCACGAAGCTGCAAGCGCTGGAGCAACAAACCAAGGCGCTCGAGAGTGTGGGCGCGTTCTACCAGACTACGATGAACATGACCGGCCGGGGCGAGCCGGAAGACATCAACGTGAACCGCGTGAACGCCGATTTTTTCCGCGCGCTGGGCGTAGCGCCGCCGATGGGTCGCGATTTTCTTACGGCCGAGGACCAGGTGGGCGGCGCCGATGTGGCGATTCTCTCCAATGCGTTTTGGAGAAGCCAGTTCAACTCCGATCCCAACGTGCTGGGGAAGTCGCTGTCGCTCGACGAGAAACCTACGACGATCGTGGGCGTACTGCCGCGTTCGTTTGAATTTCCGTTCCAACAGCCGCAACCGGACGTGTGGGTGCCGCGCGTGTTCGACATCATGGGTTTGCGGCCGGAGCAACTGCACATGGGTGCGGGCTTTCTGTTTCTGATTGCGCGGCTCAATCCTGGACATACGATGGCGCAGGCGCAAGCGGAAGCGGATGGGATCAGCGAGAGGTACGCCAAGGCGTTTCCCGGAAACGCGGACGCCGCGAAACACAGCTTGGACATGACGTCGCTGACGGACAACTTGGTGGGCGGAGTGCGGCCGTCGCTGTTCGTGCTGCTCGGCGCAGTTGGCTTCGTACTGTTGATTGCGTGCGCGAACGTGGCAAGCCTGCTGCTGACGCGAGCAACGGCGCGTGAAAAGGAAATGTCGATCCGGCAATCGCTCGGCGCGACGCGGGCGAGATTGACGCGACAGCTTTTGACCGAAGGTCTGGTGCTGGCGTTTGCGGGTGGTGCGATTGGAGTGGTGATCGCGTCGGTGACGATGCCTTTGTTGCGCGCCGGCGCCGGGAATCAGGTGCCGCGGCTCGACGAAGTTCACGTTAACGGACTCGTGCTGCTCGCGTCGTTCGTACTATGCGTGGTAACGGGCGTGGTGTTTGGGCTGGTGCCCGCGGTGCAAGTGGCGGATCGCGATTTGCACGGCTCGCTGAAGGAAGGGCGCGGCACGGCGTCCGGCGGATCGGCGCGCGCGCGGCAGGCGATGGTGATCGCCGAGGTGGCCGTGGCGCTACTGCTCGTCACCGGCGCGGGCCTTCTGATCCGCAGTTTCGTGAATCTGGTGCACGTGAATCCGGGATTCGATTCGCACGGCGTAATGACGTTTCCGGTGAGCCTGCCGACGACGAAGTACGCCACGCTGCCGCAGCGCGCGGAATTTTTCCGGCGAGCGCTCGAAAAGATCAAGACGATACCGTCGGTGGAGTCAGCGGGCGTGGTGAGCTACATGCCGATGACCGGTGCGGCGCGATATGTATTTTTCTGCCCCGAGGGGCAGGTGTGCCAGGGCATCGGAAAAGACCCGCTGATTTCGATGAAGCAGATCAGCGAAGGCTACTTTGCGGCGATGGGGATTCCGCTGTTGCGTGGCCGCGTTTTTACCAACGCGGACATCGATGGCGCGCCGCAGGTGGCGATCATCAACCAGACCGTGGCGGAGAAATACTTTGCCGATCAGGATCCGATCGGGAAGACGCTGCAAAATTCGCGCGACCGGATTCCACTGCAGATCGTCGGCGTGGTGGCGGACGCGAAGATCACTTCGCTGAGCGCGCCGAAATTCGAGGAGATGTACCGGCCGCATCTGCAGGCGCCGTGGATGGCGATGACGTTCGTGGTGCGGTCGAATTCGGCCCCGCAGCCGCTCGTGGCCGCGGTGCGCGAACAAATTCAGTCGATCGATCCGGACCTGGCGGTTTCCGGCGTACAATCGCTCGATCATCTCGTGTCGGACTCCGTGGGCCAGCCGCGCCTGTTGACGGCGCTGGTCGGAGCGTTCGCGGCGGTTGCGCTGCTGCTCGCGGCGATCGGGATCTATGGCGTGATGGCGTATTCGGTGTCGCACCGGATGCGCGAAATCGGAATTCGCATGGCGCTCGGCGCGGCGCCGCGCGACATCGTGCGCCTCGTGGTGGGTCAGGGCATGCGGCTCGTGCTTGCTGGAATTCTTATCGGCTTCGTGGCATCGCTGTGGCTGACGAAATTCCTCGCGTCGCAGCTGTTTGGCACGCAGCCGAAGGATCCGGCGACGTTTGCGGTCGTGGCGTTGGGCCTCGCGTTCGTGGCGCTTGCGGCGTGCCTGATTCCGGCGCGGCGGGCGATGCGTGTGGATCCGATGGTGGCGCTGCGTTGCGAGTAGCTCTGCGTTCGTCTGGCGAGCGAGTGTAGGATGGCGGCTGTAGAGATTCGTCGGGCGACGGCGGGTGATTGCGAGGCGGTCGCGGAGTTGTGCGCGCTCCTGTGGCCGGATGGCTCATTGCAGGAGCACGCCGCGAAGCTTCGCGAAAAGTTGGCAAGCGGAATGAGCGGGGCCTTGCCGGTGGCAATTCTTGTGGCGGCGAATGTGGAGAACGGCGCGCTCGCGGGATTTGTGGAAGTGGGGTTGCGATCGCACGCGGAGTCCTGCGATACGGCTCGACCGGTGGGATACGCGGAAGGGTGGTTTGTCCGCGAGGAGCTGCGGAAGAGCGGCGTGGGCGCGTCGCCACCCGCGCGACCTCTACGACCTCTATCGCTTTACCAACGCGCAAGTCCGGCACAACGCCGACCTATTGCGCAAACTGGCGGTACTTTTCGCTAGCACCATGGATCGCGAACTTCGTACCTACACGATGCATCGACTGACGGGGATCAGCTCGGAAGAGTTGGACCGGCTTCTCTATCCGTTGCTGAGAGCCGACGATCGCCCGACTGCGCCCGAAATGCTCAAAGTTGTCTCGCCCCTTCTCGCGGCAGTTCTCGACCACGATCGAGAAGCTCCATATCTCGAAGCCATGGCTGCCGGCCACTACCAGCCCGAGCTCCTGTTCCCCGAGCACCGGGATATCGTCGAACGCATCCGCCAACATCCGGCCCTTCCCTGGAAGGCCCAAAACGTCGCACGCCACCTTTCACGTTCCTCCGAGCGATCTTGAGACCGTAGTTTTTTCGGCATACGTCGTTGTCACTGGCATTTCGCGATTCCGAGATCGTCTCGCTCAGTATCCACGGTGTAGAGGCGACGATTTTGTGTGCATTGCTACATCGAAGATTTCATCTGACCGCGCCATCGAGCTTCATCAAAAGTTGCATCGCCTGCAGCCGCGGCTGTATAACAACCTCGAAGACCGCTGGCTCACGCCCCGACTTCTTCAAATGGGATTGGAAGAAAAAGGCATGGGTTGGCACTCCTTCAAGCGCTTCCGAAAGACGTGGCTTCGCGGCACTCGCTGTTTAGAGGATCTCAAAAACTTCTGGATGGCACACAAGCCGCAAACAATGTCCGAGCTCTATTCGCATCTCCACGAGGAGCTTGAACTACGGCCACAGGAATCGGAGCGGGTGGGTTTGGCTTCGTCTTGCCAAGCTCTGTCGCTGACGCAAATGCTCCAAATGCTCCAAAAAATCCAAACACAAAACCAGAGGTCGAAAATTGCAGCCTAAGTTGCAGAAAGGAGAGAAGTAAAGGTTTGGTGGACGTGACCGGGATCGAACCGGTGACCCCCTGCTTGCAAAGCAGGCGACTTGATTCCATCCGCTCCATCCGCTACTTCCAACTTCTAACGTTTCCAACAAATCGGGGAAACTGCTTTTCGCTCAAAGCTATCCCCAATGGCATGAAAGGGTTGGATTCGTACACAGTTCGTGCACAGTGCCCAGTTTGTTTTCGTTCCCGTCTCGGCCCCGCTTCAGGATGCCAGTAGCGTTATCAATTCGGACTACTCCTCGAATAGAATCTTGCCCTGAGTGCGATGCCATTCAACGGTCACACGCCGGGTCAGGCACACCTCGAAGATCGATTGCGGTCTGCTCAGCAGGAGTGCGAACGACTTCGCGAAGAGAATTCACGTCTCCGCGCAATGCTCGGCATCTCAGCGTTAGCCAAAAACGGAACTACTCTGCACCCGGAGCCGGCACCCAAAGATTCAACGAAGGTCACCAGCGGCCCTTCAACAGCGGAAGAGAAGATCGCGTTGTTTCGGAACCTCTTTCGTGGGCGGGAGGACATCTATGCCATCCGATGGGAAGGGCGGGGAGGAAAATCGGGATATTCGCCAGCTGGAGTTATGGATTGGCGAGCCATTCACGCGGCGAACCCGAAGGAACGCAAGAAGATTGCCCGTAAAACGCGTATGCTTCTGCCCCTGACGAATGACGCGATTCGAAAACATCTAACCGGGAGGCAGACAATAGGCATCTATCCGCTCCTGCCGGACGAAACGTGTTGGGTTCTTGCGACCGATTTCGATAAGAAATCGTGGATGGCCGATGCCGCTGCGTTTCTTGAGACGCGCCGACGCTTCGGGATGGCACCAGCTATCGAGCGATCACGTTCGGGAAACGGCGCGCACATCTGGATGTTCTTTGATCGCCCCGTATTTGCTGCCGATGCCAGAAGGCTTGGCTGTGCACTGCTGACACGGACAATGGAAAAGAGACATGAAATTGGCCTCGAGTCATACGACCGTCTGTTCCCGAGTCAGGACACCTTGCCCAAGGGCGGTTTCGGGAATTTAATTGCATTGCCATTACAAAAAGGTCCCAGAGAACAAGGCAACAGCGTGTTCTTGGATGAACTTTTCAAACCGTATTCGGATCAGTGGAAATTCTTAGAGTCAGTTCAGAAGCTTCAGACCGACACGTTGGCCAGGTTGATCCACGAGATCGCACCCGAGGGGAACACGTTAGGAGTGCACCTCAGCTTGCCCGAGGAGGGCGACGGCGAGCCGCCGTGGTTATGGCGGCCGTCACGGAGCAGGAATGAAGCAAGAATCACAGAGTTGTTGCCAGTGAGCCTTCGGTTGATCACAAGCAACCTGGTTTATGTGGAAAAGAAAGGCCTTCCTTCCTCCACGCAGGACCGTCTGATCCGTATTGCCGCTTTTCAGAATCCTGAATTCTACAAAGCCCAGGCCATGAGACTCTCGACCTATGGCAAACCGCGCGTCATATCGTGCAGCGAGAGCTTCTCCGAACATATCGGCCTTCCGAGAGGGTGCTTAGAAGAAGTGGTCAACGTGTTGAAGGAGCATGGCGTCAGGACCGAGATTCAAGACGAACGAACCACTGGACGACATATTGATGTTTCCTTTCACGCAGAACTGCGCGTAGAACAACAGGACGCGGTCGAGAAATTACTCGCCCATGATCAAGGGGTACTGTCTGCGCCTACCGCCTTTGGAAAGACTGTGATCGGATCGTGCCTTATTGCTCGGAGAAGTGTCAGCGCATTGATTCTCGTGCATCGGCGTCAATTGATGGACCAGTGGCGCGAACGATTGGCTGCCTTCTTAGGATTGCCAATCACCAATATTGGGCAAATCGGAGGAGGGAAGAGCAAGCGGACGGGCATTATCGATGTGGCCGTGATCCAAAGCTTACAGCGCAAGGGTTCGGTTCACGATTTTGTGGCCGAATACGGCCATGTGATTGTTGACGAATGCCACCATCTCTCGGCTTTCACGTTCGAACGTGTACTTCGCGAAGTTAAAGCAAAGTATGTTCTCGGGCTGACTGCCACTCCGACCCGAAAGGACGGACACCATCCCATCATTTACATGCAATGTGGGCCTATTCGATTTCATCTCAGCCCCAAGAAAGCGGCTGAGTCTTCGCCGCTCGAACACAAGGTCATACCGCGATTCACCGAATTTGGCTGGAATCGTTCAGAGAGTGAAACCACAATCCACGACATCTATGGCGCGTTAGTTACGGACCATCAGAGGAACGACTTGATCATCCAAGACTTGCAGCAAGCTTTGTCTAACAGACGTTCACCGCTTGTTTTGACGAGCCGGAAGGAGCATCTCGACTATCTTGTTGGACGCCTACGCGGTATATGCCAGCACGTTTTCGTTTTGAAGGGTGGTATGGGCGCGAAACAAAGAAAGCAAGTCGCGGAGTCCCTCGCACTTGTTTCAGCTCACGAATCACGCATGATTCTGGCGACAGGCAGTTATCTCGGGGAAGGTTTCGATGATGCTCGCCTTGACACATTGTTTTTGGCGATGCCGATTTCGTGGAGAGGAACACTCCAGCAGTACGTAGGCCGACTACATCGTCTTCACGAGAACAAGAAGGAGGTGCTTGTATACGACTACGCGGATGTACTCGTACCCATGCTCGCCCGGATGTACAAGAAGCGGCTGGCTGGTTACTCAGCGCTGGGGTACGTCGTTGCCAATGGCGTTACGGATTGATAAGGGGGATTTCAGAACTCGGCCTAGCCTTTCCCTGCGTCTAAAAAGCCTCGTGCCAGATAACGAAAGGAATAGCGCTGTCCTTTCGTAGAAGATTCCTAACGAAACGATCCTTTCGCGATGGCGATGCCAACGAAACCCAACACCGTCTCAGGATTTAGTTGTTAAGTCCTTCAAGGACGAGCCAAGCTTATGTGCCTCCGCCCGTTGCCGCCGGACCCACCCACAGCTAAGGCTCCAGCGGCCCTTGCCGCTGCTGGAGCGGGCCAACCGAGCACTCGGACGTCTGGACCGGCAAGCAGCCCTCGTTCACGTAGGGTTCGTGCACAGCCAAGAGTGTGGGGCAGAGATGAATCTGCTAAGGTCCGAGTCGGGGCATAGGGTCTACGCCACCCACTTCATTCTCAATTTCTTGCGTTTTCTTGCGCAGTCGACGAGGTAAAGGTCAATTAACTTTTGGTAAGGAAGTCCTGTCTCATCCGCCAGCCCCTTGAAATAGTCCACGACTTCCGGGCTTAAGTTGATTCCCACGGCTTGTTTCTTAGCGGCGTAAGGATTCTTGAGTTCTTTCATTTTGGAAAAATCATATTCCTTCTTCATAAAACATAAACTCCTTCTTGGTTGCCTTCCGCGCGGAAATAATCCGAATCACCGAGTCGGATTTCTTGTAGCAGTGAACGACGACCAGAGGTCTTCCCGTAGAACTTATTCCGACAAGGATAAACCGATCCTCGTCGTCTGAGTGTTCTGGATCATCGAAGAGACGTGAATTCGGATCGTGGAAGGCGCTCTGAGCTTCTTCAAACCACACTCCATGCTTTCTCCGATTGCTCCTATTTTTCTTCTCATTCCACTCGAAGCGGAGCATTTCTAGATATTATCTAGATACGACGTAGATTGCAACCGCGGGATGAAACGGGCTTCTCAGGCGGGCCTGGGATGTTGGTGGACGTGACCGGGATCGAACCGGTGACCCCCTGCTTGCAAACTAAGTAACAATTCAATCGATGTCGTTTCTTCGGTTGCGCTTACAAGTTCGGAGCAGCTCTTAGCTTGCTCCAAAGTTGCTCCAAACTTGACGGTTGAAATGACCAGCGATTATCCTGGTGTGAAAAGTTGTTGCGGTCTCTCGTATCTCGGTGTATGGTGAGTGTATGGCGCGAATGATCTCGACTACGATTCGTTTGAACGAAGAGGACGTGCGCGCCTTGAAGCGCGCACGAGCCGCGGGGCACTCCGCCTCGGAACTGGTTCGTAAGGGCCTGCGCGTTGTGGCTTCGAGGTACTACGGCGGCCGCCGGCCGCCGTCGACGTTGCTGTTTGAATCCACGGACGCGAAGCTCGGCGACGAATCCGAGCTGTTTCAGGATGTTGAAGATTGAGTGGCCCGGTCCTCGCCGACACGGGCGGACTCCTAAAGGCGCTCGCCCGCACGCCGGAGAGCAAGCCGAGCTTTCCGGAGTATCAAGTGGCCCTCGCCACGGCGAGGACTGTGATCGTGCCGGCGCTCGTGCTCGCGGAGGTGGACTACTTCCTGAGAGAGAATCGAGCCGCGATGCGCAAGCTTGTCGGCGAGATCTTCGATCCAAAGACCCGCTACCAGTACGAGCTACCGTTACCTTCCGATCTTGTTCGCGCCCTCGAATTCGACGCCAAGTTCAAAGAGCTGAATCTCGGATTGGTCGACGGGACAGTTGCGGCGCTTAGCGAGCGCCGTAGTGTCTACCGCGTACTGACCTCCGATCGGCGCGATTTCGGCGCGATTCGTGTCGGCCCGCACTTCTCACGGGCACTCGAGCTGTTGCCGTAGCGACGACTCGCCGTCGTTGATCTTTCGCTGTGTTGTTCATTAATCTCCTTCCTCGATCCGATGCGGTGGACAGGGTGGGACGGTGAAAGTACCTTACGCGAAAAAGTGGCAGAAGGAAGCAGACAAGCTGAGGAAGATTGTGCTCGACTGTGACCTGATCGAGGAGATCAAGTGGGGCAAGCCCTGCTTCACCTACCAGAAAAAGAACGTGGCAATCGTCATCCCCCTGAAGGACGCGTGCGCGTTCTCCTTCTTCAAAGGCGCGCTGCTCAACGACCCGAAACACATCCTCCAAAAGATCGGTCAGGCGCAAGCAGGCCGCTGGATTAAATTCAGCTCGTTCGAAGAAATTGCGACTATGCAATCGATTCTGAGGAACTACATATACGAAGCCATCGAGGTCGAGGAGTCGGGGAGGAAGGTTACCTTCAAGAAGGTTTCAGAGTATGCGGTTCCTGAGGAGTTGCAGGCCAGGCTGGATGCAGCTCCGGAGCTGCGACGGGCATTCGAAGCGCTCACACCGGGACGGAGGAAGTCATACATCCTTCATGTTTCGGGTGCGAAGCAGGCGAAGACGCGGGCAGCACGGGCGGAGAGGTGTGTCGCCATGATCTTGAGCGGCCGAGGGTTCAACGAGCGCACAGATTGAACCGTGTGGCCGCCAGGCGTTTGTTCGACAACGTTTGGAAATGGGCCGGCACCTATCGTCAAACAGAACGAAAAATTGGATGCGACCGAGGGAGATCGTGCAACGAATTCCCCAACTCCTCGCCAACACGCGATACTGGCTAGAGAACCAGACGTTCCCGACTGATGAGGCGCCAATTCTCGCAAGCCGATGTTCTTGAAACCCAATGACTTCCACTAAACAACGGCTTCCGCACCGATTCGCCGAGTCCGAATGGACTCAAGCAATTCCTCGACGGATAAGCGGGATTCGGCGACACTCTAAGCGTGGAAAGAGCGTTGTTGCTCCAAACTGCTCCGAGCAAATTGATTCAAAATCGGAGGTCGCGATCGAAATCTAAGTTGCAGAAAGGAGAGAAGTAAAGGTTTGGTGGACGTGACCGGGATCGAACCGGTGACCCCCTGCTTGCAAAGCAGGTGCTCTCCCAGCTGAGCTACACGCCCACAGTGGAAGTCACTTTGATTCTAAAGCATTTCCGCGCGCGCTGAAATCCATTCCTTCGCATTATGGTCAAGTGGAGTGAACCCCTAAACTGAGACACTTCTGTATCGAACAGCGACAGGCTGTGACCCGACCCCCTTCTTGAGACATTTTCTGAGTTGAACTCGGGAGCCTGGTGGTGCTCCTCGGGCCGGTTTTTCTGGCCTTCCGTGGCCTAAAGTAACTCACTTCAACTCCTCAACACAAACAGCGTCTTGGGTGGACTCATTCGTCCTTTCCGCTGCGGAAAGGACGAATGACCGTTGCATCGCCGCCTGGGCAAATTCCTGCGGCGTTCGATCGGCCAGTGAGCTGTGGGGGCGCTGCTGATTGTAGTCACGCTTCCACCTCTCAATCTTTGACCGTGCATCGGCCAGATCGAGGAACACTTCGACGTTCAAGCACTCGTCTCGCAGTCGGCCATTGAAGCTCTCGAGATAGCCATTCTCAACCGGCTTTCCGGGCCGAATGAAATCTAGCTTCACGCCTGTCTGATGAGCCCAGTAATCCATCGCCCGACCAGCGAACTCCGAGCCGTTGTCTGAAGTGATCGATTCGGGTGCCCCTCGCAGCGCAATCACGCGCTCCAACTGTTCGGACACCTTCTCTCCGGTCTGCGATCGATCGGCATGAGCACACAAGCATTCCCACGTGTACTGATCAACCACCAAGGAGTTTCCCGGGTATTTGTGATCTAAGGTAAGGCTGTACGGAACAACTTTGTCTCAATCAGGGGTTCCCTTCTTAGAATCTGCCTGAAATATTCCGGAATCTGTCTACGGAGTTCGCAGACCACCTGCCTGGTGAGCATGCGTTCGGGCTGAGCATGCTGTCCGCCCGCTATCATCGCACTGACGGCCCCGTAGCCTTCATTCCGCTCCCAATCGTCCCAAGATGATGCGTCCATTCGGTCCCACCTTTGCGGTAGTTCTTGAAGTGCATGGAATCGGGGCAGTGGGACTATAATTCGCGAATGGCATCCGCAGGCCAAAGTACCGAGCAGGCTCGACAGGCGCAAGACGTTGACGCCATCCCTACGCTGGCGTGGTCCGCTCGTCCCGACGGCTCGGCTGAATTCCTCAATCGGCGCTGGCTGGATTATACCGGCCTCTCTGCGGAGGAAGCATTGGATTGGGGCTGGACTGCAGCTGTTCACACAGAAGACCGCGACAGACTCATGGATTTTTGGCGGCACCTGCTAGATTCTGGCGAGGCCGGTGAGTTTGAAGCACGCCTGCGCCGGTGCGATGGAGACTACCGTTGGTTCCTGTTCCGTATAGAGCCCGCACGCGACAAACACGGCGGCATCCTCAAATGGTATGGCGCGAATACGGATATTGAGGACCGTAAGCGAGCCGAGGCGCTACTAGCCGCCGAAAAACGGACCTTGGAAATGATCGCCAATGGCGCTTGCCTGGCAGATATCCTGGAAAGGTTGTGCGAAACGATCGATGCTCAGGCCAGTAAGATCAAGTCGGCAGTGATGCTGATGGACGCCGACGGCATGCACCTTCGGCACGCAGCCGGTTCTCGACTGCCCAAGGGCTGGGTTGAGGCCATCACTCCACTGAAGATTGGCCCTTGCGTGGGTTCATGCGGTACTGCCGCATCTCTGAAAAGGCAAGTGATCGTTTCCGACATTGCCACAGACCCCTTGTGGGCTGACTATCGAGACCTTGCTTTAAGTTTCGGGTTGCGCGCCGCGTGGTCTCAGCCGCTACTTTCCAAAAATCAGGAAGTTCTCGGCACCTTCTGCCTGTACTATGCGGAGCCTCGGAGCGCGAGCGAGACTGATCTGCGGCTGATCGAAGGCGCCGATCACATCGCAGTAATCGCTGTCGAGGGAGAGCGATCGCAGGCTAAGCTGCGTCAAGATGAAGAAGAGCTTCGTCGCATCGTCGATCTTATCCCACAAACAATCGTCGTTTTGAATCCAGACGGTAAAGCCATTTATGCAAATCGTGCTGCGCTCGACTACACGGGGCTCTCCCTCGATGAGATTGGGAGCGATGGGTTTCGGACACGAGTCTTTCATCCCGACGACGTGGAAAGGCTTCGCGCGGAGCGTTCAGCAGGATTATCGCGCAGCAGCCCGTTCGAAAACGAACAACGCGCGCTCGGGAAAGACGGCGCCTACCGCTGGTTCTTGATCCGATACAACCCACTATTGGACGAGAGGGGGAAAGTCGTTCGTTGGTATGGCACTGGTACCGACATCGACGACCGCGTCAAGGCGGAGGAGAGGACGCGCAACGAGAACTTGGCGTTGCGTGAGCAGATCGATCGGGACTCGATGTTCGAAGACATCGTGGGATCCTCGGAGCCGCTACGTCAGGTGCTTCGTCAGGTCGCCAAAGTGGCGTCTTCGGATTCGACGGTTTTGATTCTCGGTGAAACGGGAACCGGAAAAGAACTGATTGCGCGTGCCATTCACAAGCGTTCCCACCGAGCAGAGCGCGCGTTTATTGCCGTCAACTGTGCTGCGATTCCGCCTTCCCTGATGGCTTCCGAACTTTTTGGTCATGAGATAGGCGCTTTCACCGGCGCCGTGCAACGCCGCCTGGGCCGCTTCGAGTCGGCCAACGGCGGCACAATTTTTCTCGACGAAGTCGGTGATCTGCCGCCCGAGATACAGATCGGACTATTGAGGGTTCTGCAGGAGCGGGAAATCGAGCGTGTAGGCAGCAACAGGACTATTCCGGTTGACGTACGGGTATTGGCCGCTACGCATCGTGACCTCGACACCCTCGTGGTTGAAGGGAGATTTCGCGAGGACCTGCTTTACCGGTTACGCGTTGTTCCCATCGAAATGCCAGCGTTGCGCGAGCGTGCCAATGACATTCCCCTGCTTGTCGACTACTTCATCGGCCGCATCGGCAAGAAAATCGGAAAGCGGTTCAGGGCCGTTGACAAGCAGACAGCGGAGCTTTTCAGAGCCTACCACTGGCCCGGCAACGTTCGCGAATTACAAAATGTCATCGAGCGCACTTTAATTCTAAGCGAGGGTGATACCTTCTCCGTGGATAAGAGGTGGCTCAAATGGCAAGGGCCACACCTTAACGGTTCGCCCGTGCAACTCGATGGGGCGCTAGAACGGCAGGCAAAGGAAATGATCGAGGCGGCTCTGGCGCAAACCCACGGACGCGTCTCGGGGCCAGGCGGAGCGGCGGCAAGACTGGGCCTACCGAGAGCGACTCTCGATGCGAGAATCAGGCGTTTAGGGATCAACAAATATCGGTTCAAGGTTCAGCGGTAGAAATATCTCCACCTCCTGCTTAGCCACGTTTGCTGAGGAACGAGCAAACGCTCAAAACCGGGCACCTCCTATAGCTTTAAATCTCGTCTTTTCAGCAAATTGTAAAAGGCCCTCGCCTTGCTGCCCTCAAGGTGCTGCGAAACACCACGACTCCATGACGCTGAAAATCGAGCGAATTGAAGCGAGGATCCGGTTAAGCGGTGAACTCCGCTCTGCGCAGTTGGACCAGGTGAAGGCCGAATTACAGGAGTGCGGATCGTCGGCAATTTTGGATTTGGATGAAGTGAACCTGGCAGACGTCGAAGGTGTTCGCTTTCTCAACGTCTGCGAGGACAGCGGAATTTCGGTGGTGAACTGCTCTTCTTACATCAGGGGGTGGATGTTGCGGGAGCGGGAAGAAAAGGCCAACACGAAGTAAAAGAGGCGACGCATCGGATCGCAAGAGGAACCAACAATTCACGTCAAATCAAAGGAGGCAAGATGGAATCGAAAACTAGTAAACCCAGCGTCGTCTTCTGCCACGGGCTCTGGGCCGATGGCTCCTGTTTCAGCAAGTTGATCGTCCCCCTTCAGGCGGAGGGGTATGAGTGTATTGCAGCGCAGTACGGCCTCAACACAACGGCAGAGGACGTGGCCTTGGTGAAAGCGACGATAGGCCGGGTCAGCAGCCCCGTTATCCTCGTCGGCCATTCCTACGGTGGAAGCGTCATCACCGGTGCCGGAACTGACGATCGCGTTGTCGGGTTGGTTTATATCTGCGCGCTCGCTCCGGACGCCGATGAAACGTCTCAGACGCAGCAATCCAATTTCCCCACGACCGATGTCTTCTCTCACATTGAAGTCGTGGATGGACGTATCTGGCTGCGTCCGGAGGGCACGAAGTATTTCTGCGGAGACCTTTCCGAGCAGGAGCAAAAGCTCGTTTGGGCGACCCAGGGTGTGCCAAAACCCGATCTGTTCGGGGCAAAAGCTGGAGGCACTGCCTGGAAGGCGAAGCCAAGCTGGTACATTGTCGGCAAAAAAGACCATACCGTGCATCCCGATCTGGAGCGCTTCTTCGCGAAGCGCATGGGCGCAACTACCCATGAGTTCGACAGCAGCCACGTGCCGATGCTCTCGCAACCGGAACGTGTCCTCGATGTGATCCGCACTGCGGCAAAAGCTGTTCAACCGTCTGCCGCAGGTAAAGCAACGTCGATGCGGTGAAGAGCCGAAAGTGCAAGAAGGGCGCGAGCCACACTAGAGGTCGCCGCTTCGGGCGGACCAGGCCAGACCCGAAATGATTGCATTTCATCGGGATCGAACGGAGACGTGATGGACTCAACGTACATGGCTATCGAGCTAACGGAGCCAGGAAAATTCTCGGAAGTAAGAAAGCCACTTCTTGACCCAGGCCCGAATCAGGTGCGCATTCGCGTCGAAGCATGCGGCGTGTGCCATTCGGATTCGGCCACTGTTGAAGCACTGTTCCCGATTGATTGGCCCCGCGTCCCGGGGCATGAAGTCGTTGGACGCATCGATGCCGTTGGTTCCGAGGTCCAGGGATGGGCGGTCGGTCAACGCGTAGGGGTCGGATTCCTTGACGGCTTCTGTGGCTATTGCGAGTTCTGCCGTAACGGCGATCTCGTAAACTGCAGAAACCAGGGATATACCGGCATTCATCACGATGGCGGATACGCCGAAATGATGATCGCAAAAGCGAGCGGGCTCGTATCGATTCCCGATGACCTGTCCTCTGCTGATGCGGCGCCGCTGTTGTGCGCTGGGCTCACGACCTTCAGTGCCTTGCGAAACTCACCTGCAAAGGCTGGCGACCTCGTCGCTGTGCTCGGTATCGGCGGCCTGGGTCACTTGGGTGTTCAGTACGCGAGGCAGATGGGCTTCGAGGTCGTTGCGATTGATCGTGGAACTGGGACAAAGGAATTAGCCAAGAAGCTAGGCGCCCACCACTATATCGACAGCGCTGCCGAGGATCCTGCCGCTGCTTTGCAGGCGCTCGGCAGTGCCGCTGTCATTCTGATAACCGCGTCCGGAGGCAAGACTGTTGCTGCCACGTTTAAGGGCCTTCGTCCCGGCGGACTGTCGATCGTCGTAGGAGTCGGGCCGGAGCCGATCGAGGTCAACGGGATGGATCTGATTTTCGCCACACGCAAGGTGGAAGGTGCCCTCACGGGAACGCCGGCGGTCGGTGATATCACCCTGCGCTTCAGCGCTCTGAGCGGAGTGTCGGCCATGATCGAAACGGTCCCTCTTGAGCAGGCGGCTGCCGCCTACGCCAAGATGATGGCCGGTAAGGCCCGCTTTCGTATGGTGCTGGTCACAAAGAATGGCGCGGCTTCGAGTGCACGCTAAAGCGAAGGAAATCGGGACCAACAGAAATAGAGCATGGGGAGAGGAAATGTCTACGCCAGCAAAAGCCAACGCCAATGAATCTCAAGGAAACTCCATTCAGTTCACCTCATGGGGCGCGGCAGAAGAATTGTTTCGCAAGCAGAAGGCATATTTCGACACAGATGCGACGAAGACGTATGAGTGGCGAGTCGACCAATTGGATCGCCTTGTCCGCATGCTTAAGGAGAACTACGAGCGTTTTGCGGATACATCGCGTAGTGACTTCAAGACGGCAGCCCAGGAGAACGTCTTCGAGGTGTCGGCGTCGATTGCAACGAGTGAATTCGCAAAGTCGCAGTTGGGGGAGTGGATGAAACCGGTCGAAGCTCCCATTCCAAAATTCCTCGCAAAATCAGGCCACAAGGGGATGGTGTACCGCGAGCCCTACGGAGTTACGCTGATCATCTGTCCTTTTAATGGACCACTCTTGTTATCGTTGCGTCCCGCGGTTGCCGCTCTGTCAGCGGGCAATCCCTGCATCCTGAAACTCTCGGAAGCCCTATTGGCGACGGACGAGTTGCTCCTGGAATTGATTCCCAAGTATTTCGAGCCGGAATCTATGACCGCTGTTGTGGGTGCTAAGGACATAGTCACGAATCTCTTGACGCTTCCGTTTGATTTTATATTTCTCACGGGAAGCGTAGGAGTGGGGAAGGTGGTGATGCGGGCAGCTGCCGAGCATCTCACTCCCGTACTGCTCGAGCTCGGGGGACAGAACCCCGCCATCGTTGACGAGACGGCCAACCTGCCGGATGCCGCCAAGAAAATTGTTTGGGGCAAAATGGCGTGGGGAGGACAGTGGTGCACGTCGCCGGGCTACGCGGTCGTCCATGAGTCCGTGGCCGAACAGTTTGTTGCAGAGTGCAAAAAAGCTGCCGTCGAACTTTACGGCCCGGATCCCAGAAAGAATCCGGACTACTCTCGCATCATCAGCCCCGCCGCCGTCGAACGGCTTGCATCCCTGATCGATCCCAAGAAGGTTGTTCACGGGGGAAAGTCCGACCCCCTGGCCCGTTATCTCGACCCGACCATCCTTTACCCGATTTCCTGGTCCGACAAGATCATGGAAGACGAAATCTTCGGGCCGATTCTGCCTACCCTCACTTACTCCGAGCTCGACAAGCTCATCGAAAAGATCAAGTCGCTCCCCAAACCGCTTGCAGGCTACGTGTTCAGTCGGAATCAGCGGGCGATTGATCGTGTGTTGCAGTCTGTTTCGTTTGGCGGGGGCGCGGTAAATCAGACCAACGTCTTCTTGTGGATTGAATCCATGCCTTACGGAGGAGTGGGAAGTTCAGGCATTGGGAACTACTACGGGAAATACGGCTACGATTCTCTCACGCACGCCAAATCAATCCTGATATCGCCGCCAGACGTGGCGATCGATCACTTGTTTCCACCGTACACCAACGACAGGGTTCAAGCGATTAATCAATGGTTCGATTACTAGAGACGCAGGACGGACCGAAAACCCCAGTTCAGGGGGGACGGTGTATGGACATCGGGACCATTGGCGCTGGAGCTTCCGCACAAGCGTTCGCAAAACGTGCATTGAAGGCAGGCCACAAGGTAAAGCTCAGCAATAGCCGCGGTCCCGAGAGCCTCCGAGAAATTGTCAGTCAACTTGGTTTTGGAGCAACAGCGGCCGCTAGGGAAGAGGCGGCAGCTTGCGAAATGATGCTTCTGGCAGTGCCCTGGGACAACGTTCCCGAGACACTCGCAAATCTGCCGAGATGGAAGAATCAGATTCTGATCGATGGGACCAATCCTTTTCACGGTGATGCCGGAAATTTCACACCCGCCGATGTTGGAAATCTGTGCACGAGCCGGTTCGTTGCGGCGCTTCCCCCTGGTGCCCGAGTGGTTAAAGCGCTGAACACCATGTTCCCACCTTGGAAACGGATCCCATCGTCGACGGGGCGAGAAGGGTCACGTTTATTTCGGCAGGCGACGGCGCGAAGAAGCAAGTGGGCTGATGCAGCAAGCCGGTGGCCCCCTCGCAGGGCGAAACGTGTTGGAGCAAGGAGAACGTCATAAGTGAAAGCCATTCATCTCACTGCCTACGGTAATCCGGCGCAGAACTTAACGATGGTCGAAGTTTCGGAACCAAAAGCGCCGTCTGCGGGCGAGGCTCTCGTGCGCATGGAGTATGCGCCGATTGACGACAGCGACCTCCAGTTAGCCAACGGAGTGTACCTTCTAAATCCGAAGCTTCCGTCTGTCATTGGAGGCGAAGGTGCAGGAATCGTCGAGGCGATCGGGCCGGGGGTCACCAGCGTCAAGGTAGGCGACCGCGTTACGATCCCGTTTCGAACATTCACCTGGGCTGAAAAAGTCCTTGCTCCGGCCCAAGGCCTTTTCGTCGTTCCTCCGTCCCTCGATGCCAGAACGGCCTCGATGTTAAATATCAATCCTACGACGGCGGTTCTTCTCTTAGACGGATTCGTAAAGCTGAAGCCAAAAGACTGGATTGTATTAAACGCAGCAAATTCTCAGGTCGCGCGATGTCTGATCGCGATTGCAAAATCGCGCGATCTCAAGGTCATAGGTATCGTGAGGCGGTCCGAGCTGATCCCGGAAATGGAAGAGCTGGGTGTTGATTTTGTTGGCGTCGAATCGCCAGCACTTTCAAAGCAGATTCAGACTGCAACAGACGGAATGCCGATATCTCTCGGTCTTGACGCCGTTGGTGGCCCAGCGACGACAACGATCGCAGGTGCCCTCGCTCCGCGGGCTCATCTCGTCAGCTATGCATCGCTGAGTGGTTCGCCGATTCATGTCTTGCAACGCGACCTCATTGGCAAGGGATTGAACATCCACGGCTTCTGGATGTATTACGAGGAGTATCTCCCCAAAATGCGGGCAGCACTGACCGAGGCGGCAAGAGTGGTCGCTTCCGGCAAATTAAGTTTGCCAATCACCACAACCTACAAACCGTCCCAAATCAAAGATGCAATCGAGCATTACGAGCGTGGCAGCAAGGTTCTATTGGATTTCAATTACACAAAGTAGGAGCTGTCAGAAAGTGCTCTTCGTTTAGACGCAACGCCACTCAAGTCGCCCGAAACGATCAAATGAAAGGAAATATGTGATGAACGGCGAAAGCATTTGCATCGCGCAAAATCCTTCGATGAGGCTCGTCACGCGGCGGAAGTTTATCGGTGTCGCTGCATTGTCCGGTGCGGGCGTCGTCTCGTTGGACGCTCACGGGCGATTCGCTCGGAGCGCGGAGGAACCTGCATTGCACGGACAGTCTAGCGAGCCCGTGGCAGCGCCTAACGTAGGCCGCATGGAAGAAGAGCTCAAGAACGAGAAGATCCGTCGTGCGATGTTGGCCGGCCCCTCGATTATTACGAGTGACGCAACCGTGGCGGAAATGAATCGCCAGGGGAATATGACGGTGCTTCGCCCCGGCACGAATGGCTGGGTTTGTATTCCAGGAGATCAGAACGTAATTGGGCAGCCGGATATGGCGCTTGATCCGATGGGCATGGTTTGGTTCAAGGATATTCTCGCGAGAAAGCCAAAACCAACGAACACGTCCCCGGGGCTGATCTACATGTTGAATGGCGCAACTCAGAGAAGCTTTACGGACCCGTTTGACATGACTAGTCCTGCGATCCCTATCGGCCCGCACTGGATGATTCTTTGGCCCTTTGACGCCAAAGCGGCTGGTCTCTCGACCGTGATGCGGGACGCGGGCACCATGGTTATGTTCGCGGGAACACCGTACGCACACCTGCACATCTGCGGGTCTCCATGGGAGGGAAATGAATATCGCCGCGGCGATCGTGGTGTTTGGAAGATGACGTACGAGCGTTAATGACCGATTCGTTTTGTAGCGACACTTGGATTCTTTCACCGGCAGAGAAACAAGTCCCAGAAAACAAAAGGAGACAACATGGCGGAACAGCGACGCTCAGAGCCTGACGCAACCGCGGTAGAACTGACCGAAAAGCCCTTGCCGTCGACCGCAGCGAGACACGAAGAAATCAGACGACGTGCATTCGAGATTCATCTCGACCGTGGCGAACATCCGGGCGGCGACCTGGACGATTGGCTGCGGGCTGAACGCGAATTGAATAAGGCATTCGTACTCGAAGCCTTCGACACACTGTTCAATCAGCGTGACTATCCAAAAGCGGAGCGTTACTGGTCGCCGAATTACATTCAACACAGCGCGCACATCGCCCCGGGCCGTGAGGGTCTCTTTAACCTTGTCAAGAGCATTCCTCCCACATTGAAGTACGAACCCGGAACGATCGTCGCCGAGGGAAATTTTGTAATCGTTCACGGCCGGTTTTCAGGCATGGGCTTGCCTGAGAATTGGATTGTGGCGGACATTCTCCGTATCGACGACGGCGTTCTCGCCGAGCACTGGGACGTCATTCAAGACGAAGCTACCCGAGAAGAATCCAAGAGCGGACTACCCATGTTTGGGAACAAGTTTGGTGAACGATCCGGCGCAACCAAGCAAGCGACTGCCTGATTGCTGGCGAACGCATTGATCGAGGTCTGTCATCCGCGAGGACAACGAAATTGTGAGTCATCCGGGGGCGGACCGTTGCAGTGAGCTTGCGGACCGTTTGCTTGTCGTGGCCGAGAAAGAGCTGTCGGCTTTCGTCAGGGGTTTTATGGCCGTCAGAAACGTGCTAGGCCCGATGGGGCTATTTCTCCACAAATGCTAGCGCCACACTGAGTCATCCTTGCCGGAAAGGACCCTGTCCAGATATGTTGCGGTGCTGATTAGAGCCAGATGTGTGAATGCCTGTGGGAAGTTGCCGAGGTGTTGCCCGCTTGGGCCAATTTGCTCCGAGTAGAGCCCAAGATGGTTGGCGTACCCCAAGAGTTTTTCAAACAACAATTGAGCCTTTTCCAGCTCCCCAGCGCGTGCTAGGCATTCGATGTACCAAAACGAGCATGCTGTAAAGCTACCCTCTCCGCCTGGAATCCCATCCACATGGGTGCGTTCCGCATCGTAGCGATGGACAAGAGTATCTTCGACCAATCGTGCTTCAATCGCTTTCATTGTCGAGCGCCACATCGGGTCCACCGGGCTGATGAACCGCATGAGCGGCATCAGCAGTACCGAAGCATCCAGGTCCTTGGTCCCTTTCGATTGCACAAACGACTGTAAGTCCTCATCCCAGAAGTTCGTAAAGATATCGTCTCGAATCGCGTCGCGCGTTTTCACCCAAGCGTCGAAAGGCCCGGAAAGGGAGCGTTTCTGCGCAAGGCGCAAGGCTCGATCGAAAGCCACCCAGCACATCAAACGGGAGTGTAGGAATTCTCGCGCGTCGCCACGAACCTCCCATATACCTCTATCGGGCCGTCGCCAGTTTTTGCCAAGCCACTCCAACATGCGCTGAACACCGTGCCACCCGGCATAGGAAATTGAATCCCCGTATTTGTTTGCGAGATAGATGGCGTCCATCATTTCGCCATAGATATCCAGCTGCAGCTGCTGATAGGCGGCGTTCCCGATACGCACGGGCCGCGAATGTTCATACCCTTGCAGATGATCGAGCGTCAGCTCGTCAAGTTTTTTCCTGCCGTCAATCCCGTACATCACCTGTAACGGTCCTCGTTCCGCATCGTCGCTGAGCCGCCCCTTCAGCCAGTCGATGAATGCCTCAGTTTCTTCGACAAAACCCAGTCGGATCAGCGCGTAGAGCGTGAACGTCGCATCTCGCAACCATGTGAAGCGATAATCCCAATTGCGCACCCCACCAATTTGTTCTGGCAGGGAAAATGTTGGCGCTGCAATCAGCGATCCATGCTCCCGGCTGATCAGCAACTTCAACATTAAAGCCGACCGGTTGACCATCTCGCGCCAGCGGCCCTTGTACTTTGATTTCGCGATCCATTCCTTCCAGAAACGTGCTGTCTCCTGGAAGCGTTGATCGAGGAACTCCATCTCGGGTTGCTGCCCTCGGGGGCGAATTCCACCAAAGACAAACGTCACCTTCTCGCCGGCTCGAAGGCTGAACTCGGAGATTGCGTCCTGGGATTGTTGTCGCAGGGCAACGGTGGAGTACAGCGCCAGCGGCGGACAACTATCGCTCGCTGGCGAGAAAGTCGCGCAGCGCTCTTCGATCTTCACAGTGTGCCCGCACATCCCAGAGTTAAATCGTGGCTGGCATTGCATCTTGAAATCGACCTCACCCCTGATAACGGCCAGGGTTCGGACAATCTCATTTGGTTGTTCCCCGTCTGTCCCAATGGGCATGTAGTCAGTCAGCTCGACTACGCCCTCCTCTGCAAGAAATCGCGTGAGCAGAATGTTCGTGTCCGGCAAATACAGCTGTCGCACCTTTCTTTTCTTGAGTTGCGGATGAATCTGAAAACAGCCACCCCTCTCATCGTCGAGCAGGGCTGCAAACACGGAGGGAGAATCAAAATTGGGATAGCAGAGAAAATCGATTGAACCGTTTACGCTCACGAGCGCAATCGAGCGCATATTGCCAATCACTCCGTAGTTCTCAATCGGTTCGAAGCTCATCGCTGTGGGTCAGTTTCGAAGTGAATTCTAGCTGATCGGAGGCAGGCCATTCAAACCGTGAAATTCATCGGCGCTAGTCGCCGCATCATCTCAACTCAGGGTTAACACTAGGGCTATCGTTCCTTTTTCAAATCCCCCTCTGATAACATTGTGAGGCCAGCAGAGACCTGCGAGAGCCCGCGTGATTGCGACGGGTTGGAACGCGATGAAGACCTTCCCGACCTGCTTCGGAATTCAAAACAGAAGTGTAACTATGAGAACCTAGTTTGGAGAGGAAGTACCGTCATGTCGGAAACGAATATAAGCCCCATACTAAGTCAGTACGAACGGCCAGAGCACATTTTCCCCACCCTTAGTGCGGCTCAAATCGCTCGAGTCGTGGCCCATGGAAGAAAACGCACCGTCCGGGCCGGGGAGGTGCTGGCGGAGCCGGGCGACAGTAATCTTCCTCTCTTCCTGGTCACCCTGGGTGCGTTGGACGTTATGCGGCCCACATGCGAGGGCGAAGATCCCATCGTGGTGTTCCGGGCCGGCCAATTCTCTGGCGAAGTCGGCCTATTGTCGGGCCGGAGGAGCATGGTGCGCGCACGGATGCGTGAATCCGGAGAGGTCATCGAGGTCGACCGTTCAGAGTTGCAGGAATTGATCGAAACCGACAGTGAGTTGAGCGAGATTCTAATGCGCGCATTCATCTTGCGCCGGGCGGAATTCATCGCTCACGGGTGGGGAGACGCGGTGCTCCTGGGTATGAACAATTCATCCGGGACGCTGCGAATCAAGGAATTCCTGACTCGCAATGGATACCCGCACGCTTACATCGATCTTGAGGGCGAATCCAAGGTCCAGGAGCTGCTTGACCATTTCCAAGTGACCGCCGGTGATGTGCCCATTGTCATCTGTCGGGGAAAGAACGTACTTCGCAATCCGACAAATCAGCAGGTAGCAGACTGCCTTGGATTCAACGAAGGGATCGATTTGATCAAGGTTCGTGACGTGATCGTTGTCGGCGCAGGACCATCGGGGCTTGCGGCGGCGGTTTACGCTGCTTCGGAGGGCCTCGATGTCCTGGTCATCGAAACCAACGCTCCCGGAGGACAGGCCGGATCCAGCTCGAAAATCGAAAATTACCTGGGATTTCCAACGGGAATTTCAGGGCAGGATCTAGCGGGGCGGGCATACACACAAGCGCAGAAATTCGGCGCGAGGGTAGTGATCGCTCGCGGCGCGGCGCGCCTAGATTGCGGGCGCAGTCCGTACTTTGTCGAAATCGAGGGCGGGACAAATGTGCCGGCCCGGACGGTGATCATCGCCACCGGAGCCGAATACCGCAAGCTCCCGCTCGAGAACCTACAACGATTCGAGGGGAATGGCGTCTACTACGGGGCAACATTCCTTGAGGCGCAATTGTGCGGGAACGAAGAGGTAATCATTGTGGGAGGCGGCAATGCGGCCGGACAAGCAGCCGTATTTCTGGCACAAACCGCAAAACATGTCCACATGCTGATCCGATCTGGGAGCCTTGGAGACACGATGTCGCGCTATCTGATCCGCCGGATTGAAGAGAGCAAAGCAATCACGCTGCACACGGATACCGAAGTAGTTGGCTTGGAGGGCAATGACCGGCTGGATCACGTGTTATGCCGGAATAATAAGACGGCAGCTCTGGACACCCGCGATATCCGGCACGTTTTCCTGATGACGGGTGCGAACCCGAACACGGGCTGGCTTGCAGGCTGCCTGGCGCTCGATGAAAGAGGATTCGTCAAGACTGGGGTGGACTTGGCTCCCGCAGATCTGACGAGCGCCCAATGGCCGTTGGCGCGTAGACCCTATCTGCTTGAAGCCAGTCTTCCCGGAGTATTCGCGGTGGGAGATGTGCGCTCGGGCAACGTGAAGCGTGTCGCGTCGGCGGTTGGAGAAGGATCGATCGCGATTTCGATGGTGCACAAGGTTCTCCAGGAGTGGAGAGACCACCTTGCCGCAGGCGCTGCGGGAGACTAGCCTCGGCGCTAATGCTGCCCCATCACCTCACAATCGACGGTGGAAAGCGATGGCTGATGATTGCGGCGCTTCGGTACTCGGACCAATTCGTGAAGCTCGACGGCGCTTGGCTATTTGCTGAGCGCCGGCTCTACGTCGACTGGATTGAAGAGCGGGCACTGTGATGACAACGACTAGCCTGATGTCTTCAAGGAGTGCTTTTGCAGCTCCTCGGAGCCGTGCATGAACGTTCCGGTGGCGGGCCAAGAGCGCCTTGTGATCGTTGGCGCGACAGGAATGGTCGGTAAATATGCCCTTCGTTATGCGCTCGAGAGCTCCGCTGTCGGAAGCGTGACGTCGATCGGGCGCAGTAAGGTCGGCATCTCGCATCCCAAGCTGACACAAGTTCTGCATCGCGACTTCGCAGACTGTTCTGCACTCGCGGGGGTGCTTTCGGATAAGGACGCAGCGGTCTTTTGTCTGGGCACGTATACGGGTTCGGTCGTGGACGCGGACCTCCGCCGGATAACCGTCGACTACACAATCGAGTTCGCGCGAGTTCTCCATGCCAGTAGCCCCGGTGCGGCGTTTTCATTCTTGAGCGGGAGCGGCGCGGACCCGACGGGACGAAGTCGGATGCCCTTCGCACGATATAAGGGAGAGGCTGAGAGCGCGCTACTCGCGGCGGGATTCCCTCACGTTTACCTCTTCCGGCCCGCGTATATCTACCCCGTGGAACCGCGGAAGGAACCGAATTTCAGCTACCGCCTGTTGCGAACGGTCTACCCCGCGTTTCGGACGCTCTTCCCGAACCAAGTGATCCGGGCGGACGACTTGGCCCGGGCCATGGTGGATGTCGTCGTAAGCCAAACGGGGCAACGCGGGGGCTCGATTCTCGAGAACCGTGACATCCGGGCCATGGTCGAGGCCCTTTCTGCCAATTCCGGTGCGATCCCTTGACCGATGCTAACTACTCTCCTTGGGCGTTAAGCTGACGGAGAAAACTCCTGTAATCGGTCCGGACCCACTCCTCGACCAACCGACCCTGATCGTCAAACCGGAAGATGTTCAGTAGGTCCCAGACGACACGTTGGCCGTTCGGAGGCAGCGCGCCCGCCGGTGATTGTGTGAACTCACCGACAAATGTCCCCTCGATCCACGTTTGGCAGGCGATGTACTTACCGTCGGCGACGATGATCCCTCGGCGAATTGAGCGACCGTCGAACGCCGCGCGAATGGCCTTGAAATAGTCGGCGAGGCCGGAATAGTCCGCCTCGAAACGATCCGGGCCGTGGAAGCGGAAATGAATCGTGTCGAAGTACGAGTCGGTTTCGGCCTGGTCTTCGCCCGAAACTTCCAGTTCGCCGGCCCTTCTGAGGCGGCCTACGAGTTGGTCACGCGTCATAGTCACGTTATCTCTTCTGCTTTGTTGGAGTCGGATAGTGCGCGGACAAGGCAGGTGCGCTAGGAGAGGGCTGTGAAGTTGTTGAGCATGCGCGGTAGAAGGGTTGGGTTCTCAATCGGCACTCTCCTCGAAAGTGATCCCCATGGCTATTGCGATCTTCATGTAGTCTTCGCGTTTCATCTGGAAAATGCCCATGCGGAGCGCAGCGCCCCAACTACTACGCCCTTTCGTAAAGGACAACTCTTCCAAGAGAGGGTGGATAGAGGCGTCTTTGCTTTTGAAGTACTCTGTCTTGCGACGAAATGGTCGGAAGCCCTTGGATTGTTCGACCTGGTACGGAACCTCGTCGACGATCCTGCCCGCGGCGGTGAATGCTTGGAGTGATTCGCCTCCTGCCATGCGCTCTCGGGGTGAGTAGAAGACAATGCTGTCCCCCATCTGCAAGCGCCGTACCGGAGCTTCTCTGCCATGGTTTAGTTGGCAAAAGGCTCCTCGAACTGCGGCGAGCACATGTTCCCGGCTCGCTACGCCTACCCAGAACCTAGCCATCGCAGCTACTCCGCCAGCACAATATCACGAAGATCATAGTCAACCGGATCGAAAGAGATCCAAACACTGACGAGATGCGGGTTTGTTTTACGGTACTTATGTGTCCACGAGCCGTTCGGGTAGTCTTGGGGTGGAGAAGTCACTTAGTCACTTGAGCTTTACAGGAGGACTCAATCATGACGAATAGAGAAGCCGGAATCAATGTAGTCCGCGAAATGATGGGCGACCAGGCGGCCGCGAAACTCAGCACTTCCGCTGACTCAAACACCTTCGGTGCCCCGATCGCTGCCTACGCGGTCGACCAGGTCTTTGCGGATATCTGGACTCGTCCCGGTCTGGACAGACGCTCCCGCAGCCTAGTTTCGATGTCCGTCATGATTGCCATGCGTCAGCCCCATGAATTCGCCATCCACATGGGGGCTGGGCTCAATAACGGCCTCACATTGAAAGAAATCGAGGAAGTTCTCATCCAGGTGCTGCCATACGTTGGCTATCCTGCCATCGCAACAGCACTGGCTGCTGCTGCCGAGGTTATCAAGGAGCATGGTCTGGACGTCGACGAAAACTACGCTGGCCACCGCGGCCTGCTTTGACACTAAACGACATCCGCACTGCCGGTGTTGAACGACGATCCTGTTAACTACCTCGTAGGTCCGCCGCGCCTGATTACAACGTGGGCACTAGTACGAGCGGTTTATTGCCCCACGCGTTCCATCGCTATTCAATAGTCTTCACGGCACCGTTCCCTGAATCCCGGTGTCCAAGTTTGCTAGACGCATGAAGCGATCCACCATTTTCGCGCTGGCTCTCCTCCTCGCCTCACCGTATTCGTTCGCGCAATCCGTTGCCACCGCGCCTCTCGACCGCGCAGAAATCCTCGGCCGTCTCGCAATGAACTATTCGCCCAGCTACATCGCCCAACTCGTGAAAACCCGCGGCCTCAGCTTCTCGGTCTCCGCCTCCTTTCTCGACCAGGTGACGCAACTCGGCGGATCCGGAATTCTGGTCGACACCCTGCCCCACGCCCCTTCGCCGAACTCCATAGCTCCTTCTTCGGAGGGAGGCCCGCTTATCGAGCACTTTGCAAAATGCGCTCTGCTGATCCACACGGGCGACTTGGATTCTGCCGAGCCGGAATGTCGCGCCTCCATCGACGAAAGTCCCCAAAGCCCCTGGCCCCTCCGCGCGACTCTGGACGTACTACAGTTAGCCGACTTTGATAAAAGGGCCTTTGAACCCACACAGGAAGGGGAAGAGGAAACCAAATCGGACGATCCACTGACGAAGGAACTCAACCAACTTCTACAGCGCCTCGCCGCACTCACTCCTTCCCAGACGGCAGTTCCCAATACGCAGGCTCTTCCGCCCGGCGTCGGCGGAATGGTTGTGATCGGACAGCACCAAGCGCCACAGGCGTCCGATCAGCTCGAATCAATCGAATCCTCTCAGGATTGGGATGCTCGAAACCAGTTGTACGGATTTATCCAGAGTTCCAATTTCCCAGAGGAAGCCAGCGAGCCCTCACTTTCCAAATCTCCGGAAATTCCCGTTGAACTTCTCACCAACGTGCAGGACCATCCCGATCTGGCCACCTATCACCTCATGCTCGCGCGTTTCTACTCGGAGCAGGCCAACGATTGTGAAAAGGCACTTGGCGAGATTCGCGAAGCGATCCGCCTGGAGCCGGATAGCGAGCGGTCCCACGTGCAGCTGGCCCTCCTTTACCATAAGCAGAAGGACTTCTCTAACAGCGTCGCGGAACTGCGCGAAGTCACTCGCATCGCTTCTGCCGGCAACTTCGAGCACCTCGCGCTCGCCCACGAGCTGGAAAATGCCGGGCACGGGGCGGACGCAATCACGGAGTATAAGGCGCTCATCGACCGCCATCCGGAAAGAACCGACGCCAGCGAAGCTCTCGTTGACATCTACGTCAAACAGAAGGACTTCAAGTCCGCCATCGAAGAGCTCCGCCGGTCGCTGAAGGCCGCTGCGGCTTCCTTCGACGACGAATCGAAGTTCGTCAACCTGCGTTGGTCGGATGAAGACAATCTCGCCTATTACTTGGAGCAGGACCACGACCTCGAGGGCGCCGCCGAACAGTATCAGTATCTCCTCCGCTTCAAACCCGACGAGTCCAGCCTGCACAACGACTATGGCAACGTCCTGATGGACCAGCACCGCTGCGACCAGGCCATCGGCGAGTACAACGAAGCCATCCGCCTCGACCCCACCGGCGCCGAACCGCACCACAACACGGCCCTCTGTCTCGCCGCCAAGAAAGATCTTGCGGGAGCCATCAACGAATTTCGCGAAGCCCTGCAGCTCAACCCCGACTCGCTCCACTCCAGGCTCTTTCTCGCTGAGACGCTCGGGCAGACCGGCGACGTGAATGAGGCCGTGAACGAATTGCACGAAATGCTCATGAAAGATCCCAACGACCTCGATGCCCACGGGGCCTTGGCGTTCGTCTACATGCAGATGAAGAACGACGCGCAGGCGATCGTCGAACTGAAGAAGGTTCTCGAATTGAAATCCGATGTTCCCATGGCGCAAAACAATCTCGCCTGGATTTACGCCACCTCCGAAGACCATAAACTTCGCAATCCGTCCGAAGCTCTGCGCCTCGCGCAACAAGCTGTTAAAGCATCCGCTCAGCCCAATCCCGCCTTCATCGACACGCTCGCCGAAGCGCTCCTGCTCAACGGAAAAGCGGACGAAGCTCTCGTCACAGAGACCCAGGCCGCCAGCCTCGACCCCGACAATCCAGAACTAAAGTCCCGTCTCGCCCATTTCCGCGAAGCCGCTGGCAAAACCTCGCAACCAAAACCCTAACTGGGATTCTCAGTCTCTCCTCATCATCCGCTCGATCTCCCTTGATCGGTGTCTATCTGCCATCGGCTGCGCACTTGGCGCATCTGAACCCGGCATGCCCGTAAACCTGAAGCAGCAGAGACAATCGAGAAAGGTCGCCCGCATCGAAGCGCGCTTGAATCCCGAGCAGAAGCGCCGTATCGAATATGCGGCCGGCCTGCAAGGCACGTCCCTGACGGATTTCATCGTGTTGAGCGCTGAGGATGCCGCCGCACGTGCCATTCAGGAGCACGAAGTCTGGACTCCTACGGGTCGCGACCGAGAGCTGTTTGTGCGGGCCTTGCTGAATCCTCCGGCGCCCAGCGCGCGCATGAAGGTCGCGGCGCAACGCTACAGGAAACGGCTGGGCACCTTGTGAGCAAGAAGCATGACGAAACTCGCTACCGAGTCGAGCCGCTCAGCGTTAAGCACGATCGTGCGGCTTTTTCCTGTGGCGTGGAAGCGTTGGATCAATGCCGAAGGGCGGGGTTTACGTAGCCAAAGAAACGCTTGTCCCGACTATACCGCCTCAGGCGGTTCAATACATATTGACATTAGATGTCTCTTCTGTCACAATGTCCACATGCCGAAAATGATAACGGACAATGAGGCCGCCGTCCGGCGCGCGAAGATACTGACCGCCGCGCGCTGGTGCTTCCTGAACTTCGGCTTTGCGAAGACGGCGTTCGAGGACATCGCCAAACGCGCCAACCTCTCGCGGACACTGCTTTACCGGATCTTCAAGGACAAGGAGGAGATCTATCAGGCCGTCTTCGTGGACTTGCTGGTTTCCCGGCACCCTGCTGCGAAGCTGGCGGCAAAGGGGCCTGCCAGCCCCTACGAGCGCTTGCTCAGCGTGTGCCGGTTGATGGCGCTCGAGCCCTGGGCCGAAATGGTCGGCACGCCGATGGGGAGCGAGTTCTTCAAGACCTGTGAGCTGATCGACCCCAAGAGTGAGGCGCTCTACCGCAAGGTCGTGTACGAATGCGTCGCTGCCATCCTGGGCGACGAAGCGAGCACAGAGGTCTTCCTTCTCGCGTTGGACGGATTGTTCGCGGACAAGCCCTCGATGGAGGTGCTCGAGGGACGGACGAAGCTCCTCGCAGCGCGCTTCGCTCCTCGCTCTACAAAGAAAGGACTGCAGTCATGACAACGTCACCTGAAACCCAAGAGATCGTCATCATCACTGGTGCCTCTAGCGGCATCGGTGCGGCCACCGCGCGCGAACTGGCCCGGCGGGGGTTCCACGTCCTGGCGGGCGTCCGGCGCGACCAGGACGCCGACGCAATCCGGGGGCCGGGTATAGAACCGCTCATCATCGACATCACCAACCCGGACCACATCCGGGCGCTGGCTACTCGGGTGCACGAGGATCTGCAGGGCCGGGCAGTGCGGGCGCTGGTGAACAACGCCGGCATCGGGGTCAACGCACCGGTCGAGGTCTTCGCGATCGACGAGTGGCGACGCCTGTTCGAGGTCAACTTCTTCGGCCATATCGCTGTTATCCAGACACTCCTGCCGACCTTGATCCTCAACAAGGGTCGCGTGGTCAACATCAGCTCCGTGGGCGGCAAGATCGCGATGGCCACCTATGGTCCTTACGCAGGCACGAAGTTCGCGCTCGAAGCGGTCAGCGATGCATTGCGCCGAGAGGTCGAGCCGCTGGGAGTGAAGGTCATTGTGGTCGAACCGGCTGCCGTCACGACCGAAATGCTCGGGCGGGTCGCCGTCACTGGCGAGCGCATCACCAGCGGAATGACCACTGAGCAGCGTGGTCGCTACGCCACGCTCATGCATTCAATCATCTCGCAGGCCGAGGCGGCTATCCCCAAGGGAGTGCCTGCCGAGGAGGTAGGTCGAGTCATCGCGGACGCGATCACCAGCAAGCGGCCTCGTACTCGCTACACCGTTGGTCGCGAGGCCGCACTGCTGCCCCTGCTCGCGATCCTGCCCGACCGGATGCTCGACCGCATCCTTGCCGCCGCTCTGCGTCCCCACTTTCCCAAGGAGAGCAAATGATGACCTTTGCGGGTCACGACGCCGGGCCGAGAGGTACGGCGATAGAAAACGATTTTCTCTCGACCCTGTCGGTAATGAGAAGTCGGCATCTGTCAGGAAATCAAGCACTGACGAGATGCGCGTTTATCGCGACGAATCCGGAGGCATTACTTCCGCATAGCATTGCTTCAACGCCACCACTCGGAGCGAATCTCCTGACACCGAACAGGTCAGACGAGGTGCCGGGCTCGGGGGACCAGAGCTTGGGAGCTTGGACTGCGAACATGTTTTCGATCGGCTGCTTCCAATGGTGGAGCGCAGGATCTGAAGAAGCTACCGGACCGCTTGGCTGGAAGAAGGGCCATCATCACTCGATGCTGGATCGAACATCGAGATTCCTGGAATCAACGACCTTGTTCTAAAAGCCGACGTGCGGTCCCACCGGCCGATAGCATCTGCACACCTGTGACGATGACTCAG
>Ga0210404_10000107_pt1 | contig 59217 bp, 99 predicted proteins | sample IncBWH28MmetaG_FD_155455 | JGI IMG/M metagenome (GOLD analysis project Ga0210404, IMG submission 155455) | Forest soil microbial communities from Barre Woods Harvard Forest LTER site, Petersham, Massachusetts, United States - Inc-BW-H-28-M | ecosystem: Environmental > Terrestrial > Soil >... | reverse complement strand
CTCAAATGGCTCGCAGTGTGTACAATACTGGAGTTGAAATATCGAGGGGCATCCCTCTTTCCTGTGATATTGGCAAACCAGAAGGTTATGTCCAGCAAACATTGGAGGTGTGCTAATGAGTGGTAAGGGACGCGTTCCGAGGGATCCGTCGTCGCTGGCACGCCGGAATAAGCCTCCTCAGTTGACGGTGCTTGAGCATGACGGGGTGGTTCACGGGCCGGATTTGCCGGATAACCACGAGTGGCCTCAGCCGACACTGGATTGGTGGCACGTATGGCGCACAAGTCCACAGGCTGCGATTATGGGAGATACTGACTGGTGTTTTATGCTTGAAACTGCCGTGTTGCACGCCGCGTTCTGGTCTGGTGATCGTACGGTCGCTTCTGAGTTGAGGCAGCGCGTAGCGAAGTTCGGCGCAACACCCGAGGATCGGGCTAGGTTACGAGTTTCGGTAGGCAGCCCGGAGGCTAAGCCGCCAGTTCCTGTTAGGGATGCTAGTGACGGCGCGCGTGATAGTCAGCGGGCTAGGTTGTTGAAGTCGGTTGGTAGTGCGTAGTGTGGATTATTCCCTGGGTCGTAATTGTAATGCTAGGAATATTAACTATCCTTTGCTTCGCTATGTCATAGGCTTGTCTCCGTTTGGGAGTGCTGTTGAGTTTGGTGTCGCTAGTGGGACTAGCATGTCAATCATTGCTAAACATATGCCAGTAGTTGGGTTTGATAGTTTTGAAGGATTGCCTGAGAATTGGAGATTTAGATACCCTGCCGGCTCTATGGCGTGTGACCCTCCTGAAGATATCGATAACAGTAGGATTGTAATAGGTTTGTTTGAGGATACTCTTCCGGAATTTGATTTTTCATATTTAGGTTATATTGGATTAGTTCATTTCGATGCTGATTTGTATTCAAGTACAAAGACTGCTTTAACTTATATTGGACCTTATTTAAAATCTGGCACTATATGCGTTTTTGATGAATGGCATAGGTATTCCGGATGTAAGGATCATGAGCAGCGGGCTTGGCGTGAATATGTGGCCGAGAATCCGTTATCATGGGATGTTCTTGGTCATGCTGAGAAGTCATGGGCGATACGACTTAGGTGAGGTATTTTAATGTCTCTTCCTGGGATTCGTGAGTCTATTGGATGGTATGCAATAGACTGGATTCAAAACTTCCTTGTTCATGGCCCAGGTGATGTTCAGGGTGAGTCCATTTTATTGGATGATGAATTTTCGGAATTTGTAATTAAGGCTTATAGGATAACACCGGATGGTTATCGACAGGTTCGGCGTGCTTTCTTATCTCGGGCTAAAGGTAGATCGAAGTCTGAACTTGCAGCGATGTTGGTTTGTTTCGAGGCGTTCGGGGAGTGCAGATTCGATCACTGGGCGCAGCAGGGTGAGGTATCAGATTGGGGCTATCACTACACCCAGGGTGAGCCTGTTGGGAAGATGTTGAAATACGTCGAGATCCTCAACGTTGCCACTGAAGAGAATCAGGCCGGGAACACCTACGGCGGTGTCAGGTACATGCTCCACCCGGATACCTGTTCGACACGTCTATCTGATCGTTTCGGCCCCATAGACGCGGGTTTGACGCGCACGTTTCTGCCGGATAAGCGTGGCAGGATTGAGCCGGTGTCGGCTTCGAATGAGGCTAAGGACGGCGCTAAGTCGACGTTCATCGTGGTAGATGAATCGCACCTGATGACTCCGCCGATATCCGGGGTTTTCAAGCTTGGGCGTATGCACCAAACCATGGTGAGGAATTTGCTGAAGCGTAAAGAGGCCGGCGGTTGGATGTTGGAAACGTCGACCATGTATGCCAAAGGTGAGCAGTCCGTCGCCGAGGGTAGTCATGCGTATGCTGAGGCGCTCCAGCGGGAGGGCAATAGTTCATCAGCGTTTTTGTTTGATCACCGCGCTGCGTCTGAGGATTGGGATTTAACCGACAGGGCACAAAGGATAGAAGCTCTCCGCGAAGCGTACGGTGATGCTGCGGGGTGGATGAATCTTGAGGGTATCGCTGATTATTGGGATGATCCGCAAGCGTCGGAGAATGAGTTTCGTCGGTTTTGGCTGAATCAGCCTGTAAGACTGAAAGAACCTCCGGTGTTTGATCCGATCAAGTGGTTGGCGCTTGAAAATGTTGATGTTGAGCCACCTAGGCAGGTGACGCTGTCGGTTGCGGTGTCCACTGTTCGTGAGGTTGCATCTATCGCTGTTGCCGGCGATGTTGGCGGCCGAGCATTGGTGATGACCTATTCTGGTCGTGGTATTAGTTGGGTGGCTGCTAAGGTTGCCGAGTTGATAGCTTCCAAGGATGTTGCTGATGTGTCCGTTTGCACTGGCGAGGCGCGTAGTTTGTTGCCAGATTTGACGCGCCAGGAGATTGAATTCTTCAAACTGACGGAGCCTGATATGGCTGCGTCTTGTGGGGCTTTCCAGAGCGCTGTGGCAGCTGGAACGATTGTCCATGTTGGACAGAATGAATTGGACGCAGCTGTGCGATCAGCGCATGTTCGTAGGTGCGGTAAGTCTTATACGTGGACTGATGACACTGGCCCGGAATTGGTTGCGGCAGCAGCTGCAGCGTATCGTTTTGGTTTAGTTGAGACAGCTCCGATGCCGGCAATCTTCTACTACAAGAGCAAAGATAAGATGGGAGTGTGATTGTTGTGGCCGATGTGACCAATCAACCATCACTGGGGGATGGCTGGCATGGCGATGAGATGCCTAACTATTCGAATGCTAGTTCTCAACCGTCTATACCGAGCGGCCCTGCGCCGTTTGGCCTGGAAGATAAACCTGATATTCCAGCTCCTCGCTGGTCGTGATGATAAATAAAGGTACTTATGCAAATGATGGCCTAATAGAAGGTTCACCAGATAAAGATCTTATGCCAATTAATAGAAACTGTCTTAATATATCGGCATCTCAAGCCAAAAAGCTAGGGGATAATTTCCTCGATGAGTTAAATAGAAAGGGAATATTATGAGCAGTCCTGACCCCGGTTTTGGTCTTCCGGAGGCTACGCGTGATAACTATGTGACGCAGCCCGACCTGCCTCCGGCTCCTGAGCCTTTTGGTCTCGAGGACAAGCCGGAAATTCCAGAGGTCCGCTGGTAAATGAGTTTTTGGGGGTGGCTTACCGGCCAGCCAAATTATGACGGTGAGACGCCGAACACTAATGCGCCTGCGGATGTAGGTGGTGGCACAGGGGTTAGTCCCGGTGATCCGTGTGGTGCGGAGATTGATTTCGGGCCAACGTATTCACGGTCATTGCCGTTTCCTCAGCCTTCACCGTGGTCTGGGTGGCCCGGGGCTTGGTCGACGCCGATGTACTGGTCATCGTCGCAGATGGGGTTGTCGGCTCTTGTCGATACCGCATGGGCCGCAATCGACCTGAATGCGTCGATTTTGTCGAGTTTACCCGCATATCGGCTGAAAAATGGCAATATTTTACCACCTCCAGGCTGGTTGGTCAATCCAGATCCCACGATTTATACGTCCTGGGAAGAGTTCGCTAAGCAACTGTTCTGGGATTACCAGATGGGCGAGGCATTTGTTCTACCGATGTCTACGGCAGCTGACGGGAATCCGTTGACGTTTCGTGTGGTGCCCCCGTGGCTGATGAACGTAGAGCTAATAGAGGGCACTCGTGAATACCATCTAGGTGGTATTAATGTTACTGAAGAAATACTACACATTCGGAACATCAGCAACACTGCTGATGCACATGGGCACTCTCCGCTCGAGGCTGCGGGTGCCAGGATGGTTACAGCTGGGTTGCTGCAGAAGTACGGCGATCGGATAGCCCAGACTGGCGGGATACCGCATTATTGGTTCGGCGTGGATCGAAATATGACCCAAGACGAAGCCGATAATCTACTAGGGCTATGGGTAGAATCCCGAGTGCGCCACGCGGGTGAGCCAGCGTTGGTAGCTGGTGGGATGAAGTTGAATCAGACTCAGTCGATGTCTGCTCGTGATATGACGTTGATTGAGATTTCCCAGTTCACTGAGGCACGTATTGCGGTGACGTTGAAGGTACCTCCGTTCCTTCTGGGCTTGTCGGCGGCTGCTGGGTCGTCGATGACATATGCGAATGCGACGTCGCTGTTTGATCACCACTTCCGTGCTGGCTTGAGGCCCATGACTGCTGCAGTTATGGGGGCCTTGTCGAACTGGGCGTTGCCGCGTGGTCAGATTGTCGAGGTAAACGCTGATGAATATATACGCCCTGGTTTATATGAGCGTGCTCAGGCGTACAAAATTTTGTATGAGATCGGCGCTATCACCGCTCCGGAGATCAGGGCAATGGAGAGATACTCCGACGAGCCAACAGCAGCCAGTCAGCTGACTGGCGTGGATGACGTTACTAATGCACAGCCTAAACCTCAGCCCGTATCTAACGGCCAACCGGCGCGAAACGGTTTTTCGAAGGGAATGAATTGATGCCATGGACGGTTAGGGCGGATCCGCGCTGCCCTGTCATTAGACCCTACGCGGTGGTGAATCAAGCTAACAATGTAATGGTGTCATGTCATTCGTCTCGCCCAGATGCAGATGCTGCCCTGGCTGCTTTGTATGCTAGTCAGGAATTGGAGACCGGTGAGCGCGCATCGGATTCACCATGGGGAAACTATGCTCCATCGGACTATAGTCCGGAACAGTGGCGCCGAGCGTGCCTTATTGATCGTGGTACCGGTGATCCGGCAGATAAGAGTCGATACAGTTTGCCGGTTCGTGAGCCGGGTGGTGCGGTTAATAAGAATGGTGTGCATGCTGCAGCTGCGCGGCTTAACCAGGTCCAGGGAATCTCTCCAGATAAGCGAGCAACTGCTGCTAGGGCACTATTGCGTTTGTATTCGCAGATCGGAGATGAGCCACCCGATTCACTAAAGAGTATGGCAGGCGCATCTATGGAGCATCGTTCTTTCCAGCCAGTGATAAACCCGTTTAGTCCGTGGTGAGGCGGAAATGACAAATATTGATGATGACAGCTATTCCGTAGTGGAGGAACGCGCAGCTGCGGCTGTAAATAATGTCGATTTCGAGGAGAGAATCATCTCTATCATCGCTGTTCCATGGGAACAGTCGACTAGGGTTGAGTATCGAAATGAAGTGTGGAACGAAATTTTCACCCGCGGAAGTTTCGACGGCATCGAAAATCGGCAGCGGCGCATACCGGTCACTGCAGTGCTTCATACCCCGAACGTAGGCCATGATGGTGGTCATTTGGTTGGTAAAGTAGCAGTAGCATTTCCGGGGCACCCCGACGGCCTAGGGTTGGATGTCAGAATTTCTAATACTCCGGCCGGCGACGAAACACTACAGTTAGCCTTGGATGATGCGCTCTCCCCCAGCGTGGGGTTCATGGCGCGGCCAGCAGACCACAGGCTGGACCGCCGGTCGATGACGCGCAGGATTAACCGGGCATTCCTAGACCATTTGGCTTTTGTTCCTCAGCCAGCTTATGCTGGAGCAAAAATTTTAGGGGTTCGTGACTCTGGTCGAGCTGTTGATGCAGCGACCCTACCTCCTATCATCACTCCTGCTATTGATGAATACTTAGCTGACCCAATATTCGGTTGGGCTGCTAAGAGGTTCGAATAGACTTAATCATCTACCATTAGTTGGTAGATGTTCGCTGGCCGAGAGGGCTCCGCTAGCCGAGAGGGCTGATTCGCTGGCCGAGAGGGCTAATCCAGTTCGTCATGCCATCTTAACAAAAGGAGCAATCATGAGGCAGGGCAGTAACGCCGCCGCCAATGACGAGATGATTCGCCGGCTCGAAACTGAGCTACAGGAGAAGCAAAACTTCGCCAACGAAATCGTCTCCCGGGCGCAGTCGTCAGAGCGTGATCTATCAGATGATGAGAAAGTCCTGATAGGTGAAACACGCGGCAGAATGGAAACTATCAAGGGCCAGCTCGAAACAATCGAGGACATTTCTCGGGTATCTTTCGAGTCCAGCGCACGTGCCCGCCAGGTGGGTCAGGCTATCGACTCGATGAAGGGTCGACAGGTTGGCGCTGTTGAGTACCGGTCGGCCGGGGCCTATGCCATGGACATGTACAAGTCAGCCATGGGTAACCGTGAGTCTGGAGACCGTCTTGAAATGTATATGCGTGCAGCTGCGCATATAACTACCCCTGACGAGTCAGGTGTTATCCCCGACCCGATCGTCGGTCCAGTAATCGACTTCATCGATGCTGCACGTCCTCTGGTTGTGCAACTCGGTGCTCGTCCGATGCCGTACCAAACGTGGCATCGTCCGCTAGTTACTCAGCACACTGCTGCGGCTGCTCAGGGCGTCGCTGGGGGTGCTGGTGACGAGAAGACGGAGATGGTAAGCCAGAAGTTGGTGCTGGGTCGGGTAACCGGCACCGCAGTCACCTATGGCGGTTATGTCAACGTTTCGAAGCAGGCCGTTGATTTCTCACAACCACAGATTTGGGATGTGATTATCAATGATCTGGCAGCTCAGTACGCTATCGAAACTGAGGCGGCTACCGGGACTGCGCTAATGGGCGTCGGAACAACTCCGGTAACATATCCGGATACCCCTACCCAGCAGGAGCTTGCCGCAGCATTATGGGAAGCTGCTGGTCAGGTGTACTTGGCCACACGCGGTCAAGGTAAGGTTGTTTTGGCCGTGTCCCCGTCGGTGCTGCAAACCTTCGCTCCGCTGTTCGCGCCTTATGGCGTGTTCCAGCAATGGGGTACCGGATTCGATGCCGGTAATTTCCGTCAGGGAGTTATGGGCACTATCGCCGGGTTGCCGACAGTTATGTCAGCTGGGCTAGGCTCAGAGCAGGCCGCTGTATTCAGCACGGCTGCGATCGAGGCGTATGAACAGCGTGTTGGTTGTTTGCAGGTTGTTGAGCCATCAGTGATGGGTGTGCAGGTAGCGTATGCTGGCTACTTCTGCCCGCTGGTGATTAACTCTGCTGGCATTATTCCATTGTTCCCGCACACATGATAATCAGCCGAGGCCAAGCTGTTGGGTCCATTCATTGGGCTCAACTAGCTAGATATGAGGCCGAGGCTGCCGAGCGTGAGTTGGCAGAGGCCCGGGAGGAGATAGCCCGGGCCGAAGCCAGTGCCAAAGCGGAATCCTCGGAACCCCATGCAGTGGGGGATGGCCCCATCTTGCAGCCAGAGGAGTTCACCCCAGAACCGGTAATTCCTAATCCGTTTGATGGACACGTAAAAGTGGAAGTTGACGGCGTAGATCAGGGTGCAGGTCAGGTCGGAGTTAGACCTAACGATGCGCACCCTGGCGAAGTTATTGAACCTAAACCGTCTCCTATTCCCCCTAAGCGGGGACCGGGACGCCCACGGAAGGATACTGGTCACTAATGGCTACTGTTACGACGACTAAGCGCAAGGATCATCTTGGTAGGTGGTTGCAGAATGCGCATCCTGGTACTAGCGATACTCATGATTTTCTTGGTCGTCATATCTTAACTGGCAGCAAGGATTACTTGGGGCGCGCACTTAGTTTTTCGGAGCCCGCAGCATGGGCTACTGCTACGGTATATGCTGCTGGTGCCTACGTGTCGCAAAAGACAGGAACGGCCTACGGTGCTGTTTTTGTGGCATTGGATGGTGGAACTTCTGCGGCGTCTACGGAACCAACGTGGCCTACTGCTGTGGGTGGCACTGTTGTAGATAATCCTGGTGCGTCATCGATCACCTGGCAATGCGTCCACGTTTAGGATTATTTTGTGACTGGTGAGCTCACCGCTGCGGACGTCGATTCTTATACCAGTGGGCGTTTGGCGGCTAGTGATCCGGAGACGGCAAGAATGTTGTCGGCAACCCTCTCGGCCACGCGCCGAGAGGTTGGCTGGCATGTTTCTCCTGTGTACACAGGTGATGTTTTGACTATGAATGGTCCACACCATGGTGGATATAACTGGGGCTACGGATATGGTGGATATGGTGGTTGGGGGTTCGGTTATGGCGGCATGACTTCGCACAGGTTGACGCTGCCCACTCAGAAGGTTGTGACACTTGATTCTATTGTTGAAAATGGTGTTACTCTTGATTTGAGTAAGATTGTTATTTCGGCTCAGGACAACTGGAATCGTAACTGTGAGATTCTAATTCGTCACTGTGGTCATTGGACACATCGACCTTCCGGAATTGTGATTACTATGGATCACGGCTATACGCCGGATGAAGCGGCTGATTGGCGTCAAGCAATTCTCACCCTGGTGGATCAAATGTCAGAAATGGCAATCATGGGTCATCCCGGATCTGGTTTGCTTTCTAAGACGACTGATGATGCTGTTTATAAGTGGAATCCGACACCACTGCTTCCATCCGTGTCGACTATTTTGGATAAGTATCGGCTCATTCGTAGCCTAGGAGCCTGAAATGATAACACCACTACCCCCTGGGCCATTTACTCATGTATGTGTTATTTGCTACACCAAGAAAGGCCATAAGGTGCCGGCCAAGTGGGTTAATCACCGCGGGCACGCCTTGTGCCATGGATGTCGTGAATACACAACGCATCATTTGGTCGTTGGCGGCAAGCGGTGACTGGATTTGGTGGTCAAACCATTACCATTCTTAGGCGCGAGCAGACCGGTGTTGATGATTTAGGGGCAGCTGTTATCACTCCACTACCTATCGGTGTTATCACAGGATGTAGGCATCGCCCTATCGTTCCGGCGGCTGCCCGCGGCGCCGGGGAGGCTAGATCCGAGAAAACGACAGAGATTGGTGTTGGCGTTTCCACTAACTGGTGGAAATCGACATTTCCGGTTAATAGAACAAATCACGATGCAGTCATGTCTATCCAACCAAACGACGCGCTGATGGTGGATGGGCAGACCTATCAGGTGATTTCAGGATCTCATCCGACTACTGACGCTATAGGGCGTCAGTACAAGGTTACTGTCATCAGTGAGTGGCAAGCGTCGTCGATTTAGGAGATGCAGTGGCACACACAGAGATGCAGATAGCTGCCGAGATAAGATCCCTTATGCCAGTTGATGAAATCCATGAAGAGGTTATAAGGGTTGCTCGTGAAGCTGCAGGGTATGCCCGTTCGATAGCCCCGGTGTATCACGGGGACGATCCTCGTGCGACACCAGGATCCTACCGTGATTCTATCCATGCAGAGGAAACGGGGCCAAAGAAATCGGAGGGGTTTGAGGTACCGATGCCTGCCGCACGGGTCATCACAAGATCACCGATAGCCAACCTTCTTGAATTTGGTACAAGTAAGATGCCTGAGTTTGGCGTGTTTTCTCAGACGGCAGACCACTATGGCGGTACTGTAGAGGTTGAACATGACGCACACGAAACTGGCATAAAGATCGACTAAAAATGCCAACTCCGCCTTCGTTATTCCATATGCATGCCCCAGATGCGGAGATGCTAGTAGCGGCTTGGTTGGCTCCGGTGAGGCGTAGTGGAGTTGCATTTCGCACCGGTGATCCGTTGCCGTTCACGCTGGTTACTAGGATCGGCGGCGATGAAAATTTTTGGATCAGGGAAGATGAGCCGCTTGTGTCAGTGCACACACTGTGCGACGTTAGTCTTGGTTATGCAGCCGCTGCTGAAGAGGCGCAAATGACACATGATCGGATGCTCGAGTTGGCGTGGACTTTAGGTCCAGTGACAATGCCAGACGGTAGTCTGGTGTGTGTAGAATACTTAAAGCCGTTTCAATATCCGGTGTGGCGTGACTATGAAGATGTGACAATTCTACGTAAAGTCGGAAGGTATAAAATGGGTCTCCCATATCTATGGAATGATGTAGCATGAAACCTGTTATTCTGTATACATTTTGGGGACGTCAAGCTAACATTGATTTACAACTTCCGTTGATTCGTAGGATTTTAGCTGAGAATCCAGAAGTTCAATTTCATGCTTGGAATTTAGCGCGTCAGCATGTCGACTACTTCTACATAAAGACGATTGCCGGTGATCGGATTACTGTACATAATCAATTCTTTCGAACTCGGCCGCATCGTAATGGATACAATATGGTGTATCAGCATTACACTCATGCTCATTATCAAAATGCGCTATTTGTTAAAATAGATGATGATGTGATATTTTTACAGACCGATAAATTCTCAGAGTTTGTTAACACAATACAGGAAAACCCTAACACCGTTATTTCTGCACAGGTGATCAATAACGGGGCATGCGCTCGAACGCAGCCGATATGGCGCGAATTCGAAGCTACTGGAGATCGGCTACTTGACTGGCATCTACACCGGTGGACAGCTGAACTCGCTCATGGATGTTTCTTTGAGCATTGGCGTGACATGCTAACAGAAGCTCCCGAGCTTATCCCCACGGAAGATTGGTTATCAATCAACTGCATAGGTTACACCTATGAGATGGGAAAGCTCATTTCCGATCGTTTGTCGACACCTTCTCCGCGTGAGATAGCGGGACGAACATTTACCATTCGGGACCGGGTGGGAGATGAAGGCGCAGTGAATATGTTCCCTCGATCCATCTACACTGGATTCACGTGCGCGCATTTAAGTTTCGGACCGCAGAACCTCACTGTTGCCCAGGTAGAGCAGTGGCGAGACCAGTACGGAAAGATCGGTATCGAGTATCTGAAGGAGGAAGATGACGTTTTATTTGGTGACCAAGCCGTGTAAATACGTGGCTAATGGTGAACCGCACTACCACCGTGTCGGCGATGTGGTCGAGCTAGATGACCATGTGGCGGCATATTTGGTGCGTCGCATCAAGGTCACCAAAGCGCCGAAAGTACCTAAACAATCCATCGAGGAAAAGTACGGCGCACTGGCGTCATACGTTGACCCACTTGCTCTATTAGATCATGAAATCAAGCTCCGCGAAACAGAACCGGAGCCTACTGGTAGTAATGTAGAAGCTTCCAAGAAAGGCGAATAATAATGGCTATCCCATCCACTGGTAACACTTTCCAGAATGCAGGCTACGGCCAAGTTGATAATAGGTTCTATGATAGAGGACCGTTAGCTGCGGTCTTATTCCGTGACTATAACGGCGCGAATACAAATATATCCCCCTGGGTAGCCGGTTCGCCTAGCCCCGTACGCAACTGGAGCCCCTTTGCACTGGATGGTCAGCTGCGAACTGACTTGTTTGCTGATGTGTTGATTGACGGTGAGTGGTTTATCAACACTGAGCCAAATGAGGGGTGGTGGCGTGCCGGTGCTTTCGATGAAAAGGGTGGTCCTGATCGTAAGCCAGCCATCAAGCACGACGATCAGATGATTTTGCAGTCGAACTTCCCGTTCGACACTGATCTGACGGGTGAGGGAATCACTATTCAGTTCAACGCGATCGAGAAATACCGGCCAGCACTGCAGCGTCTCCGTATGAACTTGCCGCTAATGGATCCCACCGGAACGTATTCGATCGTGGAGGACGTCGGTGAGCCCAACTATGTGATCTCTAAGCCGATCGACTACGACAGCCCTGACCGGCAGATCCTGTGTGTGTTCGCCCGGCAGCGCGGCGACTCATATGTGTATTCCGTTGAGGGTTACCCCATGGTCAAGCTGACGGACATCGGCAACGAGAAGCGGTCAAAGACTGACCCTGACGCGGGTCCGTTGACGTTTACGGCGTTGCCGGATCCGTTCTTCACTGACATCGACCCGACTGATCCGGATTCTGGTCAGTTGGTGAACTCGTTCTATGCGAACTGGGTCGGCGGCGGCGCGTGGGCGTCTATGTATGAGCACGGTAGCTAATGCATTGCCCAAACTGCGGAGCTGCTATGTCATTGAATTTTACTGGAACTTTCAATGAGTGCTGGGAATGTCCATTCGATCAGCAGATTATATGGGCAAATCAATTTACTGACCTGTCTTCCTGAGAGGAACTGAATAAATCATCATGGCTAATCATGAATCACAGCTACCTAGAGTCCCAGGTTCGGGTGTTCGAGCCCGGGAACAGGCTGACGCATACGACAGCATGTTCTCATCTATCCCACTAGAGCTGAGCGACGGGTCGATTCTAGAGCTTCCGCCACACCCTAACCTGGGGATGCTCGACGATGAGCAGCAAGAAGCATACGAGGAATTGATGTTCGAGATGGAATCTTATGATCGCGAGCCTGACATTATTTTCAAAGAGCAGACACTTCCATCAGGCACTATTGTCCCGCAAGAAGTGCGGCGAGGTGAGCTGAAGACACCGTACCGAAAAGATGGCGCTTTGGTTAAACCTCCACATCGCACTAGGGTTGTCCAGGTAGCTCTGGGTGAGAAGGCTTATGCACGCCTACTGGAAGGCGGTAAGGGTGCGGTTGATGTATGGCGTTGCTGGCATGAGCAAATGATGCGCATAACAGAAAGACAAGCATCAGATTCCAAAAGTAATTGAGGCTCAGGCGATTTGGTGTTTGTACCCTAGTCAGATATCGTCTGATTTGTCCAGATTCCACCACCGTCGGGTAAGTGAATGGCATAGCGGTGAGATGAAGTCCATTGAGCTACTTGAGTTTCTAGAGCATATGGATGAAGATGGTGCGTTTAAAACGGCTCTACGTCAAGGTGAGCCTTCCGATAATCGGAAAGCAATTCTGCAGATAGCCAACGAGATCGCGGTAGTTAGAGCTGTGCAGGCTCCTGATCTCGAAGGTGATAAATGGGGTAGTCGGTTCTTCTTTTCGCCCGGGCTGATCAAGAAACTGAATCAGGAGTCTGAAATTCGATCTCGAGCAGGTGCGTCCATCGACCAGATAGGATCCCGAAAAGCCTAATGGCAATAACTATAGACGTTCTGACAAGCTTAGATGAGCGCTCGCTTGCAGCTGCGGCGCGTACTCTATCGTCTCGGTTGTCAGAGGTGGGGAATACTGCAGGTGGTGCTACTTCGGCGATGAAGGGTATCGACGAAGCACAAAAGGCTGCAGCGCTTTCCGCTGATCGTTTAGAAATAGCTCAAATGAAGCTAGTTAGAACTACGATGCTTCATAAAGATAATGCTATCGCCATGGCGCAAGCGCAGCGAAATGTCACTTTGGCTCAACAGGAGACCGAACGGTCAGTTGCTAGCCTGTCGGCAGCTCATGATCGATACTTTTCTTCGATCGGTCGGGGGGCGGCTGTTGCGTTAGGGGCTATTACGGGTCTCGCTGCAGGCACGTTCGCTGCACTCGCTGGTATTGGTGAGCAGTTCGAGGGAATTAACAGGGCGATAGTAACTTCTACCGGGGCTGCCGGGCCTGCATTAGAGGCGCTCAATGCGCAAGCGCGACAGGTTATGGCAGGTGTAGATACCAGCGTAAAGTCGATAGGTTCCGATCTTGGGGTTCTCTCTAACCGACTGCAGTTAGTGGGTGGAGATCCTGCATTAACCACGTTAACCAAGCACGTCGAAGAGCTGCGGGACCGTTTCGGCGGTTTAGATATTCGTACTCTCACCGGCGATTTCGTTCAGTTTGGCGTAGCTGGTAGGGATGCGGATGCAACATTAGCATCGATTATGAATACTTCTATGGCGACTGCTGTTCCATTGAACCAGCTGTTGACGACTACTCAACAATTCGGTGAAACATTACAGCAAGCCGGTCTTAACATTGAGCAATCGGTGCGCTTGATTGGTAAGATGGATGAAATACTAGGCCCGGGTGGGGCGACTCGTTCAATGACCGGTTTTGCACATGCTGAAGAAGATGCCGCCAAACGCGGAGAAACTTTACAGCAATTCCTAATGGGAGCATCTGGTGCTATACAGTCCTTCATTAATGTTGGTGATCAGGCCGATGCTCAGGCCCTAATGGAAAAGGTGTTTGGGACGCGTAACTGGCCTCAAGCTCAGGCGATATTAAACTCCTATATGGATATTCTCAAGGCTGGCGGGAATGCCTGGCGAGCCCAGGGATCTGATATCGATGATGTAGCTAAGCGTACAAAGACTCTGGGTAATTATTGGGATGAGATTCGTAATAAGATCTCTTCTGCTCTTGCCCCTCCAGGACAGAGTGCCGTAGACGTTGTAGGTAAACAGATGGAGCTTCTCGTTGGTTGGGTAGACGCTCATAAGGACGACCTACGTAATTTCTTCCAAAATGCGATAAATGTTATTGGAATTGTTGTTAAAGAACTAGGTGATGTGGCGGCGTTTCTGGGGCGGCATCCTGCGCTTATCTACGCCGTAGCCGGTGCTTTCGCGGCATGGAAAACTATTGAGGGTATCACGGCACTTATCACAGGTTTACGAACTGTAACAACTCTGCTTACAGCGATGCCGGCAGAAGCGGCTACAGCTGGTGCTGGCATCGCTGCAGGGCTAGCACCAGCCGTAGCCGCGTTCACAGCACTGGCTACGGCTGCAGCTTTGTGGAATTCGAAGGGAAGTGCTCCTGGTGCCACAATGGGGACTACCCCAGGCGCCCCGAATGCGCCGCGCGATGAAATCACAGCGAAGCATCAAGCAAGTCAGAAGTACGCCGATGCGCACGGCGGACAGGTGCCACCCGGGTACCAACAGTGGCTTGAAGGTAAGGGTCCAATGCCGTCTGGTATGGCGCCCTACTATAACGCTCCTGGGTCATCTCCTACTACGCCAGTCGCGCCTAATGCTCCTGCGGGAGCTCCGCCACCTTGGGCTCCGGGCCCTGGAATGCCAACTTACAATTGGGTGCCCGGACAGGGGTACGTTGCTGGAGGGACTCCTGGAGTTCCTGCAACTGCTGGAGTGCCAACTCCGGGTGGCGGTAATGGTGATGCTCAGGCATTCCTGGATTCACTTGGCCCGGGCGGTAAAGGTGCAACAGGATCAAGGGGATCGCGCTTGCCGGAAGCTCCTGAGGTGCCTTACGGTCCGGGTTACAGAGCCCCGTTGCAACTCGGTGAATCGGAGCAGCACTATGCTGTTCGTGGCAATGTCATGGAGGCTGAGCATAAGGTCGCTGAAGATCAGGCTCGACTAAATCAGCTTGAGAAGACTAATACCGCTACGGCTGAGGAAATACAAAAAGCTCGTAACAAGCTTGACGAGGATATTAGGCGTGAACAGGAAGCTCGTGCACGTCTACAGGAGGAGGAGTCTCGATCAACTGAAACGCATCAAAGTAAGATGCGTGAGTCCGCTGAGGGATTTGAGCAGCTCGGCGCGAAGATAGATCAAGACTTCGGAGCTAGTAAGGGCTTGCCAGGTATTGCTGAAAACCTGTTTAAGTTCCTTGCGAATCTTGCTGCGGCTCCAATCACCGGAGCAGCTAATGCGTATTCGCAAACTCAGGGAGGGCCAACATTCGGGGCTAAAGGACTGGTAGGAGCAGCCGCCCTGGGCGGAGCGTTCGGCCCGCAGCTTTCAGCCCAGGGCTTAATGCAGCAGCAAGCTGAAGGGCAGACAGCCGGTTCCGGAAGTGAGACTATTCCCAGTATTTCCTACCCAGGCAGCGTTACCAACGCTGCTGATTTACACGCCGCAGGCGGTAGGGTAGGGGCCTTATACGCATTTGCTAGATCACTAGTCGGAACACCGTATAGTCAGGCGCTCCGTAACGATTGTTCCGGCATGGTTAGCAAGCTTGCTAATGTCGCTCTTGGTCTTCCCCCCTCTGTAGATTTTGCTACCCCGACAGAGGGTGCATGGCTGCAATCGCACGGTTTCCAGCCGGGCTCGCCCCCGCCAGGGGTTCAGGCTTTCCAGGTTGGTTGGAATCCAGCACCTGGTAATGCCGGCCATACTGCAGCGACACTACCTGGTGGAATAAACGCTGAGCAGGGTGGCAATAACAATGCATTTACGCTTGGCCCAGGCGCTGCCGGTGCGAACAGTCCACAGTTCCCGATGCACGCCTACCTTCCGATGCAGATGCCGGGATTCGCCGCTGGTGGCGACATTAAGGGTCAGGGCCCTATACCGATTCTCGCTCATGAGGGTGAGCATGTTCTCACCAAGAGTGATGTCGACGCGCTTGGCGGTCATGATGGTGTGTATGCGATGCGTGCTAGCCTGCATCAAAGTCCAACCATGCAGTATTTGTCGGATGCGTCATCTGACAAATCCGGGCCCCAATCACCTATCCCTAAATCTGGAGCACCGGAGATAATGCCTCCTGGCCTGTTGTCTCAGATGCCAAAAGTTGTTCAAGGTGGTCATGAGCCGGGACCTTCAATGATCGGCACAATAGCCCCACAAACAGGCTATGGAGGAGGCTTTGCCATCACTGGTGGTGGTTTGATCGGGGTGGCGGAGTCGATCCCTAGTACGGCGGCATCTATGGCGATAGCGGCTGCTGCAGCAGCCGCTGAAGGTGGTGCAGTAGATCAGCTTATGGGTGGTATGCCGGGTGGTGCTTCGCCAGCTATGCCACCTTCACTGCCGCCAGCCGGGGGTGCTCCTGGTGGTTCAGCGCCAGGAGGAGGCGGATCAGCCGGAGGTTCACCGGCGGGATCAATTACATCAGCTCTAATTGGTATCGGAATACAGGAAATGAACGCCGCCATCGGGGCGGGTGGCAAGGCTATCGGTGCAGGTGTCGGCGGTCTGCTGCAGACTTTCGGTCCGGGACAGTTTGCTCAATCGAAATTGGCGCAAAGTGGTTGGGTGGATAAGATTGTCGGCGGCATTACTGGTGCTCAGCCGCAGCTGCCAAACATGGCAGGCCAAACCCACCAGGGGGGTAGTTTGACTCCTGAGCAGGCAGCATCTGCCTCACAGAGTGCTCAGCAGGTTGGTCAAGGAGGGGCGCCAGGACCCGGGGGTCCAAGTTCCCCCAGTTCTCCGCTAGTGCATATTGAGAATTACCATGTGTCCTCGACAGAGGACCGTGCAGGTCAGGACCTAGCTAGGCATTTTCCGATGAATAGCCCATCTCCTTTAACAGGTAGTCGTTAATGACTAACCCCACTGGTCCGACTATTCGGCAGCGATTCCCATCGAACCCGCTAACCCCGGCCGGGGCGTGTCATTTACTGGCTGGGGATCGTCCAATTGTTCGTTACCGATCCTATGATGATGCAGTACTGTTTGACTTGATGGGGCCTCCAAGTATTCCAGATCCAACAACACCTGAATCCGTACGTGTATTGGACATAAAGGGCCTTATTCCACCTTGGAAGAATATTCGTCAAAAGGGTGCCACCCAGGATGGTGCTACATATGTTACAAGTCTTTATGATCCTATTGATATTGATATTACGGTTATGATCAGGGGGCGAAATCCGGTTGAGACACGTAAAGTGCTGCGTGCGTGGCTTGACTCTTGGGATGCTAAGCAGCCGGGAACATTATCCTGGTTTACCCCGGAGATGGGATATTGGTGGGCGCAACCCCGATGGGAAAAGAATCCGATAGATCCATTTATAGGAGGTAACTTCACGCGCCAAAAGTTAACCATGGTTGGTAGTGTGGATTGTGGATTTTGGCGCAGCTTTCCAACTACCGATGTTTTTTCCTTCTCATACCTTTCAGCAAGTGATACTTTCAACTACGACACTCTCGTCAATCAAAACCTCGGAAGTAATTGGACGATCGCTTATAACGGTGCAGGTTCAGGATATTTGTATGCTAATGGAAATTCAGCTACAAGCACTTTGAATGAGGGTCGTATAGCCGTAGCCCGTAGAACTGGTTATGTGTCGCAAACTGATGAGCAGATTGTTACAATCACTCTTGGGGCGCGTGATACGTGGCCAGCGGCTGATGACACTTACATTGATATCTGGCTACGTATGAATAACAGTGGGAGTCCTGGAACTGATGGCATACGTTGCCGGCTTGGGTATATACCGCCAGATCCATCAATATGTGAAAATCAGCCAGCCAGCTTCGTTAGGTTATCGTACTTTGTAGGTGGCGTTGAGACGCTAATGCGTCAAACAAATGTCACAGTTCCATTTGAGCCTGGTGATCAAATAGCGGTTGCAGCTGGTGGGTACTCAGGTGCCTTGCATTCGTACTTTGTTTCCCGTGGCACAAACCCAGGAGTTGGCCTAAACAACGTCACATGGACCACGCTAATGACTGTTATCAACTCCGCCGGTGACGGTTCACATGTGGGATCAGCCTACCGTGGGTCTGGTTTCGGAATGGAATCTGATGGAATAAACACAGTTCCAGCTATCATGAACTGGACAGCTGGTGACTCTTCCGCTGCTGAGGAATCCGGATATCTCACCTTGTACAATGTTGGGGATCAAGATATGTGGCCATTCTTTATACTGGTCGGACCTGGTCTATTCGGTATCGGCGATGGACCGAACGCCACGCAGGCGGTAACCTATGGACCATTGCAGCAAAACCAGGTTGTGTTCATAAATAGTGACCCAAATCTGTATGGTGTAGTTGATTTGACCTCTATGCCGCCACCTGGAACCCCGGCGCCAAGTCAGTTCATTAGTCAGCTTTCAGCAGCCTTGGCTGAGTACAATGCATTCCTGTCGGCAGGATCTCCGGCACCTAACCTGAGTGTTTTTGGAACCCCCTTTCCGCAGGGTAATCCATATTCACTGTTATCTGGTAGGTTTTCAAAACCTATCCCAGCTAAACTGCCTGGTAGCGTAGCAGCGCCGCAGCAGATCGCGATAGCGGTAGAGGGTGGTGGTCCAACTACGGCTATCCTCGCCGGGGGTATTCCTTATCGTAGGTTTCCGCAGTGAGTTCTCCTGATGGTGGTGCTATTCCTAATGGATGGGACCTTAATCAGTTAAATCAAGCGCTTTGGCAGGGGGATGCCGGTACCGCTGTTGAGGCTGCCGAGGCGCTTACAAAAAAGCAGCAGCAGGTTGTTACTGGTGGAACGGTAGACGGATGGCGTGTAACGATCTATGACAAAATGTGGAAGCAAATCGGTATAGTAGGAAAGTTTATTGAATGTAGCGGTATTGATCCACGTAATAATCTTGCCAACTGTACGCTTAAGGTGATGGGTGACGATCCAAGTATTCCCGTATTACTGAACTGTCAGAATACAATGGTTGGCGTTACAGTAGAGACTGAAGGATTGAGATTCGCCTTTTATGTAGATACCTTTGAACTAGAATTCAAGCAGGGTGAATGGATTGGTACTGCAAATCTACTTGGCATTTGGGATATACTGAATTATTTACTTGTATGGCCAGATTGGTTTATGCCAATTCAGGCTCAGTTCCCACTCAGTTACGCTATTTGCCTTGGGCCATTATGTTCTGTTATTGAGGCTTTGATTTTAGAGCAAGCTCTGCGTATACAGCTTGGTCTTAATGAGTTTATAAATAATGCTTTGTCATTGGATCCAGATATAGCAGCATGGTTCGGATCACTACTGATTTCTGGTGGTAATCTTTACGATATGCTGAATTGTCCAATAGTAGTGGCCCTAACTAATCCGTTAACAGATGCAAGTCTTCTCGTAATGCGTACCGTTCGAATGGAAACATGCGGGTCAGTAATTAAGGATATGGTTCGTGCTACGGGAATTGATGTTCGTGTAGATTTATGGCTTCCTGGAGATCCTCAGCCAGCTAACGTATGGACTACATTAATTCAGCCTACATATGTCATAACTGTTGTAGACCGATCTCAGATTACTGGTCCAACTCATACTGTTCTTGACTCGATAATAAAGACCGTAGTTGATGTGGCTGGGTCAATTCTTGGTAACGAAGTAGCTCCGTTGATTGAGGGATTTCAAGAGGTCAAAGGGCTGCCTCAGGGGTTCTATATTGCTCCGGCCCTTGGTGTTAACTGGGTTCCTCCCTGGGTTCTCCTGATCGCCCCGGAGCCGGGGCAGCGCGGGTCTGTTGACACCTGTAAAATTGTTGCCCATACACCCAAGGGTTGGCAGCATATTATTGGTGGCCGTTCCCCGCAGTGGCTTAATGATTTGATAAACATTTTCTTTGAATGGATTGTAGACGCTATATCGATTCTTATCGGTATATCAGGAGTGCCAAACGATCTTTTAGCAGGATTTCTTAATAACGCTTTCTTAGCGTTTCAATTGTGGGAGTCATTTTCACGCAGAAGCGCAGTAGGTCCATATCATCCGGCTATTGAGGTATTTCACGCTACCGCTTCGGCACCATATAATATTGAAACCATATTTGACTTCATCAATGCGTTTTGGGATGCACGAGGTTGGGTATGTGTTCAGGCTACTATACGTAACGGTGTAAACTACACTCTCGGGAAAGATATATTCCGTGGGCAGCTTATATCAATTGCGTACCTTGGTCGTACACAGCTTTACACAGATTTCCTAGACGCTGTATCATGGAAGATAGATGCTGATACGCGTGATCTTATGCTCCAAATAGGTGATGGCAAAGCAATAGAATCGCCATTGGCAAAGCATCAACGTAACATATCTGGAGCTTTGGAAGCATTAAACGTGCTGACCCTTGCACCGCAGAGTGGATAAGGAAATGGGTCTTATATGAGCTCACCAGTAGTCACTTGGCAGCAAGTAACAATAAACGGCATTCAATACCTTGAGATAAATACTGCGCTGCTCAGAATACCATTAGATTGGGATCCGAGCAGCGGATTATTTATCGCTGTGGGTGTGCCATCTGGAGGCTTCGGAAACTTCCCCGCACTGGTCCGGGGGGCACCCGGACCGCCTCCGTCTTTTGATTCCACCATTAATCTGCACGTCTTGGACTACACGGACCCCTCGAATGATTCTGCGTCGTTAACACTTCTGGGTACTAACGGATCAGGTGGTCCTAATTATCAGGCGTCGTTGACAATTCATGCAGGACCACCCGGGGTCGATGGCACCAGTACATTGGATCCTACCGCGTACGGAACCCCTCAAACTGGCTTCGGATTGGTGTATAACGCATCTGATGGGGGGTTCGTTTACCAAGCCCCCCTATGCGGCGACCGTTATATCCCGGCCACCATCAACTCCGCCCCTGCCGGTAACCCGACCTATAACCTTTGCGCTGTAGCGATTCCAGCACAGAATTTCGATTGGCGGCCGCAGATCGAGGGGCAAGCCGTAGTAACCGCCAGCGGGGGTTCTAACGTAGCTGTTGACCTAGTGGCGCGGCTGAACAATCAGTCTTCCGGTAATGTAGTTGGTCAGGGTATCGGGTTGGCCGGCGCTGGTCCTTACCAAAATGTGATGTCTTCGGGGCCACCTGCTGGCTCTACTGATTCTTATGACCGGGTGTATGCAGGAGCTAGCGCGGTGATCTACTTCAACGCTGAACGATCGAGCGGTACGAACACGTTCACCACGTCCGCTGCGAGTAGTCAGTTCTGTGTTCGGGTTTGCCCGATACCTGGGACTGGGATGCAGCCGGCGTCATGACAGTCCCACAGGGTGGCACTCCACATTGGGCGCAGTCAGTATCAGCGTTTACGTCTGCTATCAGCCAGTCCGCGGTGTACACCACAGCCCAGCAGGTCAACTTTCCTGACACAACCCAACTGAGTGGTGTGTGTGGTGGACTGTTAAGCGGATCTTCGATGACTAACGGTTTGATGGCTAATGGTAACCCAGCCGTCAATGGGCCGGCCGGCGCGCTGGTCCCCGGCACGCAGGGGTTTACTGATACGTTGTGTGGGCTTGCTGGGGGTGCCGGTGTTAATACCACACCGCAATCTATTGTTTCTGGTGCTACTGATGTTTCCAATTCAGTAAATGCCACTCCCATAGCCGCGGGGACCATGGCTATGGCCCCTGGTGCACCAACAGGTAATTCTGCACTTGATGCAATCAATGGCACTAAGGCACTAGCTACTAGCGTTTATAATATTCTTAATTGCGGATGTGGCACAGCTAATTCTCCAGCCAATTTAACGCCTACACAAGTTCAGGCTAATGCTACCCAGTTATCCAATGCATACAACAACTCCGCTATGGCTAGCGGGATTGTAGGACTTGGGCAAGCAACTAATGGAGTTTCTGGGAATGTTGCGATAGATGCTATCAATGGTGGTCAGGCTTTTGCAAATACCATGTACTCTATTACCTCATTGTGTGGTATATGTAATCTTGGAGGAGTTGGCACAGCGGAGTTCACTGGAGCGTTAACAGATGCTATTGCAAATAACTTCGGGGGCCCGTTCGGGACAAGTGTAAGCCCAACCGATATTATAGATGCTGCTCAAACAATAGCCGATGCAATTACATCTAGCCCATATATAGGAACCATTCAATCCGTTATAGGATCTTCCGGAAATATCGGAGTAGATGCTGTATCTGGATTAGGTCACTCAACATCAGTGAATAATTCCCAGCATGTCGGACATGTGTCATTGACTACTGCACAATCAGTTAATCTACTTAATCAAAATTTGTTAGTGTCTGATGATTTTGCCACAGCCTCTACAGTAATGTCCGATGGTAGTTGGTCTTGGGTAGGTACTGCGGGATCAGCTGCCCTCGGAGCTGCTAAATGTGTATGTAACGGAACTCAGGATGATATGGTTTCCTGTGAAATACCTGTCCTAGTGGGCGAAAGCATAGAAATTGCTGCTGAGATTAGATGGTCTGGATTAACTTACACTGGAACTATTCCCATAGCTGTTGGTGTTCAAATGTATAGGCAATGCATTACTGCAGAAGGTATAACATATTTAGATGTTGGTGGTTATGATGTTGCCACGGTAATTTCACCGCCAACTACAGGACCAACAGCTGGTACGACTAATTCCAACACCGGTGCTGATGGGCATATATGGTTAGGGGTTGCAGGAGAGTTCACAGTACCTGCTGGTGTAGATCAGCTTCGGCTGCGGTTCCGTGTATACGACACCGTAACTGCGGGGATCGTATTCTTCGATGACGGAGAAATGCTTAAAACCGATCTTATCGCTTCTGAATGTGTACCAGGAGTTGGTCAGACAGTTGATAATATTGTAACGCAACTATACGGGTCATCTGGAACCGGTTTTACGCAGAATGCCGCCGCTGTTGCTCTAGCGAATACGGCGAACTCCTTAGCCTCAGTGAATGCCAAAGTAGCCGCATTAGCCGCGGAGGGTAATACGGGAGCTGTTGCTGGAGATGACTTCAACTGGGTCGGGATCATGCTTGGCCCTGGTGGTAGTTCGAATTGGGCTGCCGGGTTTTATTCGCCTCCTGGTACTACAATATTCCCGCCCGGATTCGACCCTGGTAACTACTATGCGGCCAACGGGTCTGAAGCATATTGGGTAGCACAACCGGCACCTGGCCCGGTCACATACGAGTTCATTTGGACCGGTACCGATTCTGTAAGTACAACTGACTATCAGGTCATACAGTTAGTTCTTAACTCAACACTCCGGGGCGCTGTCGACCCCGGAGGTGTTCCTTTACCGACGTACGTTGACCTGGTTGGGCGTTCTAATTCGTCTTTGACGAGCTACTCCGTGGCTAGAATAGGCTCAGATGGTTCAGCAGCTATAGGGTATGCGACCTCTGGAGGGTATAACTGGTTATGGACCGGGACCTGTACCGTTCCTGGACAAGGTGCTGTACTTACCTTCTACTGTGGAAATAAGGCGACTACCGACCCGTGGAATTTTATTTTGAAGCTCAATGATCTAACTCTCGCTAATTTCGATGACACTGCACATATGTCCCCATTTGGTAGTTCGAATAGATGTTGGGGTTGGGGTGGCTACGCCACTTCCTCAGCCCTTATTCAGGGAACTCCTGCATCAATAAATCAGTGGTTGGCTCAAGATCAATGACAGATCCATTGGGTGATCGTATTCGGGTTCGGCGAGCGCTGCTGCAGGATATGGCAGATGCGGCTCAGGATGCAGCGCAAAACTGGGCACAGAACTATGCTGATGCTATTCATACAGCCGTACAGTCCTGGGCTAAAAATTATACAGACGTAGCTAAAGCGGCAATAAAAACATATGTAGACAATCAGATTACAGCAGTACTTGGTACATCTAAAACCTATGTCGATAGTCAGATATTGGTGACTAAGGCTTATGTTGATCAACAAAATTCGGCATTAAGTGCGCAAATCACTAAAGTAGTTACAGATAACAATTTACAGCCATGACACAGCCTGAATCTGTCATCCCCCCGCAACCTGGGTGGTGGGTGCGTAGCGGACGTGCCGGAACGTTCACTGAGACGTATGGATGGACTGGACATTTTGTTGGACAAATACCACTAGTCTATGGTGCTAAAAGGTCGATCATATTGCCAAATAGCGGTAATCTTACTTACCCTATTTTGACGCCTTTAAGACAGGCTATGACTGGTGGGAAAATTTTAACACGTCCTCTGGTAGATGAATATGGTGACCCAGGGAAAGGGGCTAGGACTAAGATATATATACCTAATCCTACTGGACGAACATATCCAATTTTGAGGCCGTTTAAGCTCGGCAGTCCAATTCTTTCATCATCTTCAATTCCTGTTGTTTTTGACTCAGCTGGAGCTGGAACAACAGGAGCCACTACAAGCTGGAGTGAGAATCACACTATTGTCGGAAATGGCATAGTTTTGGGGATACATGCGGTTTGTGGGAATTCAACTGTGCCAGTATTTACGGCTAAGGTTGGTGGGGTAAGTGGAACTCCAATGGTTCAACTTGGAACCACATTTCAATATAGTACAGTTGCAGCATGGTTCTATCTTGCTTTGTTCGGTCTTCAGTCCCCCCCTACGGGACTACAGGCCATAGCCATAACCAGTACACAGACCGCGCAGTTAGCCACTAATTCGATTTCATTTAGCGGTGTTATTGGATTTGATTCAGTAGTTACCGCGAGTGGTTCCGGAACGAGTATGGCTTTATCGGCATCCGCAGCTTCTGGACAGCAAATATTCCAAATGTTTGGATGTAACAGTAACGGAACAACAAACAGTGCATACAACCAGACCAGTGTATATAATCCATCCCCAGGTGCTAATAACTACCCAACTACAATTGGGTACGCTCCTGGTGCTGCTGGTGTATCATTTACTGAATCAAACTCTGGAGCTACGGCCTGGGGTGGTATAGCCGTACCTGTCTTATAAATCAGGCTAGTATGTCAACTAGCTTCAAGTACACAAGAAAGGCACCATAGCAATGAGCTTTCAAACAGGGTCGGTAACGGAGATGCTTTACGCATCGACCGCTAGCGGTGCAACGCTTTCCTCCTTTACTACCGAAGCGCAGCTGAATACCACTGCTACCATGGGTGTTCAGCCGCACCTACCGCCCGACTTCTGGTTGCCCAACCAGTCCCAGGTGGGACGAGGTATTCGTGTCGTTGCACGAGGAGTCCTATCTACTGCGGGAAGCGCTCCGACACTTCAGTTCAACCTCCGCGGCGGTACAGCCGCCAATGTCAGCGCAGCGCCGCTGTTAGCCGGAACTGCTGCCAACACTTTCGCGGCGTCTCTTACGGGTGTTCCATGGGAATTCGAAGTAGATCTAGTGCTCTCGGCTATCGGCGCCGCTGGAGCTAATTCGACCATTAAGGCAATGGGGATGCTTTCCATAGGTGGACTTACCGGCTCGGGTTGGGCGGTTTGGGGTGGAGGCACGTCACCTGGTACCGTGGCAACACTCGATACCTCGGTTACCAATTACCTTAACTTTACGTGCGCTTGTGGTACTTCAAATGCGTCTAACTCGGTTACGCTGCACCAATTGTTGGCATTTGGTCTTAACTGATTGTCATGGGGCTAAATAACTCTTCAATGATCGAAGGTGCTAACTCTATAGTTGCACTCTTTAACATCATGAAGCTGCATTCTGGTCCTGCCGGTGTAAATGGAACCGCCAATCTCACCACGGCTGCTCCGAAAACACCTACATGGACTACACCGACCGGTCTTGGTAATTTTAGCCTCGCAGCCCAGGTTAGCTTTACCGGGGGGGCACCATCAGGTCCGGTGTACTCAGTGACGCTATGGTCTACAGACGGAACGTTCCGAGGAGAGTTCCCTATGGCTGCTACAGCAGATCCGGCGTTTAACGGTCTAGGGCAGTATAACGTAAACGCCGGAGATTTCACTGGGGTAGCTTCATGATGAGTATTTCTCGGGATCTTGAGCATGATGTAGATTATCTGACATGGCTGCACGCTGAGCTACTACAGCAGTTAGATACGGTTGTTTCAACTCAGCAGCATCACATAGCTACCATGGCGTGGCTACATGCTGAACTCGTGTGGCAGTTGCAGCAGGTTTTGGGTGCGCAGCAGGCGCTTTTGAAACGTGCTAAGGCGTTGCGCATCATCAAAAATCAAGAGGCTAGACAGAAAGCAGCGGTAACCTAATGCTGCAATTGGGATACACCCCAATTTATATCCAGATGTCCCTAACACGCGGACAGGATTGGGTGGTACAGATAGACCCAGCACCGGGGGCGCAATCTCCAGTTTTCCCCATTGGTACGACTATAGTAGTAAACATTTACCCTTCCACAACTGATATAACAACACCAATTACTGGTTGGACACTATTGTATAGTTGGAGTGCAACTTTTAACGGGGATAGTGTAATATTGCGTGGCCCAAGATCTGATACTGATAGCATTCCCGGGGGCGCTTTTGTGCGCGTAGTAACTACATATCCATCAATGTCTCCTGAACCATCAGACACTTATGTGTGGATGAAAGGTGTTGTGATACGTAATGACTGATCAGTTAACTTTGCCTCCTCCGGATGGAGCGAATGTGGTGGTGGCAGCACCTATGCCACCACCTATGATAGCGCAAGCTCCAGAAGCGGATCAGATTGTCAATGTTTTAACGATTCCCAATACCATTGTTAAGCAACCGTTACCTCCTACAATTAATGTACAAGCGCCAATACCATCTCTGGCTATTTATATCCCAGTTAAGGGACCACAAGGTAATCCTGGTATTCCTGGCACTGGGGCGCAAATCATAGGCGAAATACCAAGCGGGACAATAGATGGTATAAACTCTACTTTTAGTACAGTCAATAATTATCGCCCTAATACGATAGCTGTTTACCGTAACGGATTACGTGAGTTTTATGTCACTGAATCTGGAAGTGATGGTATAGTTTTCGACTCGGCTCCGATACCAGGTGATGAGCTTACCATTGACTATTGGATCGGTTAGAGAAAGATAACTAAGAAATGACTCAAACGCAGATCAACGGATCAGAACAAATAAAATCCGGATCAGTAACCCATACTCAAGTAGACTCTTCTATAATTGTCGCAGCAGGCAGTAACGCATTTAGCGGCAATCAGGATATGGGCGGCCACAAGATAACGGGGGGTGCCAATGGCACTTCAGCTAATGACTACATAACTTTGTCACAAGCCCAAAACCTGTTACAGGGCCTTTCTCCATTAATTAGTGTCCAAGCGATGACAACTGGCTCAGAGACTTTCACAATTGCCTCTGGGTCTGTTACACAAATAGCTGGAACTAACATTGACGGTGTCACTACGTGGACTATCGGTGATCGTATTCTCATCAAGAACGCGCCCTCGGCAACGGGTGTTGGTTCAGCGGATTCGGGAGGAGCCGGAACCGACCAACCTGCTAATGGCGTGTACAGTATCATTGGAACTACTACCAATCTGACTGTAACTCGCGACTCCACCTCCAATACTCCCCTATCTACAGGCGTTCAGCCATCGGGTAAGTTCGTGTTCTGCGATGAAGGAACCGCCAATAAGGGCGCGGGTTACATTGTTCTGGATCCTGCCAGTCCAGATACAGCATTCACCTATGGCACCACTAATATGCAGTGGGGTAAATTTAACTCCTCTAGTTCAGGTACTGTAACTACAGCTTCGGTAGTTTCCGCTAATGGATTCGCCGGAACTGTAGCCAATGCTTCAACAACACCATCCATTACCTTAACAACAACCATAACTGGAGTTTTAAAAGGCAATGGAACTGTGATATCCGCTGCTACAGCTGGAACTGACTATATGGCACCTTCCAATTGGGTTTCTACGGAAACTCCATCCGGAACAGTGAACGGATCAAATACTGCTTTTACTTTAGCCAACACACCAAACTCTAATGTCACAAATCCAGTTATGCTGTATTTAAACGGAACCCTTTTGGAACCTGGATCTGGAAATGATTATACAATCAGTGGAAGTTCAATCACTATGTTATTTGCACCAGCCACAGGGGATAAGCTCCGAGCCTACTACTGGAAGTGATAAGCGCCTAACATGGCTCTTACTGATATCAATCTAACTGAGCAGGTAAAGGGAACACTTCCAGTAGCTAATGGTGGAACTGGCCAGGCAACTTTAGCAGCGGCTGGAATCGAGTTAACCTCAAATAAAGGTGCCGCTAGTGGATATGCTGGTCTAAACTCATCTGGACTCATTGTTCCAGCACAGAGTGCTAAAACTGTGTTAACCAGTTCAGCATCATCTTTGACATTAACCAGCTCAAATCAAGCTTACGTCTACACTGGTTCAACAACATCTACCTGGACACTCCCGTCCGTAAGCGGTAACACCGGATTCATACTAGACTTATATAACCGAGGTTCATTATCAGTAACATTGCAGCGAGCCGGTAGCGATAGTATTTATCAGCAGCGCACTACGGGAACATCCGTTCCATTGGTACCAGGTGGCGCTATGAGGCTAATCAATGACGGAACTTATTGGATTGTTATAAACTCATACCAGCCTGCGCCGCTAGTGTTTGGAGGTGCTAATGCTGCTAATACCACTACAGTGGCTATACCTGGTCATACAACTGGTGATATCATTGTTATTTTCGTTTTTTCCGGAGCTAACAATACCCTTCCCACGGCACCATCGGCATCCGGGACTGTTCCATCTTGGGTAAGTATCGACTCTAACGCAACGGGGACAAGTTCTTGCTCATCAGCCACTTACTATTTTGTTGCCACGGCAAATAATCACACATCCGGAACTTGGACAAATGTTGATTCTATGATCGCAGCGGTAGTGCGATCCCCGGCTGCTACCCCGTTGGGTGGGCACGCAAACTCAGGTGGAACGGCATCCTCAACAGGAGCCGTTGCGCCTTCTATCACTGAAACCCACGCCGACGGGACTTCCATACTGCTACATTTCTTTGGTCTACGACCTGGAAATAGCTGGGCTACTTGGAATGCAGCTCCAAGCGGATACACAATGCAAGCCTCATCTATCTCTGGGACTTGGGGTGGAACTTGCATTGACACTAAAAATATCACCATCACTGATGGGTCAGTTACCCAGGTTTCCAATACTAGTCCAAGTGGTCTTCAGTATCGCGGAGCGACTGTGGAAATTCTCGCTTATTAATGAAAGGGTTTTCTATGCCACGAATAGTGGGGCAATACGGTCTTCGACTGCCGGCACCTGGGCGCAAGTGGGGATTGAAGCTGCGCGACTACATGGATGTCACGGCGCTCCCGCCCATCCCTGCCGGTGCATTTGGGCACATGAACATGGTTACTAGTCCATGGGGAATGCTGATGAACGACACCCTGGGATGCTGTGTGGTCGCAGGAGCAGCCCATGAGACTATGCTATGGACCGCAGAAAGCAATGCAGGAATGGCTATGTTCAATAACGCCTGCACGCTGAAAAATTATGAGGAAATCGGCGGTTACCAGCCTGGGCGCCCTGAAACCGATCATGGTTGCGACATGTTGCATGCTGCGCAGATGAGAATACAGCATGGCATTCTTGATGCTAGTGGACAGCGTCACTACATCGGCGCAGCGCTGGAGCTAGACTGCACACCTGGTCATCTGAATATGGATCAGTTTTGGTACGCAGCGTGGCTGTTCGACGGAATTGGCCTAGGTATTCAAGTCACTAAAACCTGGGAACGTGATTTCGAAGCAGGTAAGCCATGGGATGGAGCAGATTATCACGTCCAAGATATCGTAGGCGGTCATTACGTATCTGTCGTGGCGCGCGAGAATGACAACGGTCAGTACTCCGCGGACGTTGTCACTTGGGGTGAGGAGCATCCGATTACCGTTTCTGGATTACAGGCCGCGGCGATGACGGTTTTGGTTTATGTGACTCAAGAGAAGCTTAAAAATGGGGTAGATCTTGAGGGCTTGGGTTGGGCGGATCTTCAGGCTGATGCCAAAAAGATACAGGCGTTATAATTGTGGACTCTATACCGAGTGTCGTTCCTGAGCCGTGGGAAACGTGGGGTATAGCTTCCCGCTGGGACCCACAGCGGGGGTGGCATCACCCTACGGATGAGCATTTAGTCACTAACCCGATCTGACCTCGTGTAGTTTTAGTGCATTGAGTGCTTCAAGGTATTTCCTCCGCGAGCGCTCGGTCTCTAGGCGATGTAGGAACCCCGAGGCGAGCGCCCGGGTAGAGAAGGTTCTAGAGTGTTGCCGCCCGTTCTCGCGGTAGAGCACCGCGTAGGCGGTTCTTCCGTTAGCCCGGGGGCGTTCACGTATGCTAGCCATCGAGTGCCCCCTTACCTATTGGGTACGCGTCCGCACGAGCCAGTAGGCCGTCTGGTACATCGGAAGGGTGAACCGGTAGCGGTAGCTTCCAGAAATCCGGAATCAGCAGGTACCAGTCGTCGTTCCTTTTGATCATCTGCCATTGGTTAGCTCGTGGCGTGTCCATGCCGACACTGTACCACATAGTGTTGACAAGATGTTGACAGGGCCGTAGAGTGATTGACATGGATGACGTCATAGCTCTCGGCGAACGTGAGTTGTGGGAGTACGAGACCTACGGAAGTTTCTGGAACGGAGCTGAGGTAATGGGGCGCCTCATGGCTGAGCTACTTGCTGCACGTAAACAGCTAGACGAAGCGTACGTCCAGGGCTATCGGAGCGGCGCATCATGACTGACATCGACACGGATGACATGAGCCGAACTATGAAGCACTTTCTGCTCGAGTATCACCGCCCCACGGGGAAGCTTTATACATTGACGGAGTACATCAACGTGCATGAGGCAATGGAGCAACGGTTCATCCTTGAACAAGATAAAGACCCTGATATTGAGGTTGCTGTACTAACCGCCAACTCCTTGGACACCATTAAACAGACACATTCCCGCTACTTTGCCGCCAACTACGACCCCGAGCTCGCTTGGTCTACCGAGCAGGCGCCGGAGGAGCATCCCGAACCCGAACAGCGACGCAGCTGGCTAACTACCGCATCACTAGCGCTGTTGATTGCAGCCTCGACAGTAGGCGCCGTGATCGCACTAACTTCCGCTTACCGCGGGCCGCACGAATCCTGGCAACAGCCGGCACCAGACTCCCCGCCAGTCCCGGAGATTGTCAATAGTCCCGGTGTTCAGCCGAATGCTATGCCGAAGCAGGATTTAGTGGTCAGCCAGGGGATGAAGATAGCGGCAGAAGACGGTACTGCTCATGCGAACAGTGTTTACCTTGCGCTTTTGAAGCAGGGCAGCATCTCGATATACAGCACAGATGATGCCATTGACTATGGACACACTGTCTGCGGTGCCCTAGCATCAGGCATGCCAGAGTCGAAGGTGATCGAGATCGAAGCCACCTCACACCCTGAGATGGGATGGAACGGCGCATCTGTGCAAGTTAAAGCTGCCGAGACGGCGTACTGCCAGAAATACTCGAAAGGGCAGTCGTGAAGATTGTATTAGTTGGTTTAGTCACTGCTGCAGTTCTTCTGGCGCCGACCGCTGCTGCCGATCCGGGCCAGGATCAACAGTACCTCGGCATGGTTCACGGTAACGGTATCGGCGGACAGGATGGCGACCTGCTGGCGTATGCGGCGGCTTACTGCGTAGGCGATGAACCCGGTCGCAAGCAGGCCGGGATGGCTCTCATCGGGGAAGGTGTCGGAACGTTTAACCCGGGAGTTTTCTACGCTCTCCAGACCATGGCGTCCAGGGTGTATTGCCCGAACCGCATCCCGATACCATCCACACCATTCCCGCCGCTAGTCCCTCCTAGGGCCTGGGGATAACATGAACGACACACTACGAGCCGAGTTTGTCCGGCTCCTCACGACGGATGGTCCGACTAAAGATCGGCGTCGCCGGGATTACAACCAAGCTATCTTTGAGCCTAACGGTGAGTCCATCTGGTCGAGCACCGATCTTGAAATGGTGATGGAAAAATTTGATCAGGCCGTCAGGAATCTCAAGCGTACCGACCTGGCTTAAAATAGATTGAGATGACTGATGGTCGTGTGCTGTTTCCACTGATACCGCTTAGAGCTTGGGGATGAGAATGAATATGTCACCGTACGACCGAAATGGGAAATTAAACTTACTGTTTTCTACTGATCCATGGTGGAAAAGATTCATATACGGCAGATTGCTGCGCAAGCCTATTTGGTATCATATAGGTTACTTGACGGATGATGGATTCAAATGAACTCAATCATGTTCGCTGTCATCTGGTCGATTGCTCCGCTTATGCTGATCGCAGCGATAGCGAGTATCCGTATCGCGAATGGGAACAATGAATAAGTCTAGCTTTCTGATACATCTGGTGCCTGGAAAATTAACAACCGGACTGTGGTGCCAGAAATGCTTGAAACCCAGCGGTTATGAGCTACACATATACATGCTGTCAGATACCGGTGTCAGCAATGGATTCAATCTGCGAACTTGCTACGATTGCGGCGTCAGAATACCGGAAGAGATATCGGAATGATAATGCTGAAATCAGGTGGCGCGAAGCACCCTCTCGATGACCTGAGCGTGCTTGATCAGTTCAAGACTGGCGGCTTCGCTGCCGGTTACGCGCCCGATAGCCGAACCTTCTACTCACCGGTAGATGATTTGCACGGCGCGCTGATCTATATCGCCAAGTCGGCCAACAAGGAACTGATAGTGGCGATGTTTGGGTATGACGATCAAGAGCTTGCCGATGCCATCAAATCGAAACTCACTGATTCGTCATGCTTTGTTCAGCTTACGCTAGACAAATCGCAGGCTGGTGGTGTGCATGAAGCTGCCATACTGAAGCAGGAAAAGTACCCTAACACGAGCGTTGCAATCGGATCGAGTGAGCATGGTCGCATCATGCACATGAAGCTCATGGTCGTTGATGGCGTATGGCTCGTCAGCGGAAGCACCAATTGGTCAGATGCAGCTGAGCACCTACAGGACAATGAGCTGACCATACGTTATAATCCGATCGAGGCGAACGAAGCTAGAATTCGGATCGCTCACATTCACTCACACATGCTAGGCCAATCATGAGCTGGTCAGACTTTTGGAAGGCGTTTACACAAGCTCTTACGCCTCTCCCTCAGGCTGATACCAAGGCTCTTCGTTCCGCCTTGGTCGATCTTCAAAAATTAGTTCCCCAACAAGTAAAGGAAACTGAAATGTCAACTCCCACCGGAATGGTTCAGATCGCCCAGGCTGATCTGGACAATTTCACCTCTGAGATCACCGCAGCAGTCGGTGTTCTTAAAGGCTACATTGCCCAACTATTAGCCAACCAGGCAACACCACTACCGGCTGCTGACGAGACTGAACTTACTGCCGCCGTGGCTGCTCTTGACGCACTCGAGCCGCCTGCTCCGGCACCTTCTGCTTAACGGTGTTACAGTGCCAATTTCTATTGAGTTAGGCAACGCTGTCGGTACAGTTGTGGCTGCGATAACGCTTCCGATTATTTGGACGTTATGTGGTATAGCTGCTATCGTGGCTTCTCCTGTACTGCTGGTGTGGTGGATACAGCATAAGATGGACTGGCCAAACGGATTAGTGCGATGATCAGTATCACTCAATGGATAGATGATCGTGTTCAGAAGGCGGTTGACGTAATCGCCGAGTTGGTAACTGCCGAGCTGGCAGCTCATCTTGGCGATCTTGAACATGCTGTTACTCAGGCCATTGAGCAGCAGAGCGCAACTATCATCACCACATTGACATCACAGGTTGTCAGTGGGGTTGAGCAAGTTATCACTAATGCCGCTGGAAATGTCGACAAAGTGGTCGGCGATATTGGCGGTACTATAACTAGTACTATGGATCATTTCACCATAGATACCGTCTCTTTGGCTCAAGCCGTTGCACAAGCAATCAAGGGGCTTTTGCCGTTTCCGTTCGGAGAGCATAAGTGAGCGTCCCAAGGAATCATATAGAGTTCGCCAAGGTAATCGCTTATGATCGTTGGAACGATCCCTATGTCTACGGAGGTAATTGGGATCCATTCAATAAGGCAACCGGGACCGACTGTTCTGGCTGTGTGGTAGACATTCTCGACGCCGCCATAAACGGGACCGCAATGGCCTGGTCGCGACATGGACTGTCCACAGAGTCCTGGCGCCCCCAGAGCATGGGCGGCGGTGCGGATCCGGGAAACGGGCCATTCGGAACTATCATGGTCAGTGATCCGGGTCAATTCCCTGCAGATGCCACAGTGAAAATTGCTTTCCATCACGGTCCTGGTGGAGGTGCAAATAGTCACACATGGTGTCAGTTGGACAATCTCAAAATTGAAACAAACGGAGATAGTGGAACCGTTCTTGATGACGGAGTTAACTTCACTGATACTGTTTTAGACGTTCATACTGTGGACGGTGTTAATGGACAGTATGGGGCCAACAATTGGTGGTATCTACCCGGGCCAATCATCGAAGACGGTACTCCCTTAGTTACTGGCCCATCATCCGGTGTGGTGGTAACACGTCTCACCGAGGCGCCGGACACTCTATTCGCTGACGTCTCGGAATTCCAGCCGCCTGTCAATGATTCCTACACAACAGCTAGCTACCAGGATGCGGGCCAGTCGTGGCCGTACGAATGGATCAGTATTCGGTCCAATGACGGGGATCATGTAGACACTAACTTTTCAGCCAACTATGCCTGGTGCACTAGAGCAGCTAACCAGGGACGCATTAAAGGCTTTACTGTTTACTACTACTGGCGACCCGGCACCGATGCTGTCAATAACCACATGAAGCTAGTCTCCGCAGCTGGTGGTCCACATCCTATGATGACCTCAATGATGGACGTTGAATCGGGTGGTAACCCCAACGTCGACGTGTCTGCGCAGCTGAATAGTGATTACTTCACACTAGGTCAATGGCTCAGCAATCAAGCGCGTGTAATCGGATACGCCAACACTAACGACTTCAACACCATGTGGCCTACACGGCCACCCGGGCTGCGAATCATCGCTGCAGGCTACGGATCTAACCCAAACCTTCCTGGCCAGATCGCTCATCAGTACACAGACGGTAACGGCTACGGTGGAGGGCTACCGGAAGGGGTGACTCCGTTCGGTAACTGCGACATGAACTCCGCCGACGGTTTATCGCCGTCCCAGTTCGCCGCAGCTATGGGTATCGGTGTTCCAGCTCCGCCGACACCTGTGCCTCCGACTCCGATACCACCAGTACCCGCACCGCCGGTTCCGGTCAAGCCAGCTGATGAAGCAACACAGGTTAGTCAAATTTGGGATCAGGTGCGCGGTATCAACGGCGCAGGTTGGCCGCAAATAAACAATCATTCGATCGTCGACGCTTTGGCGGATATCGGCGCTGCGTTGAAGATTCCCGGTTACACGGAGCCAAAATCATGACATTACCTATGCAACGTTGTTTGATATGTGGGGATAGAGAGATTGTTCGTCCCATCGGGGAATTCCCGCCAGCTGTCGCACTAAGTCGATTAGCTAAACGCTGTAAGAATCGTGGTCATGTCTGTGACCATTTATATACAGCAGGAATAACCATCTAAAGGAGCAACCTAATGACAAGTCCAAACGTTAACGCCACCCCGCAGTCCGTGTCAGATCAGATAGACGGTTTGGATGGAGCTGGTAATCAACTGCCGTGGCGTAAGGTTGCCATGTTCTACGAAGCGCACCTATTTGGCCTCGGTAAGGATTACGCATTCGCTGAGGGGTCCAATGAGTCGGCATCCGCTTTGGATCACTCTGCCAGCTTGGCGAAACTCTTTACCCGTAAACACACTATGCCCGACGGTAACTCCTATGACGTTTTCGACATGATTGCCACCCTGACTAAGGCGCTCCTCATGTCGAGCCCGCACATCAATGATGATGAACCACTGTCGGTGAATTACAAGAAACCAGCGGCGTAATGGCGATCCGGCCTTTACTAATTACCGTAGAAGGGACTAGTGTAGCCGATCCATTCGGCCCCGGGTTCTCTGGTGATATTGGCCGTGCTTTCGCGATTAATCCATGGGAAGTGCTATCCAACAAAATCGATGGACTACTGCCTCCACCTCTGCCACCAGTTGAGTGGCAACCAATAGGGTATCCAGCTGCGGTATTCCCCATGAATCCTTCCGTGGAAGCTGGTCGATCCGAGGTCAACCGCCAGATCGGCATGAGGCCTAAAGGCACACCGTTGTTTCTGTCTGGTTATAGTCAAGGCGCTCTAGTAACTGACGAGGTTTGGGTGAAAGATATCCTCTCCCCATCCGGTGTCCATCACGATCGCTTAGCTGATGTTAAAGGTATTATCAACTTTGGCGATCCTCGCCGTTGCCCGGGGATAGCTCACGGAAACGAGGTGGCGGGTTTCCCTGCTCCTACCAAACTCGACAGTGAAACAACTGGTGGCATCGCGGGCCCGACATGCCTCACCCCCGACCAAACTCCGGACTTTTTGCTATCATGCGCTCTAGATGGGGATCTGTACGCAGCGGCACCTGTAGGCGATACACCATGGAAATCTGAGCCTCTTGTGGGCCAGATTGAGACACGCATCTATGGATTTATCGAGTCCGGTTCTCTTTTAACTGGGATGTTGGCCGTAGCCAAAGGTATAGTGCAAGAATTTGAGTACCCGCTGTCCAACACATTGGCCTTAGTTCATGCGATATTTAACGGTATGAAGTTCGCCTCGGCTGGACCTGCTGCGCCTCACTGGCAGTATGGGCCGTTTGTACCCCCGATGATTAATTGGATCCTCGGACAAATCTAGAAGATAGGAAACCATATGTTGTCTCAACTGTCTAGCGCGAAGAAAGCCCTGGCCGCAGCGCTGGGTATGGTTCTCACCGTGCTTACCTTTACTCACAATTTGCCTTTTGTTCCGGCACAGTGGGAAGCCGTTGTCGGTGTGGTCCTAGCAGTCCTTACCCCAATAGCTACCTGGTTGACGCCGAATAAGCCAGCTCCTGTCAAGGCTTAGCGTGACCGATCCACTGTTCACCCGGGATTTCTGGCTGCGCACTTTCACACAAGCGGTGCACGCTGCGGCAGGTGCCGCAGTCGGAATTCTTGGAAGTGAGGGTGTGCAAACACTTCACTCTCTTCCCTGGGAAGCTGTGGCTACGTCTGCCGTATTCGGCGCTGCGATGTCTGTGTTAGCTAGTCTATCCAGCCAAGCAGCGCCGAATACGATGCCAGCGAGCTTCCTGCCTTCAAAGCTCAATCAGTGAGCGTCCAGTTCACCTAGGGTGGAGTTCAGTTTGGCTAGCTCATGCTCAAGTTTGGAGCGTTTGTCTGCGAGTCGAGCTTTCCCCTCTTCGATGACTGCATTGTTGCGCAGTGCTTTAGTCTCATCACGGGCTGCCCATTTTGGTAGCGCGAAGCGCACAGCGCGTACCTGCTCGTCAGATACCTCTACGCCGGTAAGATCACCGACATATTCAGCTAGATCTTTGTTCAGTAGTTCTTGGCGGAATGATGGAGCAGCAGAAAAACTGCGATGCCCCCGCGGCTTGCCTTTAGGCCATCCGCGCTGCTTGGGGGATTCTTGGGTAAAGGCTTCATCTACAGCAGTCATTGGATAGACTCCTAAGGGTTGGTGAATGGGTGAAGGAACTAATCTATCAAATCAATAGGTCGATGTCAAACAAGTTACCAGAAGCGTGGTTAATAACGAGCTCGTTAATTGGAAAGTGAGCTAGCATACACCATGAATGTGAGTCATATGAATATATCGATAATATTAGCGATCAGTGCATTAGTGATTGCTGCACTGAGTCCGCTTGCCCTGATGTTCTTCCAACGCAGGGCGCGATCTGTAGACGAGCGCAGGGGTAGGGCGCAGGACGATGCCCATAGGCGTGAAGTCGCCGCCGAGGCGCTCAAGCTTGCGCAGCATCGCTTACTCACTACCTCGATGGAGTATGAGCTTGAGGCTGTGCAGCATGCTATGCGAGCCATACAGGACACGATAAAACTTAAGCAGGATGTAGAGACACCTGTTCTTCAGCAGACCTATACCGTTCTATCAGCCATGCAAGAACAGGCCAGGATGCTGGAGGTAGAGATTTTCGAGCGTAAAGAAAATGGATGAGAATTTTCCCTAAACTGTGTCGATACGTAAGGCATCGAAAGTACAGACCGGAGGATTCTCTACTGGGGTACTCCGAACTTCGATGGATGCAGTGGTGGACCCATCGGGGTGGAGTAATATTCTACTACATATTGGGTGCTATATTCCTAGGTGCACCATCCGACTGGTTTGGGCCGACATGGTCGTATTTTAAGTACATACCGCATGGCGGCTTTGGGATAGGAGTCACATGCCTCATACTGGGCACATGTCTTACCGTAGCGATATGGCTTCGCTCGAAGAAATTTATCTCGATAGTATTACTTCTCGGCGCAGTGTCATTTTGGGTGGCAGCATTTCTCATCGGAGCTCAGGGACTCAGCGCCCATACTGGACTGATGGAGGCACCGTTCATGATGTACATATCAGCCGATATGTTAATTCGGTCAGCCATTACAAGACGCTGATGCGTTCATTTGTTAGAATGCTTTTAGTATGGCTACGCAGACTTGATGCTGAGTCAATATCAACCTTTCAGTCTATGTACTATGTAATATTCACAGTAACATCTGTGTTGCTAATCTTCTTCCCTGATTTCCATGTTCAATATGTTAGTGCTGAATTGGGCCCAAACTATTACGATGCCTGGGTTTTGATCAATCTTATTTGTCCGATGCTAACATTGATTGGTCGACGATTAACCACACTGTCAGCAAAGATTGAACCTGGACGCCCGAATCCGGCATATGGGGCTGCATGGCTACAGCTGTGTGGAGATTCGGGTGTGTGGGGAAACGTATTGGTCTATGTGTCATCCATGGTTATGACTGGATGGTGGGCCAAGGAGATTTACGTTTTTGCGTTCCTAATGATGGGTGTCGCCGGGGGTGCTATGTTCACCGCTCGCAGCATGCGACGCATCATGCAAATCGACCGGGGGAATCGATATGCTTCCCGGGAGAGTGGATGTCAGATGTGAACGTTGCTGTCACAGTAATCGTCGCTTTGGTTTCAGGAACGGGCGGCTGGGGTGTTCTGCAATTCATTCTCACTCGCACTGGCCGTAAAGCGGAGATAGCGCGCCAGCAGGCAGAAACCGAAAGAGCTACACAGGAAAGCGAGAAATTCAAACAGGAAACAGCAGCTCACGAGTCTGACCTGTTACAAAGGGCTCAGGTCATCGCACAGCGCACAGCACTGGACTCCGCGGCCAAACGATATCGGGAACTCCGCGAAGACTACGAAGAGCAGCGACGATCATTGAGAGCACTTCGTAGTGCTACGGAAACGCTGATCGATGTGGTTGATGCGATCGCAGCCCGGATGCGGCCAACGAAAGAGTCTGAGACTGTCATGGTGAAAGTTTCGGCACAAGAGTATTTAGCAACACGTTCAGCGATCGCAGAAGCGAGGAGACATTTGCGATGACGATTTTAGGAGATCGTTTAACGACAGTCCCTAGGGATACCTGTGCTTGGGCTGGTCTTGTTGTATACATCGCAGTGGCAGAAGCAATGCTTACGCGCGGATCATATCCGATGATGAGCCATTCGTTCGATCGCTGGCTAGATCGCCCCCTAGGTCGTATCGGATGCTGGCTGGTAGTAGGGGCTACTGGGGCGCATCTATTGAATCTTCTACCGGAAAAGATTGACCCTTTCCACATTGCATTCTGGAGAATATGTGGACTACGCGGCGCTCCCCCCGGAGATTAACTCAGCTCGGATCATGATGGGGCCAGGTTCGGCTCCCCTTATAGCTGCTGCCTTGTCGTGGGAATCTTTAGGCGCTGAACTTGAAGCTGCTGCCACTGTATGGAATTCCGTCACAGTGACGTTATTGGGTACATGGCTAGGACCCTCTGCTATCGCTATGGCTGCGGCATCTAGCAGTCATAGTGCCTGGTTAACCCAGGCGGCCATGCACGCTGAACTCACAGGCGCTCAGGCTCAGATGGCAGCCGGGGCCTATGAAGCTGCTCGAGCGGCCATGGTGCCATTGCCTATGGTCACCGCCAATCGCATGCAGCTCACGGCTCTAGTGGCCACGAATTTCCTCGGGCAGAATACTGCAGCGATCGCAGCTACTGAGGCTCAGTACATGGTTATGTGGGCACAAGATGTCGCTGCTATGGGCACCTATCAAGGAATGTCGTCGGCCGCTACCGGCGGATTGCCTAAACTGGCACCAGCTACTTCAGCCGGCAATCCCATAGCCGCGGCAGTTGGACCAGCAGCAGCAGCGGCTCCGGTTAGTATCGGCGACATCTTAAACAACCTGTTTGGAAGCGGATTTCTGGGCACCACTTTCCAATCATTCATTTCATCTGGAATGATTGCCGAAATCCCCATCGGACTGCTCGGATTACTGCCTTTGTTCGGTATAAGCTCCGGTGTGAGCTCGATCGCAAACGAGATACATACCGGCCTACGTGTAGCCGCACCAATCATCCCTGCGATGCCATCTGGCGGAGCACCCATAGTACGCGCCGCGACAGGAACCGCTCGCCCACTCGGCGGTCTAGGTATGTCCGTGCCACCATCATGGGCATCTGCGGCGCAGCCGACATTAGCTCCAGAACGCTCCCTTGCGCGCCCATTATCCACTAGTGGTCGAGGTTTTATGCCAGCTCCGATTCCTATGGCTATCACAGCTCGCCAACAGCCTGGTAGCAAAAAGCCTAGGGGACAAAGCGTAGAAGATAGTGAGCTATTAAAAACGGTGAGATTTACTTCGCACCCCAACTTATCATCGGGTTAGCGGTCTATAGGGGTGAAGCACTCAGCAGCGTTAATCGCCTCTTTGCGGGAGCGCCACTGTGACAGTGATAACCAGCGGTTTTGATCCCAGTAGGAAAGTAGCCAGTGGCGCTCGTGGGTATTCAGACGGAACTGTAGTCCGTTACATTCGAACACATTGCGCATATGGCTTGGTCTCTCAATCACTTTTCCAAATCGCTGCTGTGCGGCTTGCCGGCTGACGCCGAGTGCTTCGCCGATCTCCCGCCAGGATGCGCCGTGATTGCGAGCAGCCTGTACCTCTCTCTGAACTCGTTCGTGAGCACTATGGAGATATTGCGCCTCCATCTCAATGTTCAGTATCCAGTAAGGAGGTAGGTGTTCAAATTCAGGAAGCGCCATGCCGTCAACAGTATCTTAACTAAGGGATGATGTCAAGGATTCTTGACTAGTTGGCCGTTTCTTCCTCTTGACCTGCCAAAACACCTTCAAGATCAACCAGTTTTCACAGAACCCTTGCGCTTCCGACCTCGGGTGTGGCCTACTGATGTGGTCCCCGCCACTCCACGGAAAAGAGGGAGACATTGACACTCGATGATACGGCTATCTGCACCTGTTGCGGCCGCATGCCGAGCAAAGAAATTGTGAACGACAATCATAAAATGAGCTGCGTTTACAGCCAGCGAGGCCATGAGAAGCTTCGGATAAATATCAACCCTCCCAAGGGCGCGTTGCCTGAGCGTGACGATCAAGCCGCTCAGGCAACTGCACATTCACACGTCATGAACGAACATAGTAGTAAGGAAAATAATGAGCAAAAATGGTGAACAGGTCATTCAGGCAATACGTGAAACTGTCGCAGAAAATCGTTATCATGTGCATAACGGAGCGTGCAAATTCGTTGACTATACCCATAATGGAAATTACGTTCCATCCTGCCTTGTCGGTCATGGACTTTGGAAAGCAGGACTAATAGACGAAACATTCTTCTACGAACCCGCTAACAAAAATTCAATCAGCAAGATAGGTGAAAAGCTTTTCGGATTCACTCCAAAAGAGGTTGACTGGTTATTAGAAGTTCAAATGGTTCAAGACTGTAAACGTCCCTGGTCAGAAGCAGTCGAGTCTGCCGACATCGAATATCCACTACCAGTTAAAGAACTAGCGAATGCATGAACCTCGACAGTATTAGCGACCACATCGAAATCATGCGTGAATGCAAATCGCGCATCAAAGAGCTTGAAGAAATGTTCAATCGTTCGCGTTCAGTTGTCGAAGAGGTAATGGGTGATAACGAAGTCGGCGAAGTTGATGGACAGGTTGTTGTCACATGGCGTAAATATAAGTCTAGACGGCTGTCCCAAAAGTATCTTCGGGAGTATTGCCCAGAAATATACGAAAATGCTATGGAAACGAAAGAGTACAGATCAATGGAGATACGATGACAGTTCACCATCCAGCCTATAAAGCAGCTCAGCGTAAGGCTAACGAAACTCCAGCTATAACCATCAAATGGCGCGCAGATGATCCGCCGTATGTCGAGGTGCGCGAGAACAACGAACTTATCCTCGCAGGGTGGGTACACCCTTTCGCTGATGCGATGCCGCAGCTCGATCAGACAGTCGACGAAATCTCAGCCATCGATCACCGGGACTACATCGATGACTTAGACGGAACATTCTCATAATGTCTGGACTAAATCATCGGCAGCACGGTGCCGATAGCCACCTCTATAGTGCCGGGGCCCAAGGTTGGTCAGTCAAAGCGTCAGTCACTGAGCACGGATGGCATGTGCGAATTAGTGCCGAATGCAAATACACAGCGTTAAATGAAGCAGATGCTCAGAAGTTTCACAATATGATTTACACTGCAGCTCTCGAAGCGCTTGGACAAGCTAGTGAAATGCGGCGCATTAATATACCGCTCTTCGACCTGCCAAACCGCGACACGGCAGAAGGAATAAACACAAGATGACACTCGAACGGATCGGCTGATGAATGATATTCAACACATCGCTATCGTTCGCCGTGACGCTGCTCAAATGCGGGTGGTTTCATTGCGCAACAAACTTTTCGAGGCTGAGTTTGAACTGAGTGCAGCGGAGAAAGAATTATCCGTTGCGGTGTCGCATGACCCGAACGCTTGGGCTGCTACGACGTGACTACACACTGGCTTATATACCGAAACCCTATCACTAAGTACTGGAGCGTTCGTGATTCTGAACATCGTCAAACGGTGAGAATATTCCTTACCGGTGCTGAGGCAATACGAACATTTGGATGTGGCGGGAAATGATGACAGATCTCAATGAACATGATAAAGCATTTATTCAAGATATTCATCTTGCCGCAAAAACACTTCGAAAGGTAGCGGCTTATTATCACGAAGGAGATGATAGCGTTAGCATTGACTCGGTTGAGTACAGCGCATCTGCATTAGAGATTTTCGCTGATGAATATGAGCGTAAAGAGCTTCTACACGAATACCACATCACGGAACTTGCTGACATAATTCAACATTATGCCGGTTCCGGAGCATGGGAATATGCTAAAGCCAAACAAACTGCTAGAGCCATTTTTAACGAAGGTTGGCGCAAGAATGATGGTCATAATGCGTAAACAGGTAGCCGCAGTGCTATACGGGATAGCCAACACTATATGCATTGCTGCTGATGGATTGTGGACATCAGACGACTATTGGCGTGCAGAACTCGAACAACTTAATCATGAGGTTAATGGCAAATGAAGGAAAACCTAATCTATACATCTCCCGATTGTCAAGCCTGCCGTATGACAAAAATGCTAATGGATGCGCAAAATGTTTCGTATCGAGAAATCGATGTTAGTGTCGATAAAAAGTCTTACGAAAATCTGATAGCGGCCGGCCATACCCGGTTGCCGGTTGTTGTAACAAGCAACGGGGTATGGACTGGATTTCATCCTGAAAAGATACGGGGTCTTCCTCATGGTAAGCCTGAGGCGACATAATGAAGCTACCTAGGTACGACGATGCTGCATGCATCGGACATGCAGAAATCATGGATGGAAACACCTTAAAAGATGTTATTTCAGCGCTCGCTCTGTGTAATAGCTGCCCTATCTTGACTCCTTGTGAGACTTTCGCTAAGAAATACGCCAGAAACGCGCATGACAAAGTGATGCATGGAGTCATCGGCGGTCGGCTCTATGGACACACACGCAGATTCCGAAAAGGGGTTAAAACCTTATGCCATTGAATAAAGCTCTACTTGAGAAAACAATGCAGCACATTGTCGATAATCCAGATAATCACAATCAAACGGTATGGCTTACAACTTTTGATTGCGATACTGTTGCATGCCTAGCTGGTTGGGCATGTGTACTGCATAAACCTGATTTTGATTGGTTTAACAACCTAAATTCATTAAATGTTAGACGTGAAATTCCTGAAAAGGCGAGATTATACCTAGGACTATCCGATGATGAAGCTATGGTATTGTTTTTCTCAGGTAACACAATAGATGATCTACAACGCTATGTAAAAATGCTGCTCAATGGCGAAGACATCACTATATGACCAATTCATCAGCAGACTTTCTAGCTTCCGAATCGAAGAACGAAGACGCATTGCTCACTGACCTGAAAGCGATGGTTATCGCACATGATCATTCGCATCCACGACACAATCAGATCGCTCTCGGGCCGTCACAGGTTGGGCACCCCTGCGCTAGGAACGTCATCTCCGGGCTGCTAGCCGACACTAGCAGCGTCATCAACCCCCGCGGTGACGTTCTCCCATCCTACATCGGTGTAGCGGCGCACAAAGCCATGGAAGAAGCGGCGAAATTGGATAACGAGCGACTACTTAAAGAGATTGGCGAGAACTGGTCACTAATATCTGGATTTCCACTCCCACGCTGGCTTACTGAAACTAAAGTCACCGTTCGAGAGGGTCTCACTGGTACCTGCGACCTGTACGACACCTGGACCAACACTGTCATCGACTACAAATTCCCTGGCACTACAGCTATGACGGAGTATCGCAAGAATGGACCTTCACCGATCTACGAATCACAAGCCTTCCTGTATGGCCGCGGTTACCAGAACGCGGGCTACCCCGTCGATCGTGTGGGGATTTGGTTCATCCCGCGTGCCGGGCGCCTTAGTGGCTCTTTCCTGTGGATACGACCGTACGACGACACCCGAGTCGACAGTATTCTCAAAAGACTTGACGACATGATCGTGCTCATAGATGAACTGCAGATCGAACAACATCCGGAACGCCTCGCGTTGATCCCTTTGACGCCGTACCAGTGCACCTGGTGCCCGTGGTTCGCTATCAACCCGGAACGCCATGGCGTCAACCCCTACGCCTGCGCTGGCGGCGCAGCATACCGACCGCTGATAACCAACCATTCAGGAATGACCGGACCGATCGAGGTGGCAAAGTGAGTAACCTTGATGCTGCCATCCTTTGGTTAAAGCTTTCCTTGACAGCCATTATGACGGGGCTCGCTCTCCATATCTTCATACAGCATGTTTGGAAGTGATTAGTAATGAGTGAGACAGAACAGATTATCGCCAAAATAATCCTAGAAATTCCTAATCTGACCTACATTACAGGCACGGATGTGAATGATCGAGTTTGCGCTATCTATCGAACGGAAGATGAAATAGCTAAACGCATAGCAAAAGTACTAGCACCAATGGTGGAATTCAAATGAGAATTCTTAAACAGCTATTACATAAACATAGCTTTGCAGTTCATCAGCATCCTAGCGGCAGGATATTCCTGCAGTGCCAATACTGCGGAAGGGTAACACGATGATAAACACCGAGCTTCTCGAACAAACTATGAGGCATATCATAGACAATCCCAAAGCACACAATCAGACAGTTTGGGTCGATGACTGTGGAACAACGGCATGTTTTGCCGGTTGGACATGCCTACTATCTGGGTATAGGTACCTAGGTGAAAGACTCTTCTCTGATAACCATGGCCAAATAGTTCATCCTCAGCAATTAGCGGTTCAGCTACTTGGCCTAACCTACGAAGACGCTCACAAACTATTCCATTACGAAAATACAATCGAAGATCTACAACTCATCGTCAAAGATATTATTAACAAATACAGTTGATACATCACCATGATTCGTGTATCTATCATTGTCGTTATCGCTATAATACCATTATGCATTTCATCCGATGCCGTTTACAAGGAAGCGCCTATGTTTCGTCATTCCCCATCATGCATTAGATTGACAATATCTCCTCCAAACTCAGGATGCATACAATTTCCACATCATCCAGTTCGTCTTATCTAAGGAAATAAAAGCATGACAGACATCATCAAACGCGCTGAAACGGTAATGCTTACGTCGTATGACCCGAAACTAAACCCTCCACACCTCATTGGAATCATCGCCGAACTCGTCAAAGAACTAAAAAAGCTGCACGGAGAACTTCAACGTCTACGAGGACAATAGCATGACCGACACGGCCAATGATCGGCTCATATCTACAGCCAGAGAAGTTTCAAAATTCCTATGGGGCGAATGCAGCACCCTCATCAACCAGCTTGCTGATGCGCTAGAGGATTCGCGCCGCGAGGCCTGGCATTTGGAAGCTGAACTCGCTGACATACGTGCCCAGAAGCTCCGCGTTGTTTACAGCCTAGGAATAAATGAGCGATCAGCTGTGGCGTGGCGAAATCCAGATGGGGATCTATATCAATGGAATCCATGGTCACGAACTTGGGATAGACAGAATAAATACGAACAAAAATGGCATGCAGCTATTCCAACAAAAGGTGTCCCATACACCGAAGTTCTAGAGTGAGATACCATGACAGACTATAGTGAATTCGATTACAGTGATGCTAACCAACTTGTATCAGCAGGATGCTGGCAGTGTGGGACATTCTGTCCATGGACTGATGAAACAGACCCCCCTTTAACAAAGGAGCTTTCGGACCTGTGGTTCGATGCGCATAAGAAAGTCTGCTCCATGCCGGATGCAGATCCAATCATCGGAGTATTGAAGAGCTGGGATGAAGAATAATTATATATTCGATCTACTTGTAACACCTGGAGTTGAAATGTTACATTCAAAAATTGAGGATCTAAATTCTAAAACTGATGTTCCTGAACTATTCTTAGACGGCATGAAGTACGCCCAGGAAATCCTATGCGTACAGGAAATGAAAGCAGATGGCCCCTGGCGCGCGCGTGTCGGCGCGATTCTGAAGGATTAGTAATGAAATCAAAAATGTGGCTACTCGCCATGTTCACCGCGCTAACACTCGCCGCGACGATCGCGTTTGTCGCGGCAACTCACCGCGGCAGCCCAGGTAACGAAGCCGACCAGCGGTTTATCCACACTCTCGACGTTGCTCACATCGACTACCCAGACGAAGACGCCGCCGTGGCTGCCGCTCGCGGGATCTGCGCGCTACTCGACCGTGGTATCCCGTTGATCAACGTCGTCATGGGAGAAGTTGCAGCAGGCGCCGCAAACACCCTCCCCCGAGCCAACTACCTGGTAATATCAGCTGCCTTGGCGTACTGCCCGGAGTACGTCGTACCACGCGAGCCGATCGGACAGGTGGTGTGATGAGCGACGACATCATCGAACAGGCCGAAGCCGCACTGGAAGCCGATGCTAAATTCATGGCTGAGGCTCGAACACTCGTCCCTGCGCTCGTCGCAGAATTAAAAGCCGCGCGCGAAGATCAACGCCGCTGGCGCCGCCATAAAGCCGTTATCCAGGCACGTCAAGACGGCTGGATGAGCTAATGATGGACATCGTCGAGCGCGCGGAAAGCCTTTTGTCCCACATGCCATACGCTCCGCTGCCTCGCCGTGTGTCCGAGAAACTCCTCGCCGAACTAAAGGCCACGCGTGCTGAATACGAGCGTCTTAAAACCATTATTGGCCACATTATCGCTGCAGAATTAGCTGAGAAAACAGAATGACTGACATCAGAACGCAACTCATAGACGCATTAGATGAGATATGGAATAACAGCGACTCCGATGCATGGTCCAGTCACCGTGTCGTTGGTGAAATATGCGACACTGTGTTGTCTCTGCCCAATATTGTCATCGTGGAGCGTGATGCGCTATTAATTGCTATCGCAGCCGGCATCCAAGGTTATGCATGTAGCCATGGTACATCCTACGAACACTATAGTGGCTCTGTGGCAGAAGCGATGCATCAACTAGATCGCGATGCCGAATCTATCGCACAATACATCTTCACAAGCAAGACTTTGGCCGCAGCAAATATGGCAGAGGAATGGTAAATGACTGACATCAGAACACGTCTCGCAGAGGTTATTGACCAATTTGTAGACAACTGCTGGCAGCAAATCTTCGATGGCGAAGACCTCGCCGACGTACTGCTAGCCCTACCCGGCATCGCCATCATCGAACTACCAGATGATATTTCTGATGCGGATCTAGAGATCTGCTACGGTAAGGGAATTGCTGAACGTTTGGGTTTATTCATTAGAGACTTATGCCCCAGCGATACGCACACTCCACGAGGCGCTCGGCTATTCGCCGCAGCTCTGCTAGCCGCAGCAAATATGGCAGAGGATAGTAAATGACATTTCAAGAGCTTCAAGGATGGGCACTGATCGCTTTGGCTATCACTGGTCCGCCATCTATCGCATGGGCACTGTCAAAATGCTGGCTGTGGAATGGCGATGAGTAACGAATTCCTTAGGATCGAGGGAGAAAATTTGGGGCTGACATTGAATTGGCCTAACCCGACAGACCCACTCGACGCGATATGGGCGGCATACTGCGCACCATCTACCATCACTAAAGAGCAGGGCATCTGGCTATCAGCTGCAGCTGACGCCTACAAAGCTCTCATCTACCTACCGACAGCCACAAGCCATAGACTAATCATGCAGATACGGAAAGCATTGAAGGACGCGTCATGAAATCGGATGACCTGCTACCGAAACACGGATCCGCAATCAGTACTATGAACATTCATCATATCACCCATGAAGTTCCTGAACATATGCACCCCTACTACCATACAGCAGGAAGCTCAGCGATTTGGAAAGTTCAATCTACTGGCACTTCAATGGTCATCGCAATGGCCCGTGACCCATTTATCGCTTCTACGATAGTTGCTGCTCTTAACTATGAGCACCGCGCTGGGGAGGAATAATCATAATGAATACCACGCTACGTCAACTCATAAGAAACATCGCTACCGAGACTGAGTACCAAATGTGGCTACAAAAGATCTCCGATCTTCCAGACTAGCCGCGCGCTGACGGCTTAAAACATTCGGCGCAGAACCCCTACACACCACGAAAGAGAAACTAGAAATGCCCAAAAACGACTCGGAGGACTTTTTCGGCGGCACCAAACTGCCGTACTGGCCGACGAAAAACTCACAGTACGGCGATGTTATCTCCGGCACCATATGCGAGGAACCGTTCACCGCGCAGCAAACCGACATCAAAGGCGACCTAAAAACCTGGGACGACGGCAATCCGATGATGCAACTCGTCGTCACCCTCCAAACGGAGCTACGCGACCCCAGCGTTGAAAACGATGACGGCCGTCGCAGGTTGTACGTCAAAGGAGCGTTGCGCTCCGCGATCGGCGACGCTGTCCGCAAAGCCGGGACGAAAGGCATCGATGAAGGCGGTGACTTGACCGTTGTCTACACCCATGATGAGCCACCGAAAAACCCCCGCATGTCTCCGGCACGGCAGTTTAGCTCTACCTACGATCCGCCGTCGGTATCTGGGGCGTTCCTCGGAACCTGCAGTGACGCCGGTGAGACCGAGGGAGAGCTCGTGAATGACGAAAAGCTGCCGCCTGGTATGAGCGCCGACCTGTGGGCGTCACTATCACCTGAGGCTCGTCAAGCCATCAAAAACGTCGCAGCGACATAAGCTCGGGTGCCGGGGGCGCGGTGACACTCCTACTCTCGGCACCCGTTTAACCGGGTGGGTCTGCGCATACCCGGTACAACGAAATAACGCAGCAAAGGGAACCGGGCACCGGAGTGGCGGCACAACATCACTTAGGCAGCGAGCTGTGACGCCGCCCGGTTCCCCAAAAAAACTTCAAGCACACGATCCGAGGGTTATATGTGCAACATTTCCCGCGAAGAGATAGAGCGACGTCGACAAACCGCACTCAAACTTGATCGACAAGGTTTAACCATCACACAAATCGCTGCATCAATGGGTGTAACAAGACGATCCGTGCAGCGCTACCGCGCTGCTCTAGGCATACAACGCCCCGTCCGCAGAATAACCGATGATGATCGGCAACTCATCGAAGACATGCTCGCCGACGAGTGCCCCATTAAGGAGATCGCACGCACCCTAGGATTTAGCGCGGACTACCTCTATCAGCGCTACCGCGGGCGCAGCGCATGCCGAGGCGGAAGCCTAACCTCGGTGCGGAACCTTCAGCGCCAGCTTGGACTACTACTCACCGACAAAACCCTCTCATGAGCGACAAAATCGACCGAGTGGCCGAAGCCCTCACCGCGGCGATATGGTCAAATATCGAATCCGTCTACTACGAGCTTCTCACAGAAGATGAATGTCAAACCTACCGTGTCTGGGCTAAATCCGCGCTGGCGGCTATGGATACTATCCCTGATCAATGCTTTATTGACGACATGGGCCGTAAGTGGGAATGGTGTGGTGGAACACCAGACACTTGGGAATGGCGCATGACAGATCCACACCCTAATTCCAGAATCAAAGATGCCTGAAGCGGCATGACTGAGATCCCCAACCTTCCCCATAACGCAGACAACCTCACTGCGGCACTCAGCTACGCTGAAGCCGGCCTCTATCTACTCCCAGTCGCGCCGGGTACCAAAAACCCTGGAAGCCGGGTAGGTAAGACATGGCAGGACAAATCGTCACGTGACATCGAAGTGCTCACCGCCTGGTTTGCCGGCAGCAGCGACGGTATCGCCATCGACATTGGACGCTCCGGACTCATCGTCCTCGACGTAGACAAACCTGAGCTCATACCAGCATGGCTCAACGAGATCATCCTTTCCGTCCAGCCGCCCTATCAATCCACCCGACCCGATTCAATAGGTCGCGGACACTACCTCTTCACCCAACCTGCCGGAAGACGCATAGGAAACGGAAAAGGAAAACTCTCCGGCCTAGGCCTCGACATTCGCGGCGCAGGCGGCGTCATCTGCGTACAGCCCACCCAACACCCCGAAAGCGGCGAATACCGCTGGGTTCTGATCGGTGAAATACCCGAACTACCGGTACCGCTATCCGAAATGCTTGCCGACACCGCACAAGCCGAATCCTGCGCCACCGATAGCGACGTACGCGCCTTCATTCAAGACGCCAGCGGCAGCTCCAGGCCCGGCATCCTCGCCAACTGGACACGCAAATACCGCGGACATGTCGAACGCGGGGATAGCCGCCACGACACCATGGTCTCCATCCTCACCGCGGCGCTCGAAGAGGCCCGCGCCGGCTATTTCCCCGCCCGTGACGCCATCGAAATACTCCAAGAAGCCTTCATCGAATCCATGCTCACCGCCAAGGTTGGTGTGAGATCTTTATCCGAGAACAGTGCCTACGCGGAGTTCCGCGGAATGCTTGCCTGGGCTGTAGCACAAGCCCGCAGCACCCCACTCGTAGATGTGCGGGCCAAAACGGAAAAGGGCCTAGGATCCGATTTCAGCGACATTTGGACACCCCCTGCCATTCGGCTACAGGTTCACCCTTCCGATGTACCAGACGGGCTCCTACCTCGTTCCGATAGCCCACCGATAACCTCTGTGTCGCCACCCATCGTCAACGGACACAAACGGGTGCACCTCACACTCGCCAATCAGATCAAATCCAACGTTCCCACCTGGGCATGGTCCTACGATCACCGGGGGCGCATCCAAAAAGGAACCCTAGCGATCCTCGCCGGCCGCCCGGCCGCAGGGAAATCCAACGCGGCGCGCTGGTTCGCCGCGGGCTACTCAAACGGAAACATAGACGGCTGCTGGTACGGTCAACCCGTCAACGTCGCCTACATCAGCCCAGGCGAGGAAAGCCACAGCTACGTCATCAAGCCCGGCTTAGACGCCGCTGGGGCCGACACGGCACGAATCTGCTTCCCCGACATGCGCGACCTCGACGACAACCCCACCAAACTCATGTCGGCGGCGCATCGAGACTGGCTCATCGAAGCGTTCGTGGCGGCCTCCGTTCGGGTCATCGTAGTCGACCCCATCATGTCCACCATCCCCGGAACCACCAACATCAACCAAAACAACGAAACACGCGTTCATGTCGAGCCCTGGTCCCAGATAGCGGAAGCCATTGACGGCATAGTGCTCGGCGTCGCCCACTTCACCAAATTCCCAGGAAACGATCTAGTTGCAGCCATCAACGGATCATCAGCCTTCGGGGAAGTCGCCCGGGCCATCTTCGCCTTCGTTAAAGACAAACGCACCGGCGATCGGGTCATGAGCCAAGTCAAAAACTCCACGGGAGTGGAGGACTTGTCGCTGCGTTACGAAATCGCCACAGCCACCATCCCCACTGACCTAGGCGGTGAAGCACAAGTCGCAGCCTTCAACATCCTTGGACGTTGTGAGCTATCAGCAGCCGATGTGCTGGACTCCAACACTGAAGGTGAGACTGAGCTAGGTGGTCCCGGATTCGCTATGGCATGGCTGAGGGACTACCTAGAAGAGCAAGGCAAGGCCCCGGCGAAGCAAATTTGCGCCAAGGCAAAAAACGATGAAGACATCTCTCGTCCAACGCTCTATCGGGCCATGAAACAACTCAATGTGGTGTCTTTTAGGGAGGGCTACCCATGCAAAGCCTACTGGAGATTACCCACAGCTGCGGATCGATACGGCGAAAATCGTGAGTCGGATTAATGTTCCAGCGTTCAGTTGTCTCAGCTTACCCGTGACCATGAGACAACTGAGACAACTGACGGTTGTATCACCTTCAAGATCAGTTTTGAGACGAACTTGAGACAACTGAAAAAGTCAAAATCTTCAGTCGCAGTGAGACAACTGTTACAACTGTTTTAACCAGGGGAAATAGGTGAGACAACTGTGAGACAACTGATGAGACAACTGGATCGTGAGACAACTGTAGCCGTCAGTTGTCTCAAGGTGTCTCACTGTCTCAACGACTGTATGTACGTGTACGTACACGCGTACGCGAGTAAAATTTCAGGAAGAAGGACACCCGATGGCCACTCAGGAGATGGGCAAGTTACACAGGAAACCGGAAATAATTCCGATGCCCGACGGACGGAGACACTGGGTAAGGGGAGCGTTCACAGATGAGCAGATTCCGGATTTGATAGAAGAACTATCAAAGTTGATTCAGATTGGATACTTATGACAACTCACAGCGTCGTCTGCCCGTCCTGTGGACAGATCGCCATTCGTGTCGAATCGTTGATGGATCGCTACTTCCACATCGACGGAAGCGATAATCGGAAATGTTGGGTAGCCATCTCAAGCGAAAAACCGTACGAGTGAGCACCAAGCGGCGGCCGAAGCCACACCACCTCATTTGCACGGCGGCACGACCCGGAACATGTAGCACTTGCCTTAGCCCGATTCTTCTCGCCATTTCCTACGGGGAACCCGTACGGATGGATCCGGTACATCTGAACCTCACAGGCGAGATGATCGCCCTACTCAGCGGAGGGCACACGTTCATGGCTGGCGACTCCCGCGACGGTGCCGTCAGGCTGCGCTCTACCGAGATGATTGCTCGAGGTCTTCCGGACTATGCCTGGATACATCCATCACATCGTTGTTTTGCATCGTGGAAGGACCCGAACGTACTCGACTACCGCAGCGCCGTGGTGCCCGTGAACTACAGCGGTACGGTGCCCCCCTTCTGAGTGGCGATCTGAGAGGATTTCAGGCCATGGCTAGTGTTACCACACCAGGGAGTGATAAAAGTTCGTTAGGGAGGCGTTCAGGGCCTGTATGCAAGGATTGCATCGCTGATGGGGTAACTAAGTATCGCCCAACACCCCATGGCGGCCCTCGATCGCCCCGGTGTGTCACACATGAGCGCGCCCGGAAGGTGAAGACGAGAAGTAGGTCACATGAGCTACGCGTCGAGAAAATCTACGGAATAACCAAGGAGGAGTATGAGGCTATCTATGAAGCACAGGGACGTAGATGTGCAGTATGTTGGCACGCTAAAGGAATATCAAAAATGCTTGCTGTCGATCATGAACATAATAAGACTGGATGTGAACATTCACCGGAATTAGGATGCCGAAACTGTATACGTTGCCTTGCGTGTGTCACGTGTAACCAAATAATTCTAGGCCGTTATTCTATCGAAGCATTAGTGCGTGCCATAGAAGTCAAGCTTAACCCACCAGCTCAAAGGATTTTAAATGCCGGCAGCCCCATGTAAAAATGATTGCCAATGCGGTAAGCATTATCGTACAAGAGAACATAACGCACGTATTGGAATGTCGGTGAAATTAACAGCAGAGGCGAAACGTGGACGATAAACCAGACATGGTCAACCATCCACCGCATTATATTAGGGGTCCACTGGTTTCATTACATCATAAGCCTATTACATATATATATAATAATGCATCTATACCTTGCAGAGTTATTGAGTGTATTGAGATTATTAGGCATATAAAGGATTTTCGGCTCGCTACGGCGATGAAGTATATTTGGCGTGTTGCCTTTGGCGGTAAAGAAAACGATGAGCAAGATATTCGCAAAGCTATTTGGTATTTAAACGATTGGCTGGAGCATAAGGTATGACTAGAGCAAAGCGAATAGACGGACGGTTCGGAACGGCCTACTACACTGGAGATCGTCCCAGTCTTAACTTTGACATGCCAGCAGCCATTGAACGACTACACCGCATACTCAACGAGGTTTACGGCGACGACGATGATAAAGATGTTATTTATCCGCAATATCATTTCATATCACCAGGTAAGTTCACGATAGATGATGACTGACCACTACTGCGCAGCCGAAAAACGATGTAGAGACGCCCAAACCATCAACGGACAACGCATCAGCGCAATCATCGCCGAACAACGCGGACTATGCAGGCGCTGCTACGCAGCAGTACAAAGATCGGTAATGGCGCTACAGGCCGATTCCGAAGCGCTCAACGCTGCCATAGGAGATAAAACACAAAGTGCGAATTTGCATGTCAGCGGAACACCTGAACCGCCGATGCCGCTCAACGGCACCGTCCTAGCGCTACACAGCTCCCTGGGCGAATGGTGTGAAGCAGCGCTATGGATGGTAGCCGAAACACTCGGCATCGATCCTAAGATTCGACACAAAGCTAAAGGCTGGCCAGTTCGTGATAAACCGGTCATCGCGCAAGCCGCACGGGTGCTGCCTGATAATCTCAGGGCCTTACTCACGGCGCCACAACAGTCGGTGTCGGTGTGGTTTAAAACCGGAGGATGGGAAGCTGTAGAACTCGATGGAGTTGATGTGGCACTTAAATTATCGGATCTACATCATGATGTTGAAACATTACTAGGTCAAACACACCAGCGTCGTAGGTTATCGATGCCATGCCCCATTCTCGATTGTGGTGCTCCTACCCTGGGAATCAATAACGGTTCCACCGACATCGATTGCATGACATGTGGCGGCCGTTGGACTGAACGTGAATACAACTGGTTGGCACATATGATCATGGCTGAGCACGAGCATGAGGAGACTGAAATGTTGAAGTGGTTGTTGGCCGAAGCTCAATATCGTTTGATTGAATCGGATTCTAAGCTTTATGAAGTACGGAGACTACTTACCATGACCGAAGATGATTTGGCTGGAATTGATGGGTATGCAGTAGTTGAGCTCTTGCGGGGAATGCTTAGCGATTCTGATGCTTCGGTTTCTGGATGCTAATTTATTCTTCGTATATCCATAAATGCCATCGCAACGGTTTTATTCCTTGTTCCACATCTGTAGCATACCAGTCCTGCATCATGTTGTTTGTCAATCCAGAATAGTTTGCATGATTCACAGGTAAGAACTTTTCCTCCACAGCATGACATAGTTAGTACCCATGAAGCGAATGTATTTAGGTTACGGCAGCTCCATATTTCACAGCACTGATCTAATCGATCAATGTTGTTATCTACTAGGTATTCTGTTGCGCTCATCAGTCCTCTTGGTATCTAATTCTAGATCCGATATTCTCACGCACTCGTGATGCCACCGCGCGGTGGTATGATGGCGGAAAGTGCTCTTCATAGTTTTGTCGAGACCCTTTAGGGACTTGAAGTGCGATTTGACTATCCCACTTCATGATTAATTTCTCTACTGCGTGTTTAGCATTCTTACCTAAATCAGATAGGTAATCAGATGCGTAACCTGGGATAGGTCGATCATTAGTCTCCCAATCACGAACAGTATGTTCATTGACGCGTAGTTCTTGCGCAACCCATTGCACAGGAAGTCCAAGGAACTCACGCAGGCAGCGGAATTCAGCGTTAGATAAGGTCACATCTACTCGCAATCGTTTTGGCACTCTATAAGTTCGTGTTCAATATCACGTACGCTGACAATCATCGGTGTTATAGCTGTTTTATGTCTATTCCAATGATGCCAGCAAAACGATAAGTAAAGTCCTGATTTCATGATAACTTCTGTTTTGGCGCGCGCGTTGCACCTATCGCAAATTATCATTGGTGTGATTCCATTGATGCTAGCAGAAGTGCGCGGCTCTGAAGGTCAACAAGTTCCTTAAGTAGGATTCGGATCTCAGAAAGTTCCCTCTGGGTTGCTCGTGACATGTTCATGACCTCCGGGAGTACTTTAGTGATGTCTCCTAGACCGTTTAATCCGAGTTGCATGGGAGTTGCCTTTCCTAGTCCTTGAAGTGTCGTTGTTGATCCCAACGTTCTAGAAATGATTGAAGCTTATAGACTCCAGTTCCGATAGCTGTGAGTGCAATTATAACGAGCGGAATAGCTATATCAAGACCATTGTCTGTCATTTCGCCTTCTACTATGTGCTATTCGTAGAAACCTTGATGTAGATGATATTCAGTTGTGAGATCTGTTCCATCTGGTCCATAGAGATGCCATTGATCAAGCTCAGCGTTAAATTCACGCCACTCATAACCATCTGGAAGGTTATCGTCCGACCAGGTGTTTGCGTCTAACCTGTCGAAGCTTTTCATGCCTGGGAGCATACCACCTAGATCCGGTCTCGGAAACAGGGTGTGTTTGTGATGTGTGTCACAGTTAGATAACTTTTGACGGTTCCGCAGCCAGTACCGTTTCAAAAACGCCGTAACCTGTCAGATGTGACAGACGTGTGGCCATGGCCCGAGACCGATCGAGTAGCCAGGGCGCGGCGCGTCGCAACCTCATACCGCAAGCTTCTAGAGATGTCCCTGGCCGGGCAGATTGATAACCCAATCGCTGCCCTAGCCGATCTAGACAACCGCTGGAATCAACTAGGGCAAGGCTGGGTAATGCCGTCTGATCAGCCGTTATGCATCGATGACTGGCTAACCCCAAGCGAGCTAGCGGATCTGTTTCACGTCAACCCGCAATCATTCAGGCATTGGGCACGACGAGGTCACATCAACTCGATAATCTCCCCAGACGGTGTTCGGCGATACCGAGTAGGGGATGTTGTTGAGTACGCGCGCAGACGTAGTGGTGCAAACCCCGTGCATGCACTATCCTGCCAGTAAGCTAACGCTGCTCAAAATTGGGGCGCGTATATAAACCCCAGATAGGAATGTTTCAATGGCCTACAAGCGTGGAACTGCTCTAACCAGACGAGACTACGTCACCATCATGCAAGTATTCGGATTCACCGATGTTGATGAGTTCATCGGCTTTGTTAACGAGCAGCACCAGCACGCTACAGCTCACGCCTGCCATCAGCTAGACCAGGCGCAGCTCGGCCACTTCGCATCCGGGGGGCGTTTATGATCATCATTACCCCTGACACAAGCTTCTCTGAGCGTCTCCGTAGAGCTGCCGCGGCCCTACGAGAAGCTGCAGCCTACCAGGGAATGGTTCCACACGAGCACATTAACTACGATGCTTCCTCCTTAGAGGATATATCCATGGAAGTCGAGTCAATCGAACATGATCAGCAGATGGATCTACAGGAGCTACTAGACTTAGCTCAGCGATTCGAAGGAATGGAATTAGCGAAAGCTATACGAGCTGCTGGATACCACAAATGAGCAGAGCTACCAGGCACAACGTAGCCACCTGACCTACAATGGGCGGTTGTGATGAATGAAGCGATAGGACCAAGACCAATCACATCAGATCTTTCTGATCCAATTTGTCCGGACTGGATAGACGAGCTCGTCGACTGGCAGTTATCGAAGCGTCCACTTATATGACAGTCAAAAACCAGGAAGCCGCTAACGCCATCGCAGCAGCTCTATCTGCAGGATTCACACATCCCGGAAACGGAACGGATAGGCCAGCCGCCAACTTCCACCTACCCGGGCTTGATCTTCGTGGCAAGCCCACCCATATGGTCGAATCCATCAAAGCAACCCTTCAGATCATTGGCGATTCACTCGTCTACATGCTTGAGAATGATCAGGATTTCACGATCATCCCAAACGTAGAGCTCAAGCAGCTGCGCGCGGATTTGAAGAAAGCTAATGATGAGCTAGCCGGTGCGGCTGCAGAACTAGCTTTTGATTGCCATGAGTAGGGCTACAGTCATCATCGACGGTGAGACCCTCCTGGACCAGGATCTTAATCAATGGCAGCAGCAGCCACCTTCATTCCTGGCCGAGCTAGCTGATCGCAAGACCAAGCCGGCGCCTTACATGCAGGCTGTAAGCGTAGCTCTAGCTGGTGCACTCATACGTTCCCTACCCGTAACTATTGACGTACGTACCGACCATCTCGGATGGGCCATGACTGTCACACATGATGTAGATGAGCATTCCAGGGACGGTATCCGATGACGACTAGGAGCTATGGCAAGACCACGGAGCGCGGCTACGGGAGAGTCCATCAGGTACTTAGGTCTCAATGGGCTCCCATTGTGGCCACGGGGAGGGTGCGCTGTTGGCGCCCGGACTGTCGCAGGCTTATCCATCCTACCGAGGAGTGGCATCTAGGGCATGATGACCGTGACAGGAACTACTACCGCGGTCCTGAGCATGCTGTTTGCAACACCACTGCTCCGCATCGCCCATTCCGCGAGGCAGCAAAGGCACTCCGGTTCTTCACTGGAGGGTAGTTAACGCATCAAGATCTATACCCCACCTGGGTATCTTCTTAGGATTGTGGATGTCTAATAGCAAAAGCGCTAATATCGATAATATCAATCAAGATCTATCAAGATCGTATTAGACGTGCTTTCATGATCAATACTGATCATGCCTATGACCTGCAATGATGACCATCCGTAGTATTGGACTTTTTTTGAGTGAAAATCCAGTAGATGAC
>Ga0210404_10000104_pt1 | contig 59777 bp, 43 predicted proteins | sample IncBWH28MmetaG_FD_155455 | JGI IMG/M metagenome (GOLD analysis project Ga0210404, IMG submission 155455) | Forest soil microbial communities from Barre Woods Harvard Forest LTER site, Petersham, Massachusetts, United States - Inc-BW-H-28-M | ecosystem: Environmental > Terrestrial > Soil >... | reverse complement strand
CATCGCTGTAGATCATCGCCCAGGCGAAAAGCAGCGTTGGAGTGATAACAATCAACAGCGCTCCCACCATGCCACCGGAGACACGAAAGCTTCGCGGCGCGTCCGGATACTTGCGCCGCAGTTGCCAGAAGGAAAGCACGGTCTGTGTCGAGGTCGCCATGCGCGTCCACGCGTACACGGCAATGAGCTGGGGCACGGTAAAGAACGCGAGCGCGGCGCAAAAAGCCGTGGTCAGCAGGATTGATCGCACCGGCGTGCCATAACGGGCGCTGACTCTTGCCAGCGCGGGGTGGAAGTAACCGTCCTCGGCCATGGCAAGAGGCAAGCGCGTGATCGAGAGCAGTGTGCTGTCCAGCAGCACGAAGTTGCAAAGCACCGCCGCCACAAAGATCGACGTGCCCAGCACGTTCCCCCCGATGAGCCGGCCCGCCGTCACCAGATATCCGGTTTCCCATTCCCGCCAGTTGCCTAGAGCCGCCAGTCCCGCTGCCAACGTGATTACGTAAATCCCGATTGCAAGGGGAACCACAATGGCCAGCCCGATCGGAAAATTCCGTGCCGGCTTCTCCACCTCCTCAATCACCGTCGAGAGTTGTTCGTAGCCGGCATACGACCACAGGGCGATGGCCAGCCCCAACCCGAAGGCTCCCTGCCAGGGCGTGCCGGTTGGCAAGAATGGATGAAATGGGTTGAAGTGCGCTTGATGAAAGCCGAGCACGACAAAAACCCCCAGCGGCACAGCCATGATGAGCAAAAGAATCAGCGTCAGTTTGCCCACCAGATGGATGCCCAGCACATTCAGGTAAGCCACCACCAGCAGAAAAACAAAAGCCACTGCCCAATGCTCGGCCCGGGAATGCACCGGGAACCAGTTCTCGAGGTAGTCCGCCATCGCCACACCGTAAGCGGCACTCATCAGGAACGTGCCCGTCCAGTTCCACCATCCGCACTGAAAGCCCCAAAAATCGCCCAGTGCAGCGCGGCTCCATCGATAGAAGCCGCCTTCGACCGGCATCAACGTGGTCATTTCAGCTGTCGCCAAGGCGATAGGAACGGCGAACAGCAAGGGCACAACCAGAAGGAACGTCAGACCGAGTCCGGGTCCCGAGGTGGAAATCATCGATTCCAGCGAAAAAGGCCCACCCGCGCAGTAAGCGAACAGCAGAGCAACAAATGGCGCCAGACCGATGCGCCGCAGATTCTGGGTGGAAGCAAACAGCGCTGTCGGGACCGAGGGGCGGGACCCAGACGTCAGAGATTCTGAACCCATTGCTCCTCAACTCCGCCGCAAGAGAAGGCCGGAAGCATTGAAGACTATGAGAGCCAGACTCACAAGTCAACACTGGCGGTGCGTGAGCGCCCTGTCCTGTCATAGTGACGCACTCGGTTCGCGAACAAACATCAGCGTCGGATGTCCCTTATACGTCGTGAGCTTGAATTCCCGATACCCACACTTCACAGCCACACGAATGGACGCAATATTCTCAGGGGCGATGATGCAAGCAGTGCGTGCCGACGAGAAGTGCGCAGCGCCCCACTCAACGGCCGCAAGAACGGCTTCGGTTGCATAACCTCTGCCGTGCGCTTGCGAGGCAAGCACCCACCCGATTTCAGGCACGCCTTTGAGCGATGGCTCTAATTCCCGCTTGTAGTCGCCGAATCAAATCTCCCCGACAAAATTGCCCGATGCCTTCTCCTCCGCCACCCAATAACCGAAGCCCAGCAACGCCCAATGGCCAACGTAACGCAGCAACCTTGTCCAGGACTCCTCTTCAGTAAGGGGCTTGCCGCCAATGTGCCGAGTCACGTTACGGTCTGCCCACATGGCGGCGCACTGGACGAAATCGTCCAGGCGATGCCCGCGAAGTCTGAGCCGCTCAGTTTCGAGGATGGGTACTTCCACAAGGGAGTGAAAAGAGTCAGGCATTGGAGCAGTCTACTGGCTTGCTGGGATGAACTGGAAGGAAGGCTCGTCCGGTAGGACTCAACCCACAATCCTTCCGGTTAACTGTTTGTATGGCTTTGCCCGGGCGTGTGCGAAGAGCGCAGGCGTGCGGAGCGACCGGGTGCGTGGGTGCGGCCAGCTTGGGCGGAGCAGGCGTGCTTTTCTGGTCGCGCAGCGCGATCACTTTATTTTGGAGCTGGCGGCGGCGCTGAATCCGAAGCAGCAGGAAGCGGGCGGGGTGGTTCCCGCCCGTCCGTGCCTGCCGCCGTGCCGATTCAGGCCGAAACGTTAACGGCTCCGCCCGCTGAGCCACTGCTTGCAGCACCGCTGTTTGAAGAGGCCCCGCCCAGGAAGTTCAGGATAATCTCTTCGTTGCTGTTGGCATTCAGGTTGAGCGTAATCTGCTGCGCGTTGGACCCCTGGTTACCAATGCTAAGAGAGATTTGCTCCCCTCCCCCGTGGGCTGGGCTGCTGATGTTGATGGTGATCTGCTCCGGGCTGCTGCTGCCGCTGCTGTTGCTGAGGTTGAGAATAATCTCGGGACCGCTGCTGGAGATGGGACTGACAGGGGGAGGGCCGAGAAGTTTCGCCCCGCCGGTAAACGTGCCTTTGAGCGCACTGAAGGCCTGCTGGGCGCCGGCCAGGTCGCCCGATTGCAGAGCTGTCCCGATGGCGCTGAAATCGTGCTCGCGCTGGTTGATCTGGAAAGGATTTCCGCCAGTAAAGGGACCACTCTGGCCCAGCGCGGCAATCTTGCCGTAGGCCGTCTGGGCCCCGGCCAGGTCGCCGGACTTCAGTGCCTGTCCGAGTTGTTGCAGATCGCTCTGCCGAGTTTGAAAATACTGTTGCAGTTCCTGGTGCAACGAAACACTGGAAACGGCTGCTGACATTAGTGTCTCCTCAGAAATCGGTTGATCCGACTTGAATGACTTGGTTGATCTGACAAGGAACGCTGTTTAGGTTCTTGTCATCCAAGAGCCATATCGGCCTTGATCGAAACAACTTTAGTGTCGCGTCGTAGCAAGCTGAACTCGCAAAGCTAAGTGACGAGCATTGCGACCTACCGATTTCCTGCAACGGAATGACAAGTTCTGTCACTAACCTATAGGGAAGGAACCTGCCACGAAGTTCGATAGGTCCGCTCTCCCCATGTGGGTCTAAGCTCTTGCGCGCAGCGTTGCGGTGAAATATGTCGGAACCGACTCTGGTTTCCTCATTCTTCTGGAATTTGGAGAATGGCGTCGTTCTTGATGCCAAATTCATTACTTCTGCCGTCGTAGGCGCCTTGGGAACAGCTGTCACGGTGCAGCGTAATCTAAGTGAGATCAGTGAGCGCCACTCCACGGCTGCCAGGAAACTGGAGAACAAAAAGGTCGCCGAACTGCTCGATATGCTGGCTAAGGTGCCACCCGGGGATTCGTTTTCTGCCTGCAGGAAAGAACTAGAGCTACAAATTGCTCAGAGTCTCGGAGAATTGGACGCGCTTAGAGCGAAGGAATCCAAGCTGGGGGAAAAGCCAAACCACGGTCTCACGCTCATGCAGCGCTTGTTCGTTTTGTTTCCACCGCATGATCCAAGCATGTGGATCATCCATGCCTTGGCTTATGTGTTCATAGCGGGAGGCCCCCTGGTTATTCTCATGTTGGTGTTATTTGGGATCGGCGACGCCGGCAGCATTGGCGACGTGATGGTAATGTTCGTTTTCGGCAGCCTCGCTTTCCGGGCGTGGGCACTGGCCGAAAGAAAATGGGCAGTCGAATCGCTGCAATGGGCGCACGGATCGGAGCAAAGAATACAGGCAGAATCTGGTCCGCTTCAGACTCTATTCGTGCTCAGGAAATCGCGTGGGTGGAGAATGTTGCTGGCGCAAATCTGCATGTGGACCTGCTTGTTTTGTGCAGTGGAGAGCCTTGAAGACATATTCTTGTCCGCCCTTGACGCCAGCAAGGCCGCAACACAAGTGGAACAAACGGGGAAGGCAACACTTGCGAACGCCAGCAGCGTGGAACCAAAACGTCAACCGCAAGAAATACAGGACGCAGCGAAGGAGGCACGAGACGCTGCCAAGAGTGGCCTTCTGCTGCTTCTAACTTCCTTGCTGGGCGCTGGCATATGCAGAGCGTGGGCCGCTGCGGAATGGCTGCACGGATCGCCGTCGCCACATCCTGCGTTCACCAAAGCAATCTTCCCTTTGCCGAAATTAGCTACAGCGAAGGCTTGGCTTCTCGTTACTAGCTATGTTGCTGCAGTGGCAGTGCTGATCGTGTCGGTAGTTACGTGGTCACTAATTTTCAAAGATCTGCTCGATCGGGCAGAGTTCGCGTTTGTGTCGTTGGCGGCGTGCATCGCCTGTAATCGCTTGCTACGCTCCCTTGGATACATTGCAGACAATTCCAAGGAAAACAAATCGTCGGCTCTGGCTCAATCGGCGGCAGCGTGAGGTTAATTCTTTGCAGAATGATTGGATCGAACCCTTGAGCGGTTTTTCAGCGGCAACCCAGGGAGAGACTTACATGCCTGTGAGCCTGACCTGTTCGGCAAACGTAACACTTGACCGCCACAACGGGGTTGCCTGGCTACGAATGATCCAACGATCTGATCGGATTTATCTAGCTAAGCCTAAAGCGCTTAATTGCGACCCAACAGAACTTATGGCTCAGGCTTGTTCCATTTTCGTAAATGAGCCCACTTTTTTATTGACATATGAGCAGGGTCGCTTTATATGTCCGTCTCCACTCTCCCCGATTGCGGTATGGATAGATAGCAAACTCGTTTCGCTCGCTGCCTTCCCTTAAGGTAGACCGTCACCGGGACGGCTGCCGCAGTTGAATCTCGTCCTTTAACGGATTATGCGGGGATACTTTAAATGATGGACTTAGGCCAGGGTTGAATCCCCTAACTGACCTGAACCCGCGAAAGCGCGATGCGGTTGAGGTACCAGGATGCGAGTCTATGAAGCGATCGTAAAAGTCCTCGAAAGCGTGGGCGTCGATGTTGCGTTCGGCGGAGCAGGAGAGAATGCAGCATTTATGATGTTGGCGCTCAAGCATTCGAAGATCAAACCTATCATCGTGCGGAACGAGCAGGCTGCCTCGTTTATGGCGTGCGGCTATGCGATCTATTCCGGGCGACTGGGGTTCTGTTGGGCCACCGCCGGTCCCGGCGCCTTCAATCTTTTCTCCGGTCTGGCAGTCGCGATGTCGGACTCTTATCCCGTTCTCGCCATTTCTGGATTTGCTTCGCTCGATTGGAAGGGTAAGGGTGCGCTCAACGAAAGCTCGGGCGCTAGCCGCACGCCAGACTCCCAAAAGATGTTTGCGGCAACTACCAAAGGTTCGTGGCTGCTCGACGATCCGGCAAGAACTTGCGATGTGATGGAGGAGGCACTGAATCTGGCATTTGAAGGACGACCGGGCCCGGTTCACATCCATGTTCCCGAGAATCTGACGAAGCACGGAGTGTCGGTCGACAACTACCGTGACATCCAGCTCAATGTACGGCCGGTGTTGCCGGACGACCGCCAGATTACAAAAGCAGCTGATCTTCTCGCCGACGCCATCCGGCAAAAGAAAAAGGTGGTGGGTTTGTTTGGATATGGCGCCGTTCGCAGCAACGCCAACGCGGAGATGCGCGTGTTTGTCGAAAGGTTCCAGATTCCTTTTGTCACCACACTCGACGGCAAAGGGATCATCGCGGAAGATCACCCGTTGGCGCTGGGCGTCTTTGCCGATAGTGGTCACGCCAGCGCCGCCAAGGCGTTCCTTCAGGCTGACGTAGTTTTGGCAGTGGGCAACTCCTTTGCCCAACATGCCACGTACGACTTTTTTCCTGACCTCTTCAAGGACAAAAGCCTGATACACATCAACATCTCTGCCGCAGAGATTAATAAGGTGTATCCAGCGGTTTGCGGCATCGTATCCGACGCCAAGCCGGCAATCGTGAGCCTGACTAAAGAGCTTGCCAGTTCAGTGGGTGCAGTCGCTCCGGTTCAGGTGGATAAGGATCGGCATTTGACTGCGCCCATTCTTAGTCTTGAGCCGAACCATATCCATCCGGGAGAGATGGCGCGATCGCTTTCAAAGTTACTTCCCGAGAACAGCATCGTTCTGGCCGACGCCGGCGCGCACCTGGCGTGGTTGAGCTATTATCTGGTGCTTTCGGAAGGGCAACACTACCACAAGCCGGGGAGTTTTGGCCCCATGGCCTGGGCGGTGAACGGCGCCCTGGGTACTAAATGCGCATTTCCCGACCGCACGGTGGTCGTCGGCTGCGGCGACGGCGGGTACCTGCTCTCGGGCTTCGAACTTCTTACCGCGGTTCAGCACAATATTGCGGTGATTTGGATCATCTTCGATGATTCCGAGTTCAAACTTATCAAAATGTTTCAGATCACCGCTTGCGGGGAGTACGCGCTGGTGGATTTCACCAACCCGGATTACGTCGAATATGCCATGGCCTGCGGCGCACAAGGCTTTCGAGTCGATACTCTCGAACAATTCGAGTTGGCATTTCGTGAGGCGTTGGCGTCGGGTAAGCCGACACTGATCGACGCCCATATTACGCGGCTTGCGATCCCTCATTACAGCCCAAATCCTGCTGGTTTGATGGCTGCAATTGAAGAGGATTTAGCCAAGGTTCTGAGGGGTCTCTAGAGTTTATTCTCACTAGCCGGCATAGTGGGCTCGGTTTTTCAGGGGATCCCGCGAGGTAGAAAATATGCCTGGGACTCACGTTGGCTTCGAAGAGATGAGTAAGTATCCTTTCTTTGAAGCTCTTCTCAAACGAAGATCACGCCGCATCAGTCTGGGACTTAAATCAATTCCTGCGGGCAGTAATAGCTTCACCTCAAACGCTCCGCCGCAACCGCTGAGCGCGCTCGAAGAGGCGGTGCTGATCTCCGCGGTTGGAATGACCGGGATTACTTTGCCGGATCGGCCTTTTCAAAGCCCGACGGGGGAGAACATTCTGGGTACGCCCAATATTAATTTTCCCGGCCGAGCCGCCGGGAGCACCGACAACGCACAGGCAACCCACTTCTTTCTGATCAACGATACCGGCGCTTATTTGCTCAAGCGTGTGGAACCGGCAGATCCGAACGAGCCTGTCACTCCCGACGTGCTGGTGGCTCGCGCCGAGCAATCCAAGGTAAAGATTTCGGATACGCGTCCAGACTTTCCGCGCGAGTTTCCTTACTACCTCGACTCCAACCGGTTTCTGTCGAATCTTCCCGGCAGCACCATCCTCTTTCCGGTTGTGGATATGACGCGGCAATACATCAACGCCCTGATGTATCTGATGACTGAGCCGGACGGGCATCGTCCGCTCATTTTGGATGACCGCAACTTTTATTGGCCTGCCGGCGGATTGAAGTGGATCCGCAATGGTTTTATGAATAAGAAGATCAAGCTGCCGCTGGGATACCTGGGCACGATGCGGACTCAGATTGAGGCGGAGCTGCTGTTGCAGAACCTTATGTTGATGCTGCAGGCGATGGGCCTGGGAGGCTGGATCCACTCCTCGATTTCGCCCACGTACCTGCTGCCCGCACTCGGATTCCAGTCCGCAACACCTCACTATCGCGGCCTCGACTTTTTTCGCTGGGGAACGTTCTCAACGTTGCCGCGTTCGCAGCCTATTGGCCTTCCGCCACACATTCAGTGCATGTGTCCGCCCTACTACAAATCGATGGCTGACGCGGTTCAGACTGTGGTCGACGACAAGTACAAGGCGGGCGGACCGTACGGTGACGACGCCTACTTCCGCCGAATCTTTCAAGGTGACCGCGGCGGGCGTTACCTCAGCGAGGTTCCGCATTACAAGAATGACGTGATCGAGTGCGTCAAAGACGTTTGTACGTATATTTACGAGCGGCACCAACGCTTTCCCGCTCACTGCGATGCGATTTACGCGCCCGGTGTGTGGCTGCAGGCGCACCATCTGGATTTGCAGTACTACGACACTCTATTTAAGAACGGGTATACCGAGACGCAGCGAGAACATCAGCAGCGATGGCACGCTTAGGGTAAAGCAACCCAGATAAGGATGGGAGCACGGCGTTATGGATATTTCTAACGATTTTCCCGGCCAGTCCCGCGCGAGGTTTTGGTTTGTTTTTTGGTTCTTTCTCTTTCTGATGGCCCTGGCTCACGGCGCTGCCGAATTGCAGGGACGGCTTGCCGCTCAGGGGCCGGACCCTCTCGGGGACATGATCGTTTACTATCGCGTGATCTTCACTATATGGGCGACAATAGTTCTTTTGACCCCGGCGCTATGCTTCCATATTTTTTCGCGCGCCGATGCGTCCAATAGTTTTTGGCGGGCGTTTTGGACCTTCGCTTATCTCGCGTTCCTGGCTCATCTCTGTTGGTCGATCGGGGGACAGTTTCACTTCAATTGGGTGGAAATCTTCCACAGCCATGAAGGACAGGCCACTGACCCAAGAAAGATTGTGGACCAACCTGGCCCGGATCTCTTCCTGGCCGCCTTGTGGGGATTCGATGTTTTGCTGGCGTGGGTGGTGGCGGATCACAAGTGGGTAAGAGTGCAGCGCGGCGCCGTGCACCTGCTTGTCTTTACGATGTTCTTCGCGGCATTTACGCTTGCCACCAAAGCGAGCATCGTCGCACATCTTCTCGGCATCGTTATGTTTGTTGCGGTGGCCGTCTGTTTTCTGTTGTCCGCGATCGTACGCGAGCCCGATCCCAAGTCTTTGGGATCTGTGCTGAATGTCGCGGGGTTCCAGTTCCTCAACAAGTTTGTGGTCTGGCACAAGTTGCCGACGTTTTTGGCGCTGGCCAATCTGAGCGCCTTGCGCCAGGTGCTGCGCGCCAAGAACTTGCACAATACCTCCGATATTCCTGTCACGGAACCGAATGGTCTGCGGCCGACGGTGCCGTTCCGCTCCGCCTTTCTAGCCGAGCGAGAGGAAGACGGGCAATACAACGACCTGTCGAAGCCGACGATGGGCAACGCCAGCCTGAACCCGAATGATGCGTTCAACAATGCGGAGTACACGCTGAGCAATCCCGGCGCACGCTTTGGACGGAACATTCCGCTGAGCGAGGTTGATCCCACCCGCGATGCTGGAATCCTGGACCCCAGTCCTCGTCTGGTCAGTAACCGGCTGCTGGGCCGCCCCGTCAATAGCGATGGGACCGATGGTTTCACGCCGGCCGGCATCCTGAACTTGCTGGCCGCGGCATGGATCCAATTTCAGACGCACGATTGGTTTAACCACGGTGCACCGCGGCCGATTAACGACGACCCGTTCGATATTCCGTTGCCTCCGGGGGACGACTGGCCCAGCGAGAAAATGCTGGTGCGCCGCACCCGCCCCGACCCTACGCGCCGGTTTAACGATGGCTCGAAGCCGGTGACCTATACCAACGCCGAGACGCACTGGTGGGATAGTTCACAGATTTATGGGGACAGTGCCGTCTCGGGTGCCAGGTACCGCTGCGGAACGGAGGGCAAGCTAAAGATTGATCCGAAGACCAAGTTGATTCCTGTAGACCCGACTGGTGTGGAGGTTACCGGCCTCACCTCGAACTGGTGGCTGGGACTTAGCCTGCTCCATAACCTCTTTACTCTCGAACACAATGCCATCTGCGACCACCTCCTGGAGGCATTCCCCGAATGGAGACACCACGAAAACTGTGACGACGAGGTGTTCCGCGCGGCCCGCCTGGTCAACAGCGCCCTAATGGCTAAAATCCACACGGTCGACTGGACTACTGCCATCCTCACGCACCCCGCACTCCAGATTGGAATGAATGCCAACTGGGCGGGTCTGGCCGGACCTGGCCTTAAAAAGACTTTTGGGCGCATCAGCGCCAGCGAAGAGATCAGCGGCATTCCGGGATCTGCGACCAATCAGGACGGCGCGGATTACTGTTTGACGGAAGAATTCGTCGCAGTCTATCGCCTGCACCCACTGCTGCCGAACTCCATCCAGATTTCTTTCGCGAGCGACGGGAGAAAAGGCAGGGTGCTGAAATTCAGCTCAGATAAGCCGAACGATCCCAACGTAATCGTCGGTCCCGATGCCATGAAGAACGCAATTGGCGACGATGGAACCACGTTCCTGGACCTGCTCTATAGTTTCGGAACGCAGAATCCCGGCGCAGTCACGCTGCGCAATTTCCCGAACTGGATGCGCCGAATGAATCGCCGCAGTGGCGCGAAGGTAGAAGAACTGATTGACCTGGCAACCATCGATATTCTTCGCGACCGCGAACGCGGTGTGCCACGGTATAACCGCTTTCGCGAACTATTTCACATGCCGCGGGTGAGCTCGTTTGAGGAGATGACGGATGATCCCGAGCTGGCTCGCGAGTTGCGCCAGGTCTATGGCCATCCCGACAAGGTAGACCTCATGGTTGGAATGTACGCGGAGAAACCGCCGGCGGGATTCGGTTTCAGCGACACCGCCTTTCGGGTTTTCATTCTCATGGCATCGCGCCGATTCAGAAGCGACCGCTATTTTACGGCTGATTTTACGCCCGCGGTCTACACCCAGCCGGGAATGGACTGGATCAACGATAACAACATGATCACGGTCTTGCTCCGGCACTTTCCGGAACTTGCGCCGGTGCTGATGAGGACCAAGAATGCTTTCGCGCCCTGGAATCTTGTGCAGAGTCTTCAAGCCAATTGAAGGGCGCATGCGGGTGAGATGAGTCTGCAACTTTGTGACATGAGGTAAGAAACATTCGAGAGCGAGCATGCCGGCCGCTCTTTGCCGTGGCTGAAGATCGCTTGCAGCAACTGGCAGCAAACCCTGGTATGAGCTGGAAACAGATAGGTCGACTGCTCCGCACGATGTTTCTGCTGCGCGTCCCGTTGATCGCTCTCTTCGTGCTCGCAGGGCTGGGACCTTTTGCCCTCAGACAGGGCGAACAACTCCTAGGCAATCTCTTCGACCTGAGAGTCGCGGACCCCAAACATCTTGATGCGTTTGGCAATCCCGCGGCCATCGTGGGTCGGTCGGCGTGGTATCTCTTCGCCGTTTCTTTTGCCGCGTTCATGCTTGCCTGGACGGCGGTCTCCGTTATCAATCTTGTTGTGCATTATGGGCGGGTTCGTTTCGCCGATCCCGACCTTGACCTTGATCAAAAGAGGCCCGGGGCGACTTTCCTGCTGGGCTTCAGTTGTGCCCTCGTGCTCGTGATTTGCGCGACCTTGCAGACTCCGATCGATTGCCTGCTGCGCTATGCCATGCCCCTGCTGGGCTTACTGTGTTCCCTGGGAGTGGTGGTTATGGCGAAAGTGATACAACTTGCCTTAACCGATCCGCAGACCACGCCTCATCCGCCGCCTTACCTGGTATTTCCGGCGTACCTGTTTAAGCCGCTGGAGCGCCGTTTTGACGCGCTTTATTGCTGGCACTCCGAATTGGCGCACAACTTCAAGAGCCAGCTCAACGGGCTTATCCAATGGCCGCTGGAAATTTTGCGGGGTGCGGGGCAGGGTTATCTCGTCGATTGCGAAGCTCCTGCCGGCAAACTCACCTTGCGCTCTGGCCACGTATTTGCCATTGCGCTGTCGCTGATCGCCTTTGCGTTCTATATCGGCATCGGCTATTACAAAGGAAGAATCGACGACAAACCTGCAGTTGTGCCCGCATTGGCTTTCTTTCTCCTGTTCTTGATCGTTGCCTGCTGGTTTTTGGGAGCGCTTACTTTTTTCTTCGATCGCTATCGAGTTCCGTTGCTCGCGAGTCTTGCGGTCTTGAGTCTGGCGACAACCTACGCTCCCGAGTCCGATCATTTTTACCGGGTCGAGCCTGTTTCAGGGTTGCCGCCCCTGCTGCGGCCTTCTGCGTTGGTGAAAGATCGCGCAGTGCGGGCGAAAAAACGCCTCATTGTCGTCGCCACAGCCGGCGGCGGCATTCAAGCCGCAGCATGGACGGCGAGAGTGCTACGCGGACTAGAAGAGGCGTGTGCACAGCAGGCTAAGGCTGACGACAAATGTAATTTTCGGGATTCCATCCTGGTGATCAGCGGCGTGTCGGGCGGATCGCTCGGGGCGATGGCCTACGCACGCTCGTTTGCCAACCATCCGAGTAGTGTTTCAGCTGACTCGGTGGTGGCCAATGCCGAAGCTTCCGCAATCGATGAAGTCGCCTGGGGATGGACCGTCCCAGATGTGTTTCGCACCATTTCGCCGTGGTTCCGCCGGCCATACATTGATCGGGGATGGGCATTGGAAGAGAGATGGAAGGCGATTCACAAATTGCATGATGCCAAAGGAAAAAAGGATGTGCTGCTCAGCGACTGGGCGCCTGTGCCGGGAACGCCCATGCCCGCCCTGTTGCTGAACGCAACCATCGTCGAGACGGGACAGCCGCTGGTGTTTTCGACCACCGACTTTCCCAAAGAGAAAGATCGGCGAGGTTTAGTTAACTTCTACGATCTGTTTCGGGACCGGAAAAATAGTTACGACATTCGCGTTAACACCGCGGCGCGCTTGTCGGCATCGTTTCCCTACGTCTCGCCCGCAGCCCGATCGAACATAGAGAACCCTCCAGTTCCGGATTACCATGTCGTGGACGGTGGCTACTACGACAACTACGGAGTAGTCGCCCTGCTCGCCTGGCTGGAAAGCGCCATTGAGGATGAGGGTGACTCGCAGAAGGCAGTGAAAGACGACCTCGCCGATGTATTGGTGCTTGGGATCAGGCCTTTCCCTCCGGCTGGCGATTCGAAGCCAGACAAAACTCATGGGTGGGGGTTTCAGACGATCGCTCCGATCGAGGGTCTGCTCAACGTGCGCGACAGCGGGCAGATGGCGCGCGACGACAACGCACTTGCGCTTTTCACGGAATACTATCGGACTCGTGGCATCAAGATATGGCGAGCCGATTTTGTTTACCCATCGGATTTCGGCTCCGACCGCGGGTGTCTTGAGGCGCCACTTTCCTGGAAGTTAAGTCTCGACCAGTTGAGGTGTATCGAAGTCGGCTGGAAGCAATTTCGTCTCGCGAAGAATACCAGCCATGAAGTCAATTGTGTGCTGGATTTTCTCCACCCGAGCGCCACTCCTGGGGGACCGAGACCGGAACCTGTCTCTTGCAACCCAGGCGATGCGCCGTCACAGTGAGGACTTGATATGGTGGCTGCGAAGCAAACAAGACAGGACAAGGACATTTCGGCGGAGCCGCACTTCTCAGCCGGGAGACTTGCCACGGGACTGCTCGCAGTCGCAATGGCGGTGGTAGGTCTGCTCATCGGAGTCCAACTAAAAGGACACTATCCTTTAGAACACAATTTCCATGACGAAATCGACAGTCCTGTCCTGGCGCTCGAACTTTCAACTGATGTCCAAGATTTGAATGAGGTGTTGCATACTGTAACTCCAGGCCAGGCTAAGCCGGATACTGACGCCGGTAAAGCTGTCGCCTGTCTGCGAACCAATACTTACGAAGACTTTTTCTTCATCCCTCTGTACACGTCTTTTCTGTGGGCATTTGCCGTTTTGTTCTCAGCCGGAACCCGCCATCTCGCTCACCGCGCGGCAATCTTGGCCATCGTGATTTTGGTTGCAGCATTTGATTGTACGGAGAACTTTGGAATTCTGCGCGCGCTCGACGCCTTCAGCCTCAGCCCCTCGACAGCCAAGGCGATTTGTTGGCCCTCGGGCTGCAAGTGGGGCCTTTTTGCAGTGGCGTTATTGTTCACCGGGTGGATCCTTGTGCGCTCATCGAGCCTCCTCTACTCGCTCGCGACGCGGCGTCTGCTGGGGTTGGCGTACGGAGCCGCCGGCATTCTAATGTTGATTGGGCTGATGAAACCCCATGTCATCGAATTGGCAACCAGTGTGTTCGCACTGCTGACCATCATCAACATAGTTGGTCTACTAGGCCCTTATATTGAACGCCTGTTCCTCGGAGCCCAGCGCCCCGTGTACGTCGACGATTTTTGTTATCGCAAAGCCCGGATGCAGGCCGATGTTGCGGTTTACCCGAGCCCGACTTCGGGCACATAAGTACGCAGGGGATAGCGCGCAAAGCGGCCCGCTGCACTCAACGCCGCAGGGAGCGAGTCTCCCTGCGGCTCCGGCCTACCAGGTGAGGACGGCGTAGCCATTCTGACCTGTCACCTGAGGCGAAGGAGAGCACTTCAGGGATGAGGTGTAGACGCCGCTTCCTCCCGCGCCGACGGTGGTTGAAAAGCCTGGGGTCGGATATCCTACAGCGCCCGATGGAGCACAGTTGGTGAGGAAGCTGCCGGAAGCTCCGGTGTGTCCGATCTGAGCTGTGGAGTCCGGCGCGCCTCCGGAACCGCAAGCGGGTGAGGCGTGATAGCAATTATTGAAGCCGCCTCCATCGCCGCCTTGCCGCCCTCCACCCGATTGCAGCAGAACCGTGCCGCCTTGCCCGCCCGCGTTGAACTGGGTACTTCCTCCGTCAGAATCCTGGGCGCCCCCGCTACCAATCGTGACGAAGTAAGAGGTAAGCGGAGTCACAGTCATGACGGTGCGGGAATACCCTCCAGCCCCGCCTCCGCCGCCGGGGTTGCCACAGAAGATGTTGCCGCCGCACGATCCTCCGCCGCCGCCCGCACCCCACAATTCCACGATCACACGCGTCACTCCCGCGGGAGAGTTCCACGCACCACTTCCTGTGAAGTCTTGCGTACCATTGAGAATGCCAGTGCCGGGATTGCCCGTCGGCCCCTGCGGGCCCGCCGCGCCTTGCGCACCAGCCGGCCCGGTTGCTCCCGGCGGACCTTGCGGTCCCGGAAATCCCATCGGTCCGGGAGGACCAGCCGGTCCCAAGGCGCCGTCCGCGCCCTTGGTGGCGATGAGAAGCCATACCGGACTGCCGGCCGCTGGCTCTTGTCCGTCGGTCACGCCCGTGGCCAGCCAAAATTGGCCCTGGTCGGTGACAGCGTCGTTTGGCTGATAGGAAACTCCGGGCGACCACGCTCCTCGGTTGTTCATCCCTACAGGGCCTGCCGGACCAGAATTACCCTGCGGCCCAGCGGGACCCAGTGGGCCGACTGGACCCATCGGCCCTTGCGACCCCTGTGGTCCGGCCGGACCTTGCAGGCCCATAGGACCAGTTGCCCCAGCCGGGCCTGCCACACCTTGCACTCCAGCAGGACCTTGCGAGCCTTGCGGGCCGGCAGGACCTGCGGGTCCAATCGTTCCCTGAGGTCCCTGCGGCCCGGCTGGTCCGGCTGATCCCTGCGATCCTTGCGCGGCAATCAATTGCCAGTTAGGACTGAGCAGATTCGGTTGTGAGGCAATGTTAGGCGCAATCGCAATCCAGAATTGACCACCCTGGGTTACCGCGTCATCCACCTGATAGTTGATGGTCTGCACCCATGAGCCTTGGTTGTTAATCCCTTTCGCGGCCAGCAACTGCCAGGCCGGATTGGTCGCATTGGGCGCTGAGTCGAGATTCGGCAACAGCGCAATCCAGGACGAGCCGTTGTAGCTCACCGCGTCGTTATCCTGATATTGCGTGCTGGGCGACCACGTTCCACGGTTCACCACGCCAACCGCTCCCGTTGGACCCTGTGGGCCCGCAGGCCCGATTGGCCCGGCATTGCCCTGCAGCCCTTGCGGACCCTGAACTCCCTGTGGTCCCGCCGGACCTTGCGGCCCTTGCACTCCACTTCCGTAAAACACTATGTCTAGCTCCGGCGGATGGCTGGTGCCGGTGTTTTCCTTGGTAGTGAAGCTTGCCGACAATGGACTATTTGCGACCAGCGCGATACCGTCATTTGGCGTAGTGCCATTCAGCCAAGCCTGCACGGTGGAAGTGATGTCGATTTCCAGGTAACTGTTTTTATTCGCGGTCGCGAGCGACACGGAGGAAGCAATGGTAGTAGTAATCGCGGGCTGAAGATTGTAAGTAATCGTCTTCTCACTCCAACTTCCCCCCAAGGTATCAACGTTGAAGGTTCCCCCGGTGGTCACCGAGTTCACAAACAACTTGAGCGTAGCCTTGGCGACCTGACTACCGGTGTAGCTGGAAGGAACGGCGGTAAGATCGAAACGAATGAACGACGTCTGCGAGCCACTGACTAAATTGATCGTGGTTGCGCCGCCGTAGTTTGTGGTAGCGGAAGCGGAGTTCACATAGGCATCGTCGCTGGGCGTGATCTGAGCGTAGCCGGGCAGAGTCAGCAGGGCCAGAGTCAACAGGGGAAGAATCCGTGGCGGCCTCAAGTTCAAGAAGCGCCGGATTCGAGGTGTGACGATGCTACCATCCGTTGTTTGCTGCCGTTTCTCTTTAGTGATTTGCATATCGCCTCCGAGGTGGTGCCGGGTGTGTTCGTTTGTGTTTGTCGTCAACCGTGTACTCCGTCTTGGCAGTCAGTTGTTTCATTGGCAGGGGGCAGGTCGTGTTGGCACCAACCTTGGCCGTGCCGCCGGAACCACTCTGGAACGAGACGGAAATTGCCATGTTGGTGATGTGGCCACGCAGGGATGAAGTGAAGGGTCTGTGTGCATACGCCAGCGTCGGCGTAGGTGGAGCGGCCAGCACGAAGGCTGAGGCCGGGAGTCCCCCCCGGGTCTCACGTCCGCAGCCTTCAGTGCGTAGGGCACGCTGAGCAGCAAACACACGCGCGGCTGCTCCGCCTGCCCTTCCGGTTGCGCGCCGAACCAGCGAGCTTCTCCGGATATGAATGAATCGGATGGCAAGCCCTCCGGCCTGGTCGAACCGCACCGCCTGTGGTTTTGCATCCGTACCTCCATGGCGCGAAAGGTTTGCAACATTTGTCCACCAGGGGGCCACAAGCCGAAGCCGAGGCCCGGCAGCGACGGCTTGGCTGAATAATTCCATCGTTGTTTCGGTCAATTTGAACTCGCGATGTAGAACACGTGTTGCAGATTGCCGATGGCGAAGCCAGCCATTCCGCTGTTGTCATTGGCCTGTCCCCCGCCACCGGTCAGATCGTCTATCGCCCAAGCCAGCCCGTTGTAATAAATCTGGTAAACCTCAGTGCTTGGCCCGTAGTAGATGTGGTACTGATTGTTGGGTGTGGTGGGGAAGGCGACGATCCCGCCAAATTGAGCGTCGCTGGGGGCGCCAATGTTGCTGGTCAAATCCTTGTCGATCCACTGCGCGGGCTTTACCAAATGGGTGTATTGGTTAGAGTGCGTATCGTCGGTTATGCCGTACACTTCAAACTGGTTCGCCCCCGGAACCTTAAAGGCAGCAACGCCAGTTCCAAGGTTCATCGGAGTCTGAGAACCGCCGGCCTGAAAGGTTACGTCTTCATAGACCCAGGTGGAATTGTTGTAGTAGATGTGGAGCATGTCCAGGTTGGACGAATATTTTCCGAACCCTGGGCAGAAGATGTGCTGCAGGTTCCCGACCGCAAAACCCGCAAGCCAGCCGGTGTAGCAATAGGCGCCGCCGATGATGGAGGTGAGATCCGAGTCGCTCCATGCGGTGCCGTTGAAATACAACTGGTGAAGGTCGAGGCTGTTCAAGCCCTGGTAGTAGACGTGGAATTGATTATTCGGCTTAGTGGCGAAGGCCAGGATCGGACCGGCACCGGCAAGGGTACTGCTGGCCAAGGCGGTGACGTCATAGCCGGTCCAGTTCACGTTGTTGTAGTTGAGCTCGTGGACGTGGCTGTCGGACCCTTGGTAGAAGACGTATTGCAAATTTCCGATGGAGAAGCCGGTGATTCCGTAGGGCGAAGCCGTCGGGCCGCCGGTGAAGGAGGTAAGGTCCGCGTCGCTCCAGCTGGTGTTGTTGTAATAGAGCTGGTGCACGTGCTGAGCATTGGAGTCGACGTAGTACACATGTAACTGCCGGTTCGGAGTGGTGAAGAAGGCGGTGATGGCGCCATAGAAGGTTGCTGTGCCACCGCCGGTCAGCGCAGTCAGGTCGGTATCCGCCCAGTTTATGTTGTTGTAATAGAGTTGATGGATGTGCCCGACCTGGGCATGACCAGGAAGCGCGAGCGCCCCTAGCGCCAGTAAGAAAAGGACGATTAACAGAACCCACGAGGTCCGTAGGCGGTGGGGTCTTGCGGCGACCGTGCGCGTTTCAATCGTCCGTTTTTGTGTGTCTCTTCCTGCTCGCATATCAGCCTCCAAAATGCCAATGTGATGCGAGCGGCAGATTGCATTAATTCGCTCCCCCAGTCAACGGACGAGCATGTGATACGCACCTGACCTGACAAGTTCTTTCGCTGCAACGATTAACGGAAACCTATGACACGCGATTGAGGTCGTGGTAAACTTGCGGCCCAATAAGGGGTGTGTGTAACTGGTATGGATGCACCCGTGCTCCCTAAGCGTGTTTACCGGTTTGGCCTTTTCGAAGCGGACGCCGAGAGCGGGAACCTGCTGCGGGGAGGAATGCGCGTCAAGCTGCAGGACCAGCCTTTTCGCCTGCTGTGCCTGTTGCTGGAGCGAGCGGGCCACGTTGTCACTCGAGAGGAACTCCGGCAGTCGCTCTGGTCCAGCGACACCTATGTGGAGTTCGACGGCAGCCTGAATGCAACGTTGAAGAGACTGCGTTTTGCGCTCGGCGATTCAGCCGACAACCCGGTCTTTATCGAGACCCTGCCCAAGCGCGGTTACCGCTTCCTGGCCCCAGTCACGGTTGAGGAATCAGTTTCGCGTACGCTGCCGGCGGCGCACGACAAAGCCGATAGAACACACCCTGCAGGCGGCGAGGACTCTAGAGAGGATGCATCGGAGGCCTCGACTGCTGAACCGGAAAACCTACGTTGGCGCCGCCGGTTGATATTTGGGCTTGCCCTGGCCTTGCTGGCCCTCCTGGGTGTGGCTTCGTACCACCGCCTCACCTCCGCGGGCGAGAGTAGGCGGGTCCCAGTCTCGCAGCCACTGTCAGTCCGGCCTCGCGTTTCGGTGGCCGTGATCGGTCTCAACAATGCTTCCGGGCACGCCGAAGACGCCTGGCTCTCCACGGGTTTTTCCGAGATGCTTACCACGGAGTTGGCGGCAGGCGGACAGTTGCGTCTGGTGTCGTCGGAGGAAATTGCGGAACTGCGAGGGACGCTCTTAGGTGGCAAACTCAGCACTCTCTCCCGAAGCACCCTGACACGGATTCGCCAGAATCTGGGGTCGGATCTGGTGGTGGTGGGTTCTTATAGCACTCTGGGAAAGCAATCTGGAGGACAGATTCGCCTGGATCTGTGGCTCCAGGACACCACGAATGGTGAGACCATTGCCACAATCTCCGAGACTGGCACCGAAGCTGGTCTCTTCCAGTTGGTTTCGCGGGCTGGAGAGCACTTGCGAGCCCAGTTAGCCGTCCCGGCAACTCCCGAGAATCAAGTCGCCGGCGTAAACACATGGTTGCCTTCGAACACAGAGGCGGCTCGCTGGTATGCCGAAGGACTGGCGAAACTTCGCTTGTTCGATGCGCTGGCGGCTCGTGAGCTGCTGGAACGGGCGATTCAAGCGGATTCTAACTATGCCCTCGCTCACTCTGCTTTGGCCGAGGCTTGGTCCGAACTCGGCTATGAGGAACGAGCCAAAGGTGAAGCCAGGAGATCATTCGAGTTGGCCGACAAATTGTCCCGCAACGATAAATTGTTTGTCGAGGCCAGATATCGCGTCATGAACCGGGAGTGGGAAAAAGCGCTGGAGATTTATCGTACACTGTTCGACTCCTTTCCCGATGACATCGAGTACGGCTTGCGCCTGGTCGATGCCCAGACCGAGGCGGGCAAGAAGAGCGACGCTCCTACAACCGTTCAGCGGCTACGCAGGCTGCCTCCACCGGTAAGAGACGATGCCCGCATCGATTTGGCGGAGGAAAAGAACTTCGCCTTGGGCGGCCAATACAAACCGGCTTACGAAGCTGCCGCAAGAGCCGTAGCCAAGGCTCGAGCAAGCGACCTGAGGCTGCTTCTTGCCCAGGCGCTTTATCGCGAGGCCTCTGCGCTGGCTTTCCTCGGAGAGGGTGATAAGGCGATTGCGGCGGCGGAAGAAGCCAGGAATATTTACAGCACGGCTGGCGATCAGTTCGGAGCATCCGCTGCATTGGTTGCCATCGGGAAAGTGCAATGGCTTCGGGGCGATTATGAAGCGGCAGGAAGGGTGTTTCAGCAAGCGCTTGCCACCGACCGGGCAATTGGAAACAAATCTGGCTCCGCTTTTGACCTCCGATTCCTGGGCAGCGGCCGGGCTGTGAGCGGGGACTTACAGGGCGCCAGGAAGTTTGATGAAGAGGCTCTGGCCACATACCGTGAAACTGGTGATCGAGCGCACGTCGCCTACACCCTGACCGAGATTGCATGGGTCTTGAAAGCAGGTGGTGATCCCGCTGCCACCCTGAAGGCTTATGATGAGGCGCTTTCCATTTTTCGCAGCCTGCAGGATGAGGAGGGCGCCGCTACCACCCTGGATGAGAAATGCAATGCTCTCGTGACATTGGGGGAGTTGGGCCAGGCGGAGCAATCATGCCAGCAGGCGTTGACTTTCTTTCGCAAGAGCGGCGACAAGAATAAGGTCACCAGAACTCTCTTCGACTTGGCAAACATTGCCAGTCTGCAGGACAAACTGGAAGAATCCCAGGCTGCGTTTTCGGAGGCGCTTTCCATCGATCGCAAGTCTGGCGATGCAGGTCAGGCAGTCACTGTCGAGCTGGGACTTGCCGAGGTGACAAAAGAACAGGGCGATCCTGCCAAAGCGAAACAGCAGATCGCGGAAGCCCTGGATTATCTTCACCAGCACAACGACCCGAACAACGAGATCAACGCACAGAGCCTGCTGGCGGAAATTGCCTTGTCGGAAGGAAACACCGCCGAAGCTCGTGGTGCCATGGAAACTGCTCGAGCCCTGCTCCGCAAAGATCAGGGTTGGTCCGAACGCTACATCTATGAGATCACCAACGCCCGGGTTCAGGCCGCCAGCGGAAAACTGAACGATGCCCGCAAATCTCTGGACGCTGTTCTCGCCCAAGCGGCCAGACACAATTACATACACTATGAGTTAGAGACGCGCCTTGCTTTGTGCGAGCTCGAGGCCCGAACTGACCCAGCCTCTGCCCGCCTTCATGAGAAGGCGCTGGAGAAAGAGGCTCGGCTGAAGGGCTTCGGGATGATTGCGCGCAAAGCCCGGGCCCTGGGAAACCGAATAGGGTAACGGGTTCTTCCTGAGGACCAGGGCTGTCCGAGTTCGCACCAGCCCGGCTCTCGCTCTTTTTCCCTCTAGGAAAATTTCCTATTCCGTGACAAGATCTAGTCCTCGTCCAAATGAAGATCTTCCCTCTTACACCCAACTGGAGGCAGGTTCAGTCTCGCTGCGAGCGCAAACCCAAACCGGGCTCTGCACGAGGAGTTGTAAAGAGTGCGTTGCTCGCCGCTACCGTTTCCGCAGTTTTCTTCTCCCCTGCTGCACGCGCACAGCAAACTGATCCAGCGAAGCCCGTGGTGGTGCAACCGGGTGCGCCGGGCGCGCCGAGCAAAACGCTGCCGTCGTCGACGCGAGCCATTCTGCCGCCACAGTCGCCAGCGGACGTAGAGTTCATGCAGGGTATGATCCTGCATCATGCACAAGCGGTGGAGATGACGGCGATGATTCCGTCGCATACGCAGAACAAAGACCTGCGTTCCCTGGGGGCACGTATCAGTAGCTCGCAGTCAGACGAAATCAAGTTTATGAAGCGCTGGCTGGCGGCCAGGGGCGAATCGGTTCCGAAGGCGATGCCGAAAATGCCGGGCATGGATAGGTCGCACGAGACTTCGCACGAAACTTCGCACCAAACTATGGCACGGATGCCCGGAATGCTTACGCCGCAGCAGATGGAAGCGCTGCAGAAGGCGAAGGGCGTAGAGTTTGACCGCTTATTCTTGGTGGGGATGATTCAACATCACAACGGCGCGTTGACCATGGTCAAAGATTTATTCGACACCGCAGGCGCTGGACAGGATGCCGAATTGTTCAACTTCGCCACCGATGCGGACAATACTCAACGAGCCGAGATTCGGATCATGGAGAGCATGTTGAAGAAAGACACCTTAGAGGAGAAACGATGAACCGATTGCCTAGTCTTGCCCTGTGTGTGGTGTGGGTCGCCCTCTTTTTTGGTTTTGCCGTTAACCGAATGCAAGCACAGGAGACGCCGTCAGCGGCCCCGCAGGAGCAAGTGCAGAAACCTGCGAACCCTGCGCCCGAGAAGGAGGCCAAGGATGCCGAGGACGAAATGAAGGATTTATTCGCTCCAGAGCCTGCCCCAACGCTGCCGCCGGGGATGACGGGGTCGGATGCGAATGATCCGCGCGCAAAGCTTGGGCCGGGACTCTATGACGCGGGCGAAGCCTCGATGGGCATCGAACACCTCCTGCTCCTCAAAAAGCCGGACGCGTTTCAACTCGGGACCACGGACCCGGATGATCCAAAGGTGGAGACCATGGTTGGGCGGCTTGGCATGGGGAACAACAAGAAGATGCCGAAGTCAGCGCACTTGCTGATCGCGCAACTCGCTTTCGCCAACTCCGACCTTGCCTTCCAGGGCAACCACCTGTTCCTGGGAAATTTTTATGGCGTAAGCATCTACGACATCTCCAAGCCGGCGAACACGCAATTGCTGACGTCGATGGTCTGTCCGGGGGGACAGGGCGATGTCTCGGTATACAAAAATCTGATGTTCATGTCCGTAGAAATGCCGAATGGACGTCTGGATTGCGGCGTTGAGGGATTCCCACCGGAACCTGCTCCGCCCGCCGACGAGGATAAAGATAAAGTGCAAGATAAAGATAAAGACACCGCTAACGCTAGCGACAAAGACAAAGAAAACGATAAAGACAAAGATAAAGAAAAAGAAAAAGAAAAAGAAAAAAAGCGCCGTATCCCGGCGGCGCAAAAAGACCGTTTCCGCGGCGTAAGAATCTTCGACATTTCCGACATCAAGAATCCAAAGCAGGTGGCAGCAGTGCAGACGTGCCGGGGATCCCACACCCATACCCTGCTGACCGATCCGAACGACAAGGAGAATGTCTACATCTACGTGTCTGGGACCTCGTTTGTGCGCCAGCCGGAAGAACTAGCCGGGTGCTCCGGGGAAAAGCCGGACAAAGATCCGAATACGGCGCTGTTTCGCATCGATGTGATCAAAGTTCCAGTGGCTGCGCCGCAAGAGGCAAAGGTCGTGTCGAGTCCCCGCATATTTATCGACCCACGCACCGGCGCGATCAACGGCCTGAATAACGGCGGTACCCATGGCAAGAAGGGCGCAGAGAAGCCGGCGGATACCGACCAGTGCCACGACATCACCGTGTACTCTGCGATCGGGTTGGCCGCGGGCGCGTGCTCCGGGAACGGAATTGTGCTTGATATCAAAGACCCGGTCCATCCTAAGCGACTGGATGCGGTGAATGATCCGAACTACTCCTACTGGCATTCGGCTTCGTTCTCGAACGATGGCAGCAAAGTCGTGTTCACCGACGAATGGGGCGGTGGCCTCGGGGCGCGCTGCCGTCCGAATGACCCGAACAAATGGGGCGCGGATGCAATCTTCCGTCTGAAGGACGACAAGCTGAGTTTCGCGAACTACTACAAGCTGCCGGCCGCGCAGGGCGACACGGAAAACTGCGTGGCTCACAATGGTTCTCTGATTCCGGTTCCCGGCCGAGATGTTGAAGTGCAGGCATGGTACCAGGGCGGGATTTCCGTGATGGACTTTACCGACCCGGCAAACCCCTTCGAGATTGCCTACTTTGATCGCGGGCCAATTGATCCGAAAATGCTGGTGCTCGGAGGCGATTGGTCCGCGTATTGGTACAACGGCTACATTTACGGTTCGGAGATTGCGCGCGGCTTGGATGTGTTTCGACTGACGCCGACTAAGTTTCTGACGCAGAACGAAATCGACGCGGCCAAGACGGTTCTGCTGGCGGACCTGAATGTACAGAACCAGCAAAAGATCGAGTGGCCTGCAAAGTTGGTCGTGGCGAAAGCGTACGTGGACCAGTTGTCGAGGTCGGAGGCTCTGCCAGCAAGCCGAATCGCAGAGCTGGAAAAGGCGATTAAAAGCGCAGAGAGGTCGCACATGAGCAGGAGCAACATGGCGAAATTGAAGGGCATGGTGCCTTCGTTGGAAAAGAGCGCAGCCACCGCGAAGACCCCGGCCGACTCAATGCGGATGCATGCGCTGGCAAGCGTTCTGAAGCATCCGTCCGCTTGAGCTGGGATCGGAAATCCCGATATCACCAACTTCAGTCGGAGGCAGATTGAGCTTGCGAATGGTCAGAATAGTGTGCTAGCGTTGGCCCCCATCGATCCATCGCCGACTTCCAGGATGGCTTGTGATAGCCGGCTTGTGTGGATTATTGTGCAAAACGCCATCAGGCCCAGGCTCGAACCATGGTGAATCTAATGTCTCAGACGTTTTCGACAGATCTGGTACCCATTGCCGACCGGTTAGACGCTTGGCTGTGTAACGCACGACAGATTTGTGGTGATTGCCGTTTTGAATTCCCCAAGCGGCAATCGTTTCATGGCTCAATTGAGCGGCGTAGGGTAGCTGGGTTGGAATTGACCCGCTTCTCATCCACTCCGGTTTCTTTCGCGAAGTTTCCGATTGAAGCTGCTAACTCCGTGGGCCGGAGTTGCATTGTCATTACACAGCTCCAGGGCGTCAGGCTCTATTCGCAGGGTGGCGCGACGGCTATCCTGAAGTCCGGCGACAGTACGCTGATTGACTCGGGACGCCCGTGGTCGTCCAATTGTGCCGGCGAGTGTTCCCGCTTGTATCTGCGCGTGCCACGCTGGCTCATCGAGAACAGGCTACGCTTTGCCGATCTGCCGTTGTTGCCCCGCATTTCCGGCGCATCCGGACTCGGGGTTACCCTCTTTCATCTCGCAACATCCCTTTATCAGGAGGCCCAGGTCTTGACCCCGGAAGAAGGCATCTCAGCCATTGAGGCTTACTTGGAACTGCTGTGCGCTTGCGTCGGCCTTGGGGAACGACGCAACGAGCAAACCGGCGCCTGTGCCGAACTACTTTCGCGGGTTGAGCAATTCATAGACGCTCACCTTCCAGAACCCACGATGGGCCCCACTGAAATCGCTGATGCAGTCGGAATCTCGGTGCGACACCTGCACCGCCTGTTTTTGCAGAAAGAGTCCACGGTTGCGGAGTACATACGTGAACGCCGTCTGGAACGTTGCCAGGCCGATCTGTGCGACCCGCGTTTCTCAGATCGCAATATTACAGAAATCGCGTTCTTCTGGGGATTCAGCGATTCCGCCCACTTCAGCCACTGTTTCAAACAGCGATTCGGTGTGTCTCCCCGCCTGTTTCGCTCGCGCCTCTGGAGTGGGGCGTGGAACACCGCTCAGCAGGAACGGGCACGTGGCCTGCTAGCCAGGGCGAGCTTCCGTCCACTGTACCCAAACTGAGACCCGGCCAGCTCTGGCCTTCTCTTCGGGAGATGCGTGCAGCGCAAAGACGGTTTACGATCCTGAGCTGCTCTTCCCCGCCGGGACCTCTTCCACCCGCGTCCGCGACGAGTGCCGGTACGTTTCTGAGACTGGCAATGTGATAAGAAATCCAACTGCAGCCCAGACCGCCAGCGCCATCCATTCGTAGCGCGTGAAATGCCCGGGGACAACCGGCACAACTTTAACCAGGACCATCAATCCGGTGACCAGCAATCCGAAAGCAGCAGCAGCGCGACCGCGCCAGTCCGGCTTCATGCGCCAGTAGGCGGCGCAGGCAGACATCCATCCTACCGCCGAGGCTAACGCTCCAACTTCCAGGATGGGAACCAACCCCGCCTCACCCAGCAACATGGCCAGAGCAGTGGCAACTCCAACGGTGATGATTGCGGTCGACGGCGTTTGATTCTTCGGATGCACCCGTGACATTCTTTGATCGAGAAGCTTTCGTCTTCCCATGGCGAACAATAATCGCGACGACGCCACCACATTCGCATTGAACGCCTGTAAGAGTGCGACCAGCGCTGAGGCCATAATAAGGTTGACGATCCAGTGCGCGTGCAGCGCTCGTTCGAAAGCCATTGCGGTGGGAAACTGCTGGTTGCTCTTGAGGCCTTGCCAAGGCGCAACATAAGAAACAGCAGAGATGACAACCCAGAAAAAGACCAGGCCGGCAAAGATGGTTAAGAGAATCGCAACGGAGAAATCGCGCGCCGGAAAACCGGGACGCGCTTCTTCTGCGCATTTGCCCACGGATTCAAAGCCGGAGATGAGCCACGGAACAACTTGCCACACCAGCAGCACCGACAAGAGAGGAGTGTGGCTGAACAGAGGGCGGAGATTCGCTGGGGAACCGTGAGTTGCCCCCGCCGCCGCAAATACGATAACCATCGTGAGGAATGTAAAAGTGGTGGCCTTTCCGAGCCTGGCACTCGCCTGAATGCCGCGGTAGTTTAACCAAGTCAACGCGACCGTAATGGCGAGCCCGAGGAGCACATGGGGTAAGTAAACGGGATACCCGCCCAGGCGATACAACTCAAAACTGTTCAGTGACGGAAATAAGTATCCGGCGATTCGACCCGCCGCTAAAGCCTCAAAGGGGCAGGTCAAGAAATAGCTCAGGAACATCATCCACCCGGTGCCGAAGCTTACGCTGGGAGGAAAGAAGCGGGCGACGTAAGCGGCTTCTCCGGCGGCGTCCGGAATGGCGCGCACCAGTTGACCGTAGACGTAACCGATCGGCACTAGCATCAGTGCACCGGTGGTAAATCCCAAGATGGCTCCGAGCGGTCCGCCCCGCTGCAGGATATCGTCCATCACCACCAGCCACGCCGTACCCACCATCACGCCGAAACCCAGCGCGAAGTAGTCAATCAAACGCAGCTTGCGGGCTAGTGTGGTCATGGAAGCTTGGGGAACAATTGAGGCCGGTGCATCTTCATCTTAAACGCTGTACGAAGATACCGGATTAGATGGAGCCTCGATGAAGACCGGACGGGCCGTGGGCCCACGGCCCTTCCGAGTTGCGCGCACTGCCCCCTCAAAATTCGTATCTCAGAGCAAACTGCATTTCACGAGGCTGCGTCAACAGACCAGTGTAGTCACCGAACGATGAGGCCGCTTGTTGCAGCGAGGCGATGCATGTGCAAGCGGACGTCCCCAGCCCCGACTCTACATTGAAGCGATGCAGATTCGGAACATTGAAGACTTCCCAGCGGAATTGCAGGCTCTGACCTTCCCATGGCATCATCCAGCGCTTGCTGAGAGCCATGTCTAAGCCGGCGTAGCCATCGCCACGGATCACGTTTCGCGACCCGCTTTGTCCCGGAAAGGGATGAACAAAGTCATTCAATGCCGCCGTTGGATTCGCGAACACGCTGACCGCGCCTGTGCTGGGATCCCTGTGATGCCCGAGCTGTGGCCGGGTAACCATCTGCGCGATTCCCTGCTCATCCCAGTTCGTGGGCCAGAAATTCCCGTTGTCCACGGTGAAGGGGAACCCGCTGGTCCAGCGCGTCAAGCCTGAGAGCTGCCAGCCTCCAATGAAAGCGTCGCCAACGCGACCAACGTTGCCGGCGAAGTGTCGGCCTTTCCCGAAAGGCAGTTCCGCGATCCAGTTGGCGTTGATCTGGTGGGTGGTGTCGAAATCGGAAACGCCTCGCCGCCCGTTGGGGTCGAATGCATTCACCAGCCGAGTTCCGGGCGCTCCTACATTGCAACACGCCGCCCAGCTAAGGCGAGTCGCCGAGGACGTGATATCGATCGACTTGGAGTATGTGTAATTCAGGTCGAACTGCACTCCATTGCCGAATTGCTTTCTGAGGGTGGCTTGCAATGCGTTGTAACTGGACTTGCCGATCGAACTCCAGGCGAACATGCTGGTTGCCTGATTGTTCAGGAAATCACCTGGCCCTCCGCCAACGATACCCGTCGAGCCCACAGGACTGGAGCAGCCCGGCTGGCCGCAGAACGTGTAGATGTTTCCCGCGTCATCGTTCAGACCTTTATAGATGTCGACATCCCCAATTCCAACCACCTCGTTGCCCGCATAAGAGAGGAATGGATCGTAGTAGAGATCGTAGATAGCCTGAATAAGGCTGGCGTTGCCCGGTTGAGGGGTGATTCCAGCAAAATTGCCGAAGCTTTGATATTGAGAGGCGCCGGGTTGAAGGGGAGGCAGCATGTCGTGCCAGTACTGAGCATTCGGGACGGTCCCGTCGTTGATCGAGTTGCTAACAAAGGTCACATAATCGTTAAAAGTCTTGAACGAGTTGTTGGGGTGCTGGAAGGCTATTTTGGCTAGCGAACTAGCCGCAGTGTAGTAATCGATTCCCGTTTTTGGATCCTTGATGTCGAGAGGCTGGCGCAGATCGCGCTGCGTGAGCAGGTTGCGGCCCAGACGGCCGACATAAGCGAGTTGCAGTGACATTTTCTTTGGGAGTTCGCGGCCGACAGAAAAATCGAACGCCCAAGCGTAGGGCGTCTTCATCGATTGGTCGACCCCCCAAGTGATGGCTTGGAGATTCGCCGAGGGCGTCTGCGGGAATTGCCCGGGCGGAGCCGGCGTCAGGAATTGGTCGCCAGTAAACTGACTAACAGTGGGAACCACGTTGATGTTGGTCACGCGCGGTACACCCGCGGCCGTATCGTATGCGGTACCCTGAGTTCCCGAGATTCCAACCGGAAGCATAGAACTGCAGCAAGGGTTTTGCAGCGTTGCGCCCAACCCGCCGGGCGGGTTGGCGTCGAAGGTGGTCAACAACTGCATTCCTGCACGGTCGTAGACCTTGCTGAAACCGCCGCGAATGACTGTCTTGTCGCCCTCGCCAAAAAGACTTCTCAGCCAGCCACTCTGTGGACGCGGCGAGTACGCCACCGAGATTCGCGGCGACACATCGGATTTTTCAAAGTGGTACCAGCCGGGACCGTTGTTCGCAGGTCCGCCGAGAATGAAAGACACCAGCGGAGTTGCGTCGTAGCCGATCCCCTGATTCATGTTCGCGACCAGTTGGTTGAACTGCGTTCCGAGGTTGACAGTTGGAGAGGCCTGAAACCCATTGACCTCCCATGGCGGGGGAAATAGCGACCAACGAAGGCCATAGGTGAGCGTCAGGTTTGGTTTTACGCGCCATGAATCCTGCGCGTAAGTTTCGTACCATTCCAGCCCATAGTTCCGCTTGACGGGATTTCCTTTGCCAAGGACATTACCTTGCTTGTCATAGTTGTAATTTGAAACCACGTCCGAGACCATTCCAAGCATCGAGAGCATGGGCAGGTCATACACGGTGGCGGAATTGGGCTCGGGGAAGCCTTGCGTTGCAGGATCCAGTTCGCCACCCGTGAATGCGAATCCCGTGGGGGACATCCAGTTGGTGGCTCCTTTCCCTTGGGGAAAGGAATGTTCCAGGCTCAGGCGCGGGTCCCGGACAATACCGACATTGCCACCAAACTGAAAGGTATGTTTGCCCTTGGTCCAGGAGAAATCGTCGAGGAAATTGTTCGTGGGCGTTTGCGCGTTGTGGCTGTAGGCAAAGCTCGGGTCGAGGCCGTAAAACGTGTTCCACTCCTGGGTCGTGTTTCCCACGAAACCGGTGCTCTGCCGGGTGTATCCCCAGTGAAGGGTATTGACCATGGTCGGGTTCAGGACAGCGGTGTAGCCGACAACGAATCCTTTGCTGTGGTCTTCCAGGGTCTGCATGGGCGGAGTGCCGGGCAGAAAAGGCTCCTGCGGATTAAAGATGTTCTGCAAAGCGCCGCGCCAGAACAACGTGTGCTTGCCGTCGGCGGTGAGGTGATAATCGAGGCGTGCAATGAACACGTTGTTGTCGAACTTGACCGGCGCGCGAAATCGGTAGCCCACGTAGTTAAGGCCATCGCCCACCGAGGTATCGTTACCGCTCAGTCCCCCGTACGTACTCTGGAAATAGCTCATCATCACCGGGTTGGGACCTATGCCCAGAGGGTCAAGACCGGTGATTTGGCTGCTGCCCAGCACAAAGAAGCCAGGCGGAGCCGTGTACGACTTCCCGCTAAGACCTTGGGTCGTGTTGCCGGGGCATTCGTCCACAGTTTTCCCGTCGCCATTTGTATCGAAGCACGGGTATTGCAGGACCCCATCGCGCATGGCGGGACTGGGGATGCTCCGCACCGTGCTGTTCTGTTCACGGCGCCGCGTTCCTTCATAGTTGGCAAAGAAAAACAACCGGTTCTTTTGAATCGGGCCGCCAACGGACACGCCGAAGTTATTTCGAATCAATTTATCCGGAACATTCGGGGACCCGCTCTGCGCCTCCGCGTTCGCAACGAAGTAATCGTTGGCGCTGGTGATGGTGTTGCGATGATATTCGTAGAGTGAGCCGTGAAAACTGTTGGTGCCGCTCTTGGTCACGAGAGAAACCTGCGCTCCCGAACCTTCCCCCTGGTCGGCGTTATAGTTCGATGTGGTCACGCGGAATTCCTGCACCGAATCGAGCGTCGTCGGAAGAACGGATGTGAAGGCATAGCCATTCGATTGGTCGTTCACGTCCACACCGTCCAGCGTGATGTTGCTCTGGTCGCTCCGGGCGCCGTTCACTGCGCCGTTGCGGCTGTCCTGGTCCTTCACCTTGGGATCCAGCAGATCTTCCCGGTTGCCCGTATAAGCAACGCCGGCTTGCAGGCTCAGCAACTCAGGAACGTTGCGGCCATCCAGCGGAATCTGCTTCACTTGGGTCTCGTTGAAAGGATTGCCAATGGAAGCATCGACCAGGTTCAAGGCTGGCGCCTCGCCGGTTACGGTGACGCTCTCGGTCGCTGACCCTACCTTGAGCTGCGCGTTCGCTGTCGCCGGCGTGTTCACCAGTAGTTGCAGATCGGTTTGCTGGTAGCGGGAGAATCCTTTGGAGGTCACCGTCAGTGTATAGGTGCCGGGAGGAAGCGCGACGAATCGATATTCCCCTTGCGCCCCGGTCACCATCGTGCGTTCCAGCTTCGACTCATTGCGGGAAATTACCACGCTGGCCCCGCTGATGGCGCTCCCACTGGAATCGGTTACGGTGCCCTGGAGGGAGCTCGATGACGTCTGCGACAGGGCGATGCTGGCCACGATCAGAAACTGCACGATCGACAAAATCGCGAACCGCCGAACCGACTTCATGGGTAGTCCTCCTGGCTGGAATTTTGCCTTCTAAACAAGCGGAACGGATTGCTCTTGGTCGACCTTCAGGTTGCGTTCTTATGTCACACTGTTGCCCTGACGCTCGAACTGCTGTGTCGCATAATACCCGAGAAAGAGGGTAGTAACTTGTCTGGAAATGACAGCCGACTTGTCTGACAGTGACTTGACGCGTCGGGATATTCTGGGATGTTCGCTTAGAACTATTCTTGGATCTGTGCCCAATTGGCTTGGCGGGTTGGCGATCCCTACTCCGTGCAACGAAACCCCGGTTCAAGCTTGCCAAACTATGGACCGCAGGCCCGGGGACTCCGATTGCCGTGCGACGGAAGCTCACGCGGCATTCGGAGATTCGCAGGACGCTCAACCTGTACGGCGACGTGGTCACCGACGAGATGCCCGAGGCCAACTCGAAGGTGACGAGAATGGCCCCTTTTGTGGACCAACTGATTTCGGAGTGATTTCGTAGTCTGTAACTGATTGAAGAACTGGCGGAGAGAGTGGGATTTGAATTCAGGGTTTCACAGAATCTAGCTGGGGATTCCGGCGGCATGAAGCTTGGCTCGCCAATCCTCCATCATTTCTATGCGGAAAATATCTGCCAGAAGCGATTCGAGCTGGACCCGGTTCTTCACCCTCATACTGTTTGTGGCGTAATCATTCTTTTCTGACGCAACTATTGCGCAATCTCCTCCAGAGCCTGCCCGCGGGTGCGCGTTCCCAGAATGCCGACCGAGAGCACCACCATAAACATCGCGGATGCGATAAAAGCAAAGACGCCGATCGTTCCAAACCTCTGAAGGAAGAACGCGATCATGAAGCTGCTGAAGACAGTGGAGAGGCGGCTAAAAGAGTAGACAAAACCAACCGCCCGCGCGCGCACGCGCGTCGGATAAACCTCAGACATGTAAGCATGAAAAGCATAGGAAAGCAGGATGGTGGACACGGCCAGCAATCCTCCAAACGCGAGCAACCTCGCCGTCGTGAGCTGCTGTGAGAATGCCAGGCCGAATCCCGCAACGCAGATCGAGGCAATCATGACCTGCCATTTGCGTTCGATACGGTCGGCAATGAGAGCGATAAACAACGGAGTGACCGGAAAGAGTGTGGCAATAAAGAAGCTGTATTGCAGGCTCTTCACAAAGCTGGCTCCGCGGGCCTCCATCAAAGCGGGCGTCCAATTGTTGAAACCGAAGAATCCGATTGCCTGAAAGAAATTCAACAAAATAAGCATGATCGTACGTCGAGTGTAAGGAGGGCGAAGAACCTCAGATAACGTAGCTTTGCCAGCCGCGGCTGCAGCGATTGGTACGGGCTCCGAAAGTTCGCCTTTTGCCTCAGGCGCGACATGCGCCTCAATCATCGACGTGACCTGTTCGGCTTCACGAATCCTGCCTTTGGCTGCAAGCCAGCGAGGAGATTCTGGGACAGTCCGCCGAATCCACCAGACGAAAATCGCGCCGAGAGCGGGACCCAGAGCAACCCAGCGCCAGCCATCCAATCCCAGCGGTTTGAGGGGAAGCAACTGCCAACTCAGAAGCGCGACGATTGGCACCGCCGTAAGTTGAACGGTGTGGTTCACTGCGAACGCTCTGCCCCGAATCTGTTTTGGGACCAGTTCCGCGATATAGCTGTCAATGGTAACCAGCTCCACGCCGATTCCAATACTGCCAATGAACCGCCACACATCTATCATAATGGCGTTGTTTTGCAATGCCATGATGATTGTGGCAGCGGCATACCATAGGAGCGACATCGTAAAGATAGCCCGCCGGCCGAAGCGATCTGCGACCGAGGCAAAGGCAATGGTCCCGATAAACAAACCGAAAAATGTTGCAGCGGCAAAGGTAGCCTGATCGGTCAAACCGAACAGGCCTTTCACTCCGGCATGAAAGATACCGGCGCGGATCAGCCCGGGACTAATCGACGCGGTAAGCGCCACGTCGTAAACCTCGAAGAAGCCACCGAGGGACAACAGGACGATCAGTTTCCAGATGTAAGGGGTTGCGGGCAGCCGGTCGAGGCGTGCGCTGACCATTGCGGCGCTCGCCTTCGACATCTCGCTTGTTTGCAGAATCGGTGTTGTCCTGCTGCTATCCATGCCCCTCCTGACATGCCCGGTGCCTTTTGCATCACGTCCGATCTTTCATTTCGGATCTTTCATCTAAGGCACTTCGATGTCAACCAGAGGCATGAACTGCTGACCTCCATGCAGATCCCCGTCGCCAAGGTCGCCCTGAAAAATCACGCGGGGAATGCTGAACTTGAACGCCCGCGCGTTATCGCATTCAAAGAAGCGGACCGTTTCCGGTTGGCAATGATAGAGGTTCGCGAACAAAGCAGCATTGAGCACGCCCGAACGTTTCACTCGTAAATAGCTTTGTTCATCGGGGAACATAATGTCGAACGTCAGCACAAACGGGCCGGCATTCTTGCTGCGAATAAGGCTAGAGAGCTGCGCTAGTTTCATAAACAGGATTTCCAATATCGATAAATTCAGTGCGAAACATTTCTTCCTGGTTGTGTGGGAGGGCGACATGATGGAAGTTGAAGCGATACACCGCCCCCCGATCGATATGTGCCGGATTGTGAAGACATGCGAAGGTTGTTATGGACCCTTTCCATTCTGGCACTGGATGGTGCAGGAGGGGTTGCCGGCTCACCAACGCAATGGTAGTAGCGATTTCCTGCGTTGGGGCTGTCGCCTCGAGGACCAAGCCAATCTCTTTTGGAAGAGATTCTCGCTCCGGCTCCAATCTCCCCATCACAGCATCTCGTCCATAGATATGAAATTCGAGGTGATATTGGCTCTTCGATAGCTTGTCTCCGAATATCTTTTCGATACCGCTCTCTATTCTTTCCCGGACCCCGGCTAACCAGCTATCAAGCTGCTTGATCAAAATGACATCGCGTATGCCGCCGACGATAATAGATTGGTAGCCGACAAGTTCTGCGCCCTCAAGCTTTACGGAATACGCTTCCGAAGGGATTAGAGCACTCCCTGAGACACGTACACTTACGTCGTCCATAGCCTCGAAGGTCGAATCGCTCAGGTCGAGTGTTCCTGACGATTCTTTATGAAGATAGGGATCGGCGTTTTCATACAGGGTGTGTGCAGCGATACTTTGCGGTGTGCATCGAAGTCCAGGCCCGTAGGGACGGACTATGAAGTGGTCGCGACGGATGGTACCAAATATAACGCCTCTGCCCATAGTCTCGGCAGCCATGGTTCCGCATTCCGAAACTTTGCCGGCGTGCCAGGCGAGCCCAGCCGGAAAGCCGCGCAGGATTGGAAGGGCAGCGTACAAGGCAGAATCGCTGCAGCGTCCGGCAAGGACGAAGTCAGCGCCACCTTCCAGGGCGCGTTGCAGTGGCTCGACGCCCATCATACCGACGATCCGGACACTACGATCGATCGTCGCTTCATCGACGTGCGGGGCAGGCTCCAGAGGACGGATCCGATTTTCTCGCAGCAGAGTCTTGAGATAAGACTTGTCCTGCTCCGAATAAATCACTGCGGTGCGGATAGCCAGGTCATCCTCTCTAGCCACTTCTCGAGCGATGTCCAACGTCCAGTTGACGTGTGCGTCTCCGCCAGCCGTGCCTGCCGATCCGATGAGTACCGGAATTCCGGCTCGTTTGCCGGCGCGCAGCATCAGGGCGAGATCCTGTTTAATCATCTCGCGTGGGAATGCCGATTTCCCGGATCCCAACGAATACGGTCCCGCGTCGGTGGTTCCTGCGTCTGCCGCGATGAAATGGGGTTTCTGCGCCATCGCTTCGTCGAGGCTTTCCCCGTGTATGCCACCGCCGACAGCGCCAATTGCGGCAATGAATCTGATTTCCTCCATCTCTAGCCCTTTCTTTCGTGTGACACGGTTCAACCCCGGGCGTCCGGGCGTGGAACTTCTTCGGACGCTCCACTCCTCACGCAGACACCTGCTTCTACCATATGATCTTGGCCCCAAACTGGATTTGGCGCGGCGGAGTTGTGGTGGAATCGATAATGCCGGCACTACCGGGATCTACGGCGTTAAATACGCCGATTCCATTGAATTGTAGATTATCAACGGGCGCCTGAAAGTTTGCGTGGTTCAAGATATTGAAGAATTCAAAACGCAATTGTAGGCCAACCGTCTCTGAAATCCGTACATTCTTCAGCATCGCCAAGTCTAAGTTCACGAGCTTTGGACCAACCAATGTGTTGCGTCCATTGTTCCCAAAAATGTTCAGACACAAGCGTTGTCCGTTCATATCAGCTTGTCCGGCGTTATTACAAAGCGGGGCGATCGGAGAATTCACCGACACACTCGGATAAGTAAAACAGCTAGGATTGATGTACGACTCCCCGCTTTTTTTGAAGTTCGGATTATAAGGATTGCAGCCGGCTACGCGACTCGGGAAGTCGAAAGGGTCTGAACTACCCTGGCCGAGAGGGTCTCCTGCCAAACCGAGTGTAAAGGGCACTCCCGTGCTGGCACTTACAATTCCCCCGATCTGCCAGCCACCCGCGATCAAGTTGAGGACGGAATGGGATTTCGGACTTGGCAGATCATAAATAGAATTCACTGAGAGATTATGGCGTATATCGAAGTCACAAACGCCGCGTCTGCCCGCTTTTTTATTAAAGTAAATTAGCGACGAAATCGAATTCGTGTAAGCGTCGCCAAGGCCGCCGGAGGACCCGAAATCCAGACACTTGCTCCAGGTATAGGAGACCTGGCCTTGAGCTCCGTGCAGACCGGTTAATCTTAGCTGCGTTTGCAGGCCGTTGTATTTTGTGCTTCCGTCATAGAACACTGCGTAAGTGGGGCCTACCATTGGATTCGCCAGGGTCCCCCCACTCATCGGCCACACCAGAATCCCATCGACCGTTTGCACCTGCGGAGGAGCGACTTGATTGTGGTCACCAGCCGCGAAAGATTGATGCACGGTGTGGGAGCCCACGTAGCCGATCGCAGCGAATACGCGCTCATTGAGCTGACGCTGTATGTTGAAATTCCAGTTCATAGCGTAGGTGCGGTTGGGGTGCGGTTCTGCAAACGTGACCTGCGACTGAGAGGGATCGAATGAGACGACGTTGAGCACGCCTTTTGGAAACGTCCCCTGTCCCGGTAGAATCGCGTCGACCACCTGGGAAAAAGGCAGCCCCAGGGTGCTTTCTCCTAACCAATTGAAGGGAAGGGGCAGGACGGAGAAGACTCCAAATCCGCCTCTGACGGCCATTTTGCCGTCGCCGAAGGGATCCCACGAAAAGCCGACCCGAGGGTCGAAATTGTGCAGTGTCGGATTCGAGATCCAATAGTTTTTACGTGGCTCCGGAAGGCCGCCATACAGGCTCGGGGTCGATCCGAAGAGGTTATGTACCTCGGTGGGCAGGGTCATTATTTCGTAGCGGAGACCAAGGTTGATGGTCAGATTGGGACGCACCCGCCAGTCGTCCTGGGCGTAGCCTCCGATAATATCGTTGCGTACTCCTGCCTCGACTCCCGTCGACGAGCCCGCAAACGCAAAGAAAAAAGGATTATTGGTTAGAAAGTTCGACAGATTCGTGAAAATGAAAGTCCCATTGACTCTCGGGCGCGGTTTCTCATTACTCTGCACGCGCTCAAAGGCCACGCCGAATTTCAGATTGTGATTGCCCCTTGCAACCACAATATCGTCATACGCCTGTATGGAGTTGAGGGTGTGGGTAAAGCCAGCAAAGCTGCCTAGCCCTCCGGCGCTCGTAATGCCATTGACGATGAGAAATGCCGAAGTCTGTCCGGCAACTGTCCCCAGACTCGTATCCGCAGCGGCGGGATTAATGGCCTTAAAAGGCTGGCTTACCTTGCCCTGGGACCGATTAAAGCCAAGCCTGGCAATATTTACCACGGAAGGACTGAAGGCGTGAGTCTCCGAGAGGCTAATCATTTGTCGACGGGCGAATACCTGATTGATTATGTTGTCGAGCCCATCGGGAATCAGTTGAGGAGCAGTGTCGAAGAAGTAGGTGCCATTGAGGCTGTCGTTGGCTGAGATCTGATGATCCACTTTCACCGTGAAGTAGTTCTCAGTGCTGACTTTGAGCGCTGCCGTGAGGAACGTACCCGTATCGCCATTGCTCGACAGGCCGGCATTCGGCAGCGGCCACAGGGCAAGAGCGGGCTTGACTGCCGGGTCAACCGTGATGGGACCGGTAGATAGCTGTCCGTTGCGCGCGTTCTGCGACGGCACGCTGTCGCTCTGCGACAAACTCTGGTTTTCGCGAATCCCTTCGTAATCGCCAAAGATAAAGGTCTTGTCCTTGATGATCGGCCCGCCAGCTGAAGCGCCGAACTGAATCCGGCGAAAGGGGGGCTTCGTGACTGGGTCAAAGAAATTCCTGGCATCAAAGATCTTGTCGCGGTCAAAGAAATACGACGAGCCGTGAAACTTGTTGGTGCCGGATCGGGTGACTGAATTGATGACCGCGCCTGACGTGCGTCCATACTCCGCAGTGTAGTTGCTGGTAACCACGTTGAACTCGCGGATGGCGTCAACGCCCAGCGTGACGCCCAGGACGCTGCCTGGCGCTCCGTTGGTGTAGTCGTTGATGTTGATGCCATCCACCCGGTAGGTGTTTTCATACGGCCGGTGTCCGCTATCGGCAAGTTGATTCCCAAAGCCGCGGTTGCCACGATTGGCGCTGTTTCCAGTCGTTGCCTGGGCCCGCACGGCGATAACACCCGGTTGCAGCGTCGCCAAGAGCGTCCAGTCGCGGCCGTTTAGCGGAAGATCCACGATCGTCTTTCGCTCAACCGTGGCGCTCAGTGTGGAGGATGACGATTCCACCAAGGGTGGGGTTTCAGTGACTTCGACCACAAGATTGACCTCGCCCACTTTTAAGGTCAGATTCAAAGCTCTTTCCGAACCCACCGTCAGCGTGACACCTTTCACAATTGTTTTAGAAAAGCTCGGGGCGCTGGCCTCGATGTCGTAATCACCCGGCAACAGATTCGGGGCCGAGTACAGACCGTCGGAATTCGATTGCACTTCGCGGAAGACGCCGGTGGCTACATTCTTGATGGAGATCATCGCATTAGGAACAGACCTGCCTGAGGCGTCCAGAATAACTCCGGAGAGGTTTGCTCCCGCCAATTGAGCGTGTGCAGGGAGCGCTGTAAGAACGGCAAAAACAAAAAATGCCGACAAACTCCTTCGAACAAAGTGCCGATTGCTTCGAGTCGAATTCATGACCGGCCTCTTTTCGCAACATCGTGGTTGCTGGTTCACCGTGTCAAAGCTCTGTTTTCGCTGCAACCCCCATATCGCAGTATCGTATACGTATCGTACTTTTAGTGAGTCCATAGTGTATACTACCGCTGGTGTGGAATTGCAACTCCAATGATATAGTGAATCCTCGAATGGCCGTGAAACGCAGGAGTCACGCCAGCGTAAGCGGGAGGATATCTTGGGGAACAAGACCCGAAGCGTAACCAGGCGGATCGAGGAGCCGCTTCCAATTCGCCGCGCCAGCCCCAAATCGACAACCACGGCAAAGCGCTCCACCAAGCCCCAGGATGGCCGGTCACTCTCCGATGTCGCGTATGCGAGAGTAGTTGACATGCTCCGTTCGCGAGAACTCAGCCCCAACGATGTGATCCTGGAGACCCGCCTGTCCCGGCAGCTCAACATCTCCCGCACACCACTGCGGGAAGCGATTCGGAGACTGGAAGGCGAAAAGATTCTCGAGCGGCAAAGAAGCGGTACCCTCGTGGTAAGGGCGATCTCGATCGAGGACCTTCTTCACATATGGCAAATCCGCATCCTGCTCGAAGGGGATGCGGCACGGCGGGCGGCCGGCCAGGTGTCCCTTCGGGATCTTAAAGTTTTGCGGGCCAAGTTAATCGGCATGAAAAACGACGGAGATCCGGCGCCGGAAGACCTTCGCGAAGTGGGGCGCGATCTGCATTCCCTCATCGCGCAGGCCTGCGGCAACCCCATGCTCGCCGCCATTATCGAAGACTTTAGAAAGCGCACGCAATTGCTTACCATTCGCCGAGTGCCAGAACGCGCTATCAAAGTTTGCGAGGAACATCTGGCCATCGTCGAAGCACTGCTTGCAGGGGATGGCGATGAGTCCAAGACTGCAATGCAACGCCACATCGAAGGCGTTCGGGCTTACACCCTCGAAAAGCTTGGAGCCCTCTAGGGACTGGCGACGTCGGCCCGCGCTCTTTTATCTTTAGCTGCGTGCGTTTCTTCGTGGTTCCAGCCTCGGCTCGCCGTCTTGCATCGTAAAGTGACATCGTGTATACAGATGTGATACGCTGACCGTCGTTCGGATCTACTGAACCTTCCCGGAGACCTGATTTAATGAGTCGCTGCCTTTCCTTTCTCGTACTCTTGTTCGGGCTGTCTTCCCCACTGCTTCACGCTGAACGTTACAAAATCACGGGGTCTATTCCAATTGGAGGAACGGGCCATTGGGATTATTTGTTGGCCGATTCCGACAGTCGCCGCTTGTACGTATCGCACAATGCGGAAGTAGTGGTAATCGACCTTGATTCTCAGAAGATCTTGGGGAAGATCCCTGTCGGTGGATTCAGCCATGGCATTGCCATTGCCCCTGATGTCAACCTGGGGTTCGTCACTACCGGTGGGAGCGGCACAGATCCGCATAAATACCCGACTGAGGTCGTTTCCTTCGATCTAACGACTCTTAAGATCAAAGACAGAATCGAGGTTGGTGAGGATCCGGATGCGATTGTTTACGATCCGCCCTCCGGGCGGGTATTCGCTTTTAACGGCGATATTTCCCAGGCGACCGTGATCAACCCAAAAAGTGCCAAAGTTGAAAAGATCATCGCTCTCGGAGGTAAGCCCGAGTTCTCGGTGAGCGATGGAAAAGGTAACGTATACGTCAATCTCGAGGACAAGAGCGAGATTGCTCAGATCGATACTGGCAGCCTGACCGTTAAAGCACACTGGCCCTTAGCTCCATGCGAGGAACCCGCGGGCCTCGCGCTCGACCGAGAGAACCGGCGATTGTTTTCCACTTGCGGTAACAAGACCCTGGTGGTCGTGGATGCCGACAGCGGCAAGGTCGTCGCAAACCTTCCGATCGGCATGCACCCGGATGGTGCTGTGTACGATCCCGCAACCAAACTGGCCTTTTCATCGAACATAGATGCGACCCTGACATTAGTTCGACAGGAAGGGAAAGATAAGTATTCGGTGCTCGATACGGTGCAGACCGAGCCTGGGGCCCGAACGATGGCGATGGATATGAAAACCCACACCCTCTATCTTTCATCAGCAAACTTTGGACCGAAACCGGGGGGGAGCAGATTTCCTTCGGTGATCCCGGACACCTTCAAGGTGCTGATCTTAAAGCAGCCGTAGAAGAGGAGAGGCTTGATCCATCCATGAAGAAAATACTCAAGATGGCAGCGAGGGTTGCGCTGGTGGTGATCGGTGTCGCCGCGTTGGTGCTGATATATCTGATCTACGTGGGAACGCCGAGTCGATCTCGCTTCATGACCTTCCAGGGTTTTATCGAGCTTCCAAAGACCGGCCGGCTCAATGTGCTCGATTACCTAACGCTACGAGATCACATCCTATTCGTCACAGCCGAATCCTCCGGAAGCGTGTTCAAAGTAACCTTGGATCCAACTACGCAAACCACTGCCGTCAACATATCAACGTTACCTGGAGGGGGCGCGGTTCACGGTGTGGTGTTAATGCCGTCCCAGAATGTAGCTTTTGTGACGCGCGGCGAAGAGAATACGATAGACGTCTTTGACCCGACCAGCCTTCAGCAAATCAAACGCATCCCTGTCGCGGACGATGCAGATGCCATACTATATGACCCATCCAGCAAACTTGTGTATGTTGCCAACGGCGACGCGCATCTGGCCACTCTGATCGATCCTGATACTCGCACCACTGTCGCAACCATCGCCCTGGAGGCCAAGCCTGAATATCCGGCGTTGGACACTCACACTGGTTTGCTCTATCAAAATCTTAACGATATGAACATGGTCGCCGCCATCAACCTGGCCCAGAGATCGATTATGGGAAAGTGGTCTATCGCTCCTTGCGAAGGTCCGACCGGAATGGCGATCGACTCCGAACAGAGACGACTGTTTACCGTCTGTTCACACAATGCCACGCTGGTGGTTTTTGATCTGGAGAAGCATCAAGTGATCACCTCTTTGAAGATTGGAGGAGGTCCCGACTCGGTTGCATTCGACGCTACCCTGCACAGAATCTATGCCGCCGGAAAATCTGGAAAGTTGGATGTAGTTCAACAGGATGGCCCAGACACATACCGGGTATTGGACCAGATAAGTACTCATTACGGAGCACACACTCTAGTGGTGGATCCCGTATCGCACCAGGTCTTTGTCGGCTATGCAAGCCTGTTTAACCGTCCGAGAATTGCAGTCTTCTCTCCAATAAAATCTCAGCCGTAATGGGAAACACTGACTCGTCATCGATTAGGGCGATTGATCGAGCACCGCGCACTGGACCGGAGTGCCGGATTCTTAAGGAGAGCTTCGATGCCGCCCGTGGTGCTGGACGATGTGAAGTCATTGAAAGAATATATCGGCCGCGAAATTGGCGTCACAGACTGGCTTATCCTTACGCACGAACGGATTAAACAATTCGCCGAAGCGACGGAAGACCACCAGTGTATGCATCTTGATGGTGAGCGGGCAAGCAAGGACTCACGGTACGGCACAACGATCGCCCACGTATTTCTGACTCTCTCTCTCTCTCGTGAGTTATTTCGTGAGAGAGGCGATACAAATTCGAGGCGGAGTGCGGATGGCGGTGAACTACGGACTCAATCGTGCGCTTCCCTTCCCCCGTTCGCAGTAACTCGAAGATTCGGGCGCGTATCGCCCTTCTGGCGTTGAAAGAGTTGTCCGATGCGGGCTGCCCAAGTCATGTGATCTTTCAATGGTTATGTCCAACACCGTTCATCTCCTTGTGGCAAAAAGGTCACCGATTTTTCAGCGCGTTTAGCCCACGATTCTTTCCATGATTAAAGGCTATTTCGCGACGAGAGACGGCGCCGACAGGATATATCGCACGTTTGTATGGATTTGTAAGGAACACGCATTCTGGCTGGTGAGTGCTGTGGAATTGCTGTATACCCTTATTGAGATAAGCGATGCGGCGGTATCCAGTCCTTCATGATTCCATCCTCTATCAGTCGTCCGAATGCCAGAGTGCCCATTAGACGATTATTTGCCAAGGTATTCCTGTGGTTTTGGTTGACCGTTCTGGCGCTCTTCGCCATCTTTCTAGCTAGCCGCATTGGCACTCGATTGGTTCCATCTACGGACATCTCTGCGTCGTTCGCACCGAGAGTAGCAGACGAGGCAGCAGAGGCCTATGAATCGGGAGGTCCACAAGGATTCGAGCAATTCGCCCGAGGGCTGGTTGGAAAATCCGGGATTGAGTTGTACCTGATCGATGGGTACGGCAAGGATGTTTTGTACCGACCCATTCCCTCCGACAGCCTGTCCATAGTACGCTCCGCCCGAAGTGACGGGCGCATTCTTTCCCGCTACGGGCTGCGCTCGCATAGCTCGTCTTATAAATTCATTTCGCCCCCAGGGCATCCCTACGTTCTTCTCGTCCGCCTTCCGTTCCAGCTGGCGAAATTCCTGGACACTACAGCCGGAGGTGGGCTGCCCTTTTTCGGCGTGGTCTTACTGATGGTGACACTCTTCTGTTTCTGGCTTACGCACCACATTGTTGCACCTATCCAGGGGATTCAATCTGCCGCGAGAAAGGTGGCAGCAGGCGATCTGAGTGTGAGAGCCCCGGTCGAGATATCCAAGCGACACGACGAGCTGGCGGCTCTGGCGGCAGATTTTGATGCCATGGTTGAAAGGATGAGTGCCTTTGTACGTTCCCAGAAGGATCTCCTGAGCACCGTCTCGCACGAACTGCGCTCCCCGCTCACGCGATTGATTATGTCTTTGACTCTCTTACGAAAGGAGTCGCCACCTGAGTCCGAGGAATTGTTGCAACGGATGGAGCGCGATATCGAGCGGATAGATACCCTCATGGGACAGCTTTTGACATTCGCGCGTTTGGAAACGGGTTTATCGTCCGACGGGAGAAGCGTCGACTTGTCTCAACTGGTTCAGGAAGTGGTGGCTGACGGCGATTTTGAGGCACGCGCTTGTGGCAAGTCTGTAAGGCTGCAAGCCGAAGGAGTTGTGGTCATCGAGAAGGCCGATCAGCAGGCCTTGCGCAGCGCCTGTGAGAATGTGATTCGCAACGCGATCAGGTTCACCCCGCCAGGGACTGAAGTAGAGGTGATCTTGAAGACGGAGGGAATGAGCCCGTCTTCGCAGGCCGTTATTTCAGTCCGCGATTACGGTCGGGGTGTTCCCGAAGAGTTACTGCAGCAAATTTTCCAACCATTCTTCCGTGTAAAGGAACCCAGTGGCAATCCAAGGGCAACCAACGGCACGGGCCTCGGCCTTGCGATTGCTCATGAGGCGATTCGTCAACACCGCGGCACAATCATCGCATCGAATGCAAATCCGATCGGCCTCGAAGTTAAGATCATGCTGCCGATCTGCCACCTCTGAGGTTCATTCGGCACAATCGTAAACGGCAACCCGCATCAGTCATCGGATCAGAGCGGCCAGGCGTACAGATAGCCAACCCCCCGTACACTCCGGATTCTTTCCGCGCCGTTTGTCTGTGGACCCAACTTTTGACGAAGATTGCTTACGTGAAGATCGATGCTCCGATCAAAGGGTGAAAATTTCCGGCCCAGGACCCGCTCCGCCAAAGCTTCCCGAGAAAGCACCTGTCCGGGCGAGTCCAAGAATGCGTGCAGAAGATCGAACTCCGCCGAGGTCAAGTGCAAGGATTTTCCCGACTTCGATGCAGAATGGCCTGCCAAGTCCAGTTCCAAATCACCGGACTTGATGGCGAGTGGCCGTGGCGGTTGGGCTTGCTCTGCCTGCCAACCCGATCTGCGGAGGATGGCCCCAATGCGCGCAATCAATTCGCGCGGGCTGAAGGGCTTTGCCAAATAGTCGTCCGCCCCCATTTGAAGGCCCAAGACCCGATCAAACTCGTCGCCTTTGGCTGTTAGCATCAGAACCGGCGTACGCACCCGCGAGCGCAATTCCCGCAGGACGTCAAAACCCTTCATGTCGGGCAACATTACATCCAGCACGATCAAATCGTAGTTGCCGCTTGTCCCCGCGTGGCTGCCTTCAGCGCCGCTATGCACGATTGATATCGCGAATCCCTCACTTTCCAAATATCGTCGCACAAGTTCACAGAGATCAGGATCGTCGTCCACGAGGAGCAGCCGCGCATGCTTTCGGAGCATTTCTTCCAGTTTTGCAACTTGGACCATGGATAAATACCACACGTGAGACAGCCGGAGCCGTTACGCCTGATTACACCAGAGCGTTCGGCACTCTCCGCAATGATAGCTGAACCAACAGCGTTCATTGCACGATAGGGCATGGAGTTGAGTCTCGGATTTCAGGTCGAGTTCCGAGAGATTGTCGCGGCTCTCCCGGCGGAATTGACTCGGTGGAGAGGCCCTCGAATGCGACCGAACCAGAATCTTCACCGACCTTCAGCGAAGTGATGACCCCGATGCGACTCCGAGGTAAAACAGCACTAAAGTTGCTTTTGCTGGACGAGTTGCAAGCCGCTGCGGCTCGGAGTCAGTGGCCATCCTAGACGCTCCTTCCCATGGAGCGAGAGAGCATAGCCCGGTCACCGCCCGATGGTAAAGATCGATTGCTATCGAGCTGATGTCTTCAAGATTCTGACAAAGAAATCCAGTCCACGACTCTAAGGACGAGGTGCTATGGGCGGTGCTCCGGGACCCACCAACCCGGGAGAATTCTCGGAATGCGTAGCTTTTTGGCCCAGGGTCCCCATTGCGGTTCGAACTCAGTAAGAACGTTCCCAATCCCAATCTGCAGGAACTCGCTCACCATGTGTTGCTCCGCGTGTGTGACGTCGTTGTAGCCGTCCGGAAGGATGCCCATCCCGACGAACCCACCGGCAGCAGCCGAACCGACATTGCTTGCGGCGAAGGTAGTTCTTCCGGAATCCGTCTTATCGAAGAGGGTGAAGGCGAGTGCATGTACGGTCCTTGCAAGCGGATTGGAACTGGTCGAACGCAGATAGCGGGGATCCTCGTGCAGCAGAGTACCGGTCAGAAATTGTGCGGTGTTTCGGGCAGTATGATCTGCCGCTCGGTAACCGTAATTCCTGCCGAATGCTTCGGCGCCATCTTTCCATTCCTTGGGGTATTTGCTCGGTGGATTGAGCATTCCCAATCCCGCCCCAATGGCAGGCAGGATGACGGCCGGTGGGCCGAAGGTTTTATGGGCGTAGATAAGAAATTTACCTTGAACCGCAGAGGAGTTCTGGTCAGCCCCGGAGACAGAATGGGGAATTGATTCAGGTGTGTTTCAGGGACGGTCGGCGACGATGGAGGCGGGTCTTGCGCCTGATCCTCCGGCATCGGGGCATCAGGAGGAGCGACGACTACTGCATCAGCAGTCGAGGGGGTGTGCTTTTTGGCCTGGTCGGACACCAATGAAGAATTATCCCGTGAATGCAAAATAGATGGGGATCGACTTTCCAACTCCTGTGCGGTTACGAAGCAGGGGTGAGCAGGAAACATGGCACCCGCAACCAACAGGATGCCGGACAAACGTCCAACTTTAGCGCACTTTTTCGTCATGACTCTCCAAGCAGGAAAGGTATTCCTGTTTGGAGAGTATCGAGGTCATGACGAGCGTGCCGTCAGGAAGCGTGAGGCGTTTGTAAGAAGTTGTATGGTTGCGAGTGGAGGGCTGTGTAGAGGTTCATTTCGTTTTGGGGAAATGCGTTGGGACACTAACGACTGCATAGTTGACCGCTGCAAAGGCGATGACATCCCTCTCGGGTTCTGTTTCACTCGCAATAACGATGCCGGCTAGACGTCGGATCGCAGTGGTCCGTGCGTTCAACACGTCCCGCCGAAAACAGCCCAGTAGCAGGGAGCACTCCTGGGCGGAATGCTTTTCCAAGATTGACATGATGAAGACAAAACGCTCGAATGAATTCAGCCCGACGACGCCGACCAAGTTGGAATGCGCCCGCAACTCTGCGGGGGCCGTTTCGATCAACGACGAAGGCTCTGACACATTCCATTCGTTTTCGTCGCTCGGCCGAGGGCAAAGCAAGCGGATTGCCTGGAGGATGATGCTGCGCCGGGCCCACAAATCTGCTCTCTCTTTGAATACGGAATTATTGCTCACAGAATCCTCAAACCCTGCGAGAAAACATTGCTCGGCCTTCTGAGGATCTGCGGTCAGCAGGAGGGACAGCAGGTAAAGACTGCTCATCTGTTCGCCATAAATGCGGCAAAAATCACTACTGCCGGCATATGCTTTTGATCGTGCCTTCTCGTACTGTTGTGTCACTTCTGCTCCTACTGCCATGCATAAACTTCGTTTTCGGAACACGGCGTTCTTATTCGAGAACTGGAAGAACGAAGTGGTGCTCTGCGTTGCACCGATTCTCCCGTCGGCGACTATTGACTGACGCGGCTACTGCTGAAGATCGGCCTGACCTGATAGCTGTGCCTTTTCCTCAATGCGCAGGAATACCGGAGTATTGACAGGCAGCTCCACGTTCGAACCCTTGGCAAAAAAAGCATCGTATACGTTCATCGCTCCGCCGAAATAACCGAAGCCAATCGCCGTGGTTGCCGATGCCTGTGCAGCACCCGCGCCAAGTAAGCCGAAACCTTTATTCCCTTCTCCCGCTCGTGCCCAAGCAGTCTTATCGACCGTGGTATCAGCAACAGCCCTTGAGGGACCAATCAGCGAAACGGGCGCTCGCAAGCGAGAAAAAGTCGATGTCGTCGCCTTTATGTGGCCTTCCTGACCGACAGCAAGCCGTTGGCCGCCTGGCGCTTCGATGCCGGCGACTGTCGCGATCATTTCAGTCGTTGTCCCGTCGGGCGTCTGCGCGGAATGAAAGGAAAACAAGAGCTCACCATTCTTTTTCATCCATCCAGCAGCAGTAGCTTTGGTGAGAGTGCCCTCCAGCTTAGTGCCTGCAGGGTAGAGCAGGACGTGATCCTGGTTGTAGTAGGGCCGGGGCACCACGGCTTCGATCACCGCTCCATCGGCACTCATTCCTGAGTTCATAGGTGTTAAGAGACGAATGTGAAGGTAGCTATCGCTGTGCAGAGGCTGAGTCTCAGCCTGATCGACAAGCGCTGGTGTTCCAACAGCATCGATGAGTGTTGCGTCGAAGATTGTTCCCTGGTCGAGGTATTCGGGGTGATAAGGCAAACTCGTGATGGCAGATTGACTCAATCTTTGTAATTTGTTCGGTTCAAAGAGAGGCTTGGCAGCATCTTTCATCTTCTTGCGGACCCCGGGACGTTGAGACTTGGGAAGATACCGGGCTGTTTTCACGTCACTGACTCCAATGGTTGTGTCAGTGTGAATCTGCACCGGGGTGCCGTCGGGAAGAATGACCTTGTCGAAGGTCACCTGCGCGGTTCGCGGGCGCGTGAAATCACCACGCAAGAGCTGCGCTTTGTGTCTGGGCGCACCGGAAATCGACGAGATACGTCCTCTAAGCGTCGATCCCTCTGGGATAGCGATCGTTGTACCGGCATAGACCGGTTCAACCAGCTTTGCCGTAATTATCTCGCCCAGCTTAATGATGCGCAGACCCTTCTCGAGTCTGCACCGAAAATCACTCCCCGCTGCGACCACCATCGTAATCTGCGGAAGCTGGTTGTCTTGTGCAGCCGCCAGTGATACGGAAGCGGCCAAAATTGAACACGATATGACTATCCCGCTGATGTACGACTTCATTGTTCACCTCGGTGAGATTTGATAAAGCGATCTCGGGCCGGACCAGAACCCTTGCAACCGATCCCGTTACCTTGAAATTAGCGGGGCTTGCCGCGCGATGCCGTCAGAATGTGTAGGAGAAACGTAAGGATTTGTACAAAAAACAGGCGGGAATTGCCCTTCGCTGAGATGGCTTGAGAGAGATTGGATGCGGTTGGTTCAATCGCAAGTCGAGATGGTCCCTTGAAGGAAGTGCAAGCCGCGACCGGTTACATTCGCGGCGGGGGTAAAGGCGAAGAAATGAGGCGGCCACCGGGAGCGGCCGCCTCCGTTAAACCTTGCTGACTTAGAAGATCATCTTCAAGCCGAAGAGCAGGCGCCGCCGTCCGATGCCATCGGTGTTGATGTTGCCGGCAAACGTGGCGCCGCCGTTGGCATTGAAGCCCGTGCTCTGGAACCTCCCGGTGGCGACGTCGTCCAGGATCGGATCGGGAGCGCCAAGAAACTGCGTGTTAAAAACGTTAAACGCCTGTGCCTGGAACTGGGCCGTCACCCGCTCGTTGATCTTGATGTTCTTGAACACGGCGAGATTGTCGGTACTGATGGGCTGCCCACGGAGCGTGTTGCGGCCTACCCCTGCGTATGGTGTTCGCAAGACCTGGGCAGCAGTCGGATCGTTGTGGATCCAATGGGCGCCAGTAATCGGGGTAACCGCACATTGGTTGCTTCCGCCGCCACTTCCAAGACATGGGTCTGTGAAACTGACCAGTGTGCCAAGAGGCTGCGCAGCACCAGCGCCAGTCGGGCAGGTGGATAGTGTTCCGTCGCAATATTGCCCCACCGATGCAATCGGCAGGCTCCCATTGCTCAGGATGGGACGGCACGCATCAAATCGTCCGCCAAAAACTGCCGTCGGATCGCAGAGGCTGCCGTGCACGTAACGTTGTATGGTCGTGTAAGGCTGCCCCGTTGTGTAGCGGTAGGTCGTATTCACCTGCCACCCGCCCAGTAAGTGCCCCGCAAGGCCGTGCTGCCCTTTGTAAAACGGCAGATCGTACACGATGGTCACTCCAACTATGTGCGGGAAATCGATCCCCGAGTTGGCCCGCTCCGGTGCGCCCGGCGCGAATGGATTCTGCGCATACGCGAGAGTGTTGCCGCCGGCCAACGTGCTGAACACTTCGCTGGCATTGTCGATCGTTTTGCTATAGGTGTAGGAGGCGGTGGCGCTTACGCCATGCCAGTTGGCGATTCGCAATTCGCTCTGTAATCCGTTGTAGTTAGACGACGCCGTATTGGCATATTGAACTACATTGCTGAAGTTGCAGTTTACATTTCCGGCCTGGAAACCTGGCGCCCCTGACGTTGCGCAAGGCTTCAAGCCAGCGGGGATCACGTTTTGAAGTCCAGCCGTTTCGAGTGCGCCCAAAGCCGGGTTACCGTTCAACTCCTGGAACTGATGGACTCCGTGGTTGCCTACGTAGCGTACCTCGGCAACGATCCGGTTGGTGAAAGAGCGCTGCAGGCCGAAGTTCCATTGCTCCGAATAAGGATTGCGGAAGTTGGAGGGCACCTGCGTTTGGTTAGCGAAACCAGGGTTCCCCACCGGCGCCAGCGGCTGCAGGAATGGGATGACCTGGGTCCCGAAGACTCCACCCGCAGGCAAGCCCGTGGACTGCCCGCCTACGGCCGGCCCCAACGTGGCCAAGTTCACCGAAGGTGCGGACGTTGCCACATTCAAGAACAGGTTATAGAACGCCGGATCGTAAGCAATGCGAAAGCCGCCCCGGACAACTGTCTTGTCATCGCCAAAGATTTTCGGAGTCCAGGCAAAACCCACCGCCGGACCAAAATTGTGCAGATCGTTGGGCACTCTCGGCACGGTGGTCTGATTTAGGGGAAGGGCTGTAGACCACAGCGGGAGTGGCCCCTTCTCCTGGGCGACCGACCTTTGGTTCAACAGATTGATGGCCTGTTGATACCAATCCCATCGCATGCCCAAGTTCAGAGTCAGGTTGCTTTTCACTTTCCAGTCGTCCTGCACATAAAGTCCGAGGTCCCACTCCGAAAACGGAAGAATGGGGCTGCCCAGTGCGATTTGTGTTTCGAGAGGGTTGTTGGCGACGATGTCACTGAAACTGGGGAATACGAATAACCCGTTGTTTAAGGGTAGAAAAACGTTGGGGGAGCGTTGCAGGTCGGCCTCGCCGCCGAACTTGATGGCGTGATGCCCCCTCAACATCGACGCATTATCCTGCAATTGGTATACGTTGATGATGCGCCCTTGGGGAAAACCCGCCGCCACGCCAAAGCTCACGGAATCTTGCGCAGCCCCGCCGATGAGAGCCACGTCGGTTGGGCAGGCGGTGGGAGTATTGGAATTGCAAGTCGAAAAAGATTGCTCCTGGAAGAATACGCTGGCGCGCGAATAACTGAAGCGAACCTGATTTACGAACGTATTGCTGAAGGTCCGGGCCCAATCCAAGCCGATCTGCTGGCTCAGAGCGGGGATGTCCTGATAGTCGCCTATATCGATTCCATTGCCGAAGTTGACGCCGCCGTTAAATGTCTTCTGGTAGACATAGCGGGCAAAAAAGTTATCTTTATCGGTCAACTTGAAGTCGACCCGTCCCGTGGCTTCGTAATCATTAAACGGTGTGGGAACGAAGCGCGAGATCTGGCCGAACTGAATTGCGGCGCAGTTGTATGTGGTTCCGCCTACCATGTATGGACCTGCCACACTGCAGGTGGAGTTGGGCTGGTTCGTCACGAACACATTCTGCACGTTGGTGAAGGTCGGATTTCCCGCCGTGATCGCATTCGGTCCAATGGTGCTCTCCACAAGCCCAATCGGACTACCGGGGAAGGCCGCCTGCAACTGCGTGACACCTGCCGGGGTGGGCACGAGGCCAGGCGCGGAGGAGCTCGGCGACCCGGCGAAACGCTGGCGCTCTATATTGCTGGAACCGAAAAACCAAATTTTGTCTTTCTTGATCGGCCCGCCCACGCTTCCACCGAAGCGGTTGTCCACGAAGCCCGGAACTTTAGGCGCAGTGCAACCCGTAGAGGCAGATACTCCCGGGGCGCAAAATCCGAATAACGGACTCTTCTCCTGGTTTTCCAGGGAATCAAATATTGAACCCTGCCAGAACTCGTATCCTGTCCCATGGAACTGATTCGTGCCAGCTTTGGTGACGTAGTTGACTACAGCCCCGGTGTTGCGGCCGAACTGGGCATCGTAGTTCGTGACCACCTGCACCTCGGCGATGGCGTCCTGGTTGCCGAAAGCGATGGAGGGACCTGCGATCGAGTTATCGTTGTTGCTTTGCCCGTCAATCTGGAAGTTGTTGGCGCGAGCGCGCTCACCGTTTGCGGATATCTCGGCGCCGTTATTGTTGCTGAAACTGGCATCGCCTGCTGTGGCAACGCCAGGAAGGAAGAGCGCCAGCGAGTCAAATGTATTTCCCACCGGCAGGCTGCTTACTTTTTCCGCGCTGAAGGTTTCCGAGATTTGGTCCGTCGTAGACTCGACAAGCGGCGGAGCACTCTCCACTGTGACCGTTTCCGTGGCGGTGCCTAGTTGCAAAGTGACGATGGCTAGCGCGGTATCCTTGCCCACATCCACGGTAAGATTGGTGGCCTCAAAGGGACGGAAATTGCCGGCTTCAATGCGAAAGCTGTAGGCGCCAGGGGGCAGGTCGCGCAACGCAACCAGACCCGCTGAGTTTGTTTCTGTTTTGAATTCCCGATTCGTGGACAGTTGCTTGGCAGTGACCTTGGCCCCGGGTACCACCGCGCCCTGCGGATCCTGCACAACGGCTGAGATGGAGCCCGTAACGATTCCCTGAGCATGAGCAAATATGGACCCGACTATTAGCCCCAGAACTATTACCGAAACAAATCTAACCCTCAAACTAGCAGTGGACCATTTCTGATGAGCGCCATCTTTCATGTGAATGCTCCAATTCCTTTGTTTATGATTTTGTTCCAGCAGTTGAGATAGACGCAGTGAGCGAGCAACGGGATACGCGGAGGATGTCATTTGATTGTCAACTCTTTGTAAACAGCCCGGCGACAACGTAACCGCGAGATGCGGGAGCTTTTGCGCTGGCAAACCGCTGCGCAGACTAGACGACGCCTGCCCCGCGCTCGCGCTTGGAACCGACCAGCCAAACCACTCCGATACTCAGACCGGAAAGCGGTTTCCAAGCTGCTGACAAAAGTCAACCCGCCACCGGCCGAATCCCCAGCGTGTGATCACATTGCATTCGCCTAATGCCCTTATTGAAACCGTACTGCGCATGTGCGCTCCGGAGAAAAGCGAGGACGGCGCCCCCTCGCTGTCGGGCAGTCCTTTCTCTGCAGTCCGGTTTGTGGGCGAAATATTACGAAAATACGGGCATGTTTTGCGTATTTCGGGATAAGGGAAGGCGGAATTTCTCTGCAGTTAAGACTTGCTGGCGGAGAGAGTGGGATTCTCGAAGGCCGTTTGTTACAGTTCTCGCGCGTTCAATAAGATGCCGGAAACCGTTGTCCTTACCGCTAGTTAGGTTCTATCACATCTGGAACAGTAGTCACAAAAGAAACTTTGATTAACAACAATTGGACTGATTACGGTATGGACGGTATGGATTCGATTTCCGCCGTCACGCGATAAACCTCCTCCTGTATCGACAAGAATACCAGCGCAGCCCCGAACATCAGATGCGCACCGCTCCCCGAACTCCTCTCGCTCATTGGGTAAGCATGTACGCCACTGCTGCGGGCCAATGAATACCGTGCTCCATTGCATCTCCGCCGCTTTCTTCCATGGTTTCCTTCTCTACAAGTACAAACTAATTGAATGATCGGGTCATCGAACCACGAACTGAGAATCGCCATCTCCGGCGGCTTGATGTATTGGTGGGTACGGCGAAGTGCGCGGGCGTCCCTCATGGGCCTGGCGTCTTGGAACGGCTGTCGTCGTCGCGCGTTGGGGCAGCGCCGAGCGCGTTGTGTGCGCGATGCCACGCCGCGTCGAGGTCGCGGCGATCAAGCGCGACTAGTGTGCTCGCAATTTCGAGGATCGCGTCCGCTTGATCCGACAGCGTTTGTCGGCAGTCGTGCGGAAGTCGCGGCACCAATCGACAAATCGCGTCGAGCTGGCGGATGAGCACAGCGGGCGTCGTCGCCGAGGCCTGACGGATCTGATCGAACGCAAGCTTGGCGAGGCGTTCTAGCCGCACCGGCGGCATCCATACCCGAAGCCGGCTGCCAGTGTCGTACCAGTTTCCTTCCAGCGGTGGCCTCTCGGCCAGCGTAAGCAGTGCGTCGGCGAGCCAGTCAACGCAGGCAACGCCGGTGAAGGTATCGTTGACTGCGGGAGATAGCGCGCGGATCGCGATCTCAACGACCTGGGCGATGCCAAATTCGCTGTCTTGCGTGAGCGTGCGATGACGGCCGATGTGAATTCCCCGATCAAGCGCGGCTTCCATGGTGCCGACTCTGTCCGCTGGGACGATTGCAGCGAGCGGCTCGCCGCGAAGCACGAACTGACCAGGACGGAACTTCAGCACGATCAGTGCATCCGCCGCGCGCGCGGACGCGACCAGGGCACCGTGATCAACGTGCTGTAGATATCCGCTCTTCGCGCACGACACGGTCGCGCCAGTCTCAGCCTGGTGAAGAATCGCGGCGTCATCGGGCACGACGCCTGTGCCCTCGCCGGGGCCGGACGTGTGTGCTCTGCCGGCAGCGACATACAGATCGTCGACGATCGCGCCGATCGTGTCGGGGTTCTGGATCGATTTCGCAACTCGATGGCTGTAGTAGACGAGGAACCCGAAGCTGAGCACAACAAGCATCCAGGCCGTGATCAGCGAAATTTGTGGGATGAATGATGACCGCGGATCCTGATGCGTCACGAGGAAGACGAGGCAGATGTACACGAACGTGCCCATGAACATGCCGATCGTGACCTGGGTAACCCAGTCCTGCAGGAACCGATAGAGCAGGCGCGGGCCAAATAGCGTCGAGACCATCGACAGCACGAGGAGTGCAACCGAGAAATCAGCGCGAGCACAGTCGCGACCGCGCCCATCATCGCCGACAGGATCGCGCGCGCGTCGTCGATGCTGCCCATCGTCAACCACGAGGGGATGTGAATGACGCCATACTTGTCGAGGATGTCCGGAATCAGGGTGATCGCGAACAGCGCGACTGCGGCGAGTGAGAGCTGCAGCGGGATTCGCCAGAGGTTAATGTCGCGTTGCGAGCGGAGCTTGGTCGGGCGCGGAGCGAGCATGCGATGTGATTCCAAATTTCTATCTTCCCAAGAGCAATCGTTCCAGCACTGGACCGAGGGCCAGAGCAGGAAGATAGCTCAAGGCCACCATCACTATCAAACAAGTCGTGAGTAAGACCCCGAACACAAGAGAATGGGTCGGAAGAGTTCCCGATGAGGAAGGGGTATTTCTCTGACGACCAAAGAGAGCGGCAAACGCCAATGCAGGAATCGCTAGACCGAACCTGCCAACCATCATCGCCAATGCCGTGGTGAGGTTGTAAAACGGAGTGTTGGCACTCAGACCGGCAAAACTTTGGCCATTGTTGGCGAAGCAGGAAGTGAAGGCAAAGAGAATTCCCGTAAAACCATGCGGGCCCGTGTTGACGGTGAGCCCGGACAGTCCCATCTTGGTGCTCACGGCAATCGCGGTCAGTGGCAGGACGACTAGCGGGGCCGCCAAAGCGTAAAGCATGATCATTTTGTTCTCCGCAGGCCCAATCTTCTTCCCCAGGTATTCGGGCGTGCGACCAACCATTAGCCCAGCCAGAAAGACGGCGATTGCGGCGGCCATGACCATGCTGTAAAGGCCTGTCCCCAGACCTCCGAATACGAGTTCTCCGAGGAGCATGTTCACCAACAACACCATACCGCCGAGCGAGGTGTAGCTATCGTCCATCGAGTTGTTTGATCCCGTGGCTGTGTTGGATGTAACGACAGCTGTAAGGGTCGAACTACCTATGCCGAAGCGTACCTCCTTGCCTTCCATGTTCCCGCCAGACTGGAGGCGACTGTGGCGGGAATCCACGTTCGCGATGTGGGGGAACCCCCGTTGTTCAAAGTGATGTACAGAGACCAGTCCGCAGACGAACAGGAGGAGCATCACACCGTAAAGAAGCCATCCTTGTCGGGGCTGGCCCACCATCCTGCCGAAGGTGTTCGTGAATGCGGCAGGCAGGAGCACGATCGCCAACATTTCGAGGAAGTTTGCAAGCGGCGTAGGATTCTCATAGGGATGCGCCCCATTTACGTTAAAGAATCCGCCGCCATTCGTGCCGAGATTTTTGATGATCTCTAGTGCGGCTACTGGGCCCTGTGGTATGACCTGCTTGGTACCCTCGACGGTAGTGGCGACGGTGTAAGGACGAAAGTTCATCGGAACGCCCTGCCCGACAAGCAACAAGGCGCCTATCAGTGCTCCCGGTAACAGGATCCAGAGCAGGGCGCGTGTGAGATCAGCCCAAAAGTTGCCCAGCGTGTCTGAGAGTTGCCGGGCAAGGCCGCGGATAAAGGCAACGCCCACGGCTAACCCAGCAGCGCCAGCCAAAAAGTTCTGCGCGCAAAGTCCGACCATCTGGCTGAAGTAGCTCATCGTGTTCTCGCCGGCGTAGGCTTGCCAAGTTGTGGTGGTCGAGAAGCTGATCGCTGTATTCAAAGCCAAGTCTGGCGATAACTGCGTCGTTTGGTACTGCGGGAAAAACCAGGGAAGAAACTGCTGCAATCTGAGAATGGCATACAACAAGAGCGTCCCGGCAACGCCAAAGAGCACAAAACACGTTGCATATTCCTTGCCCGTCATCTCCACATTTGGATCTACGAAAGTAATGCGATAAATCAGTCGCTCGATAGGAAGACAAAAACGATCAACCGCGGTCCGCTGTCTGGAAAAGACCCGTTCCATGTATCCACCCAGAGGCCTTACAAGGGCAGTGACAATGGCCACAAACAACACGTATTGAATTGCGCTATATAAATCCACGATCTACTCAGGAGCAGCCCGACCGAAGCGTCATCAAAACAATTACCAGGTCCCCCCAACCCGCTAGGAGCCCCACCCTGCTTGCAGCCCGCGTCGGTGTCTTTCTATGGAAACAAGTTTACCTAGAGCTAGTCTGGCGACGGATCGCCTGAATGCGGAACGAATAGCCGATCCCAATGAGATGATCCACTACGGCGGATGACAGACCCACGCCGACATGGAAGTCAATCTGTTGCTCCTTGGTGATCTTTAGAGGCGTCCCGAAGTGCAGCAAGTGCTGTGGCCCACCATCTTCCGCAAAGTCGCCCGCGTATTCGACAAAGGCGTCCCAGGGCTTCGTCAATTGACGATCCAAGAGGAAAGTCGATTCGCCAGTCACGTTTCGCGTGCGCCCTTGAGTGGGCCAATACACCGAGAACATTCCGGCCGCCGTCCAGTTTGTGGACAGAGCGCGCGACCACGGCACTTGCAATCCCGGATCGTACCCGCCGCTCGACACGCTGTTGGTGCCGGTCGGAAAACTCAGGAACAGGATCACGGATACATCGAATTTACCGCGGGTGGGGCCAAGCTGTTGTTTTACTCCAAAGGCAAAGTCGCCGAATCCCGAGCCGCCACCAGCGTTCAGGTTGTGGAAATAGTCCGATACAGTGAAACGCAACTCAGTCCTCTTGGCGACTCCAAAACGAACTAAGCTCTCCGGACCATCTAACACGCTCTGTCCCTGACTGCTAGTTTCAAGGAAACCGTTTTCCACCTGCAGGCTGCCAGTCGGAACCACCACGCTGGAATTCGTAACTGCTGGCCGATCCGTCGCGATCGGTCCCGGTACGTCAACGCTCGGGGACTGATCTTGGCTATGTAATCGCGGCACTCCGGGCAAGATGAATGCCAGCAGAACGGCAGAAACGCGAGCGAGCATTATCCGAGTGGACAGTTCAGTGTTCCCCAAGCAAGCACCGTAACGCACCGCGTCTACTTGCCCACGTTCGCAGGGTGGCTTACGCGCAATTTCGATTGCTCTAGTTCCTTTGTGTCCAACTGCCCTTTCTTATCTTTATCCAGCGTGTCGAACTCAGATTCCATGAACTTCATCCACTCTTCCTTGGAGATTTTGCCGCTCTTGTCGGTATCCATAAGGAGAAGCAACTGCTTGACCTCGGGCTCTCCCAATGCCAGCTTGTCCTGCGACTTCGGAGCTGCTGCCTTTTGTGCGACCGCGGAACCTAGTATGGCCCAGATAGCGACCAGCACTGCAATGGGCACGATGACCCGTACGATGTGCGTTCGTGTCAGCATAGCTGACCTCCACAAAATCCCCCATTTCCAATCCGTTCTTACGCAGCGCGCCTCACTGGGTTTCTCTGCTTCGGCAGTTCAGCTATCGTGGGTTCGGCGGAGCCGAGTCTCAGACGCACCCAATAACCGCTCGACCAAGGCTTGCTCTCCTTACAAAGAGCCACCAAGAACCGCAAGTAAAATGCAATGCTCGTTATGCAAAGAAACGTCATTGCTATTTTTGCGAACATGTCAAAGCTCGGTCCGGATTCCCAACTCGAAGCGTTGCCCAAATCACGCAACCCAGATCATTAACGAACAAAATGTATAAAGTTCGAATAAAAAAATGATAATTAATTCATAAAAAGGCGAGGGTGGTGGTTCGATTTCTCCGGAGCCTTGTCGATTTGGTATCTCTGGATCTCCTTCGAACATCTCGGCTCCCACGGATCATCTTCATCCCCCGTGCTGGTATTGATATCGGCGTCAACCCGATACCAAAGCACAATGGCGCTCTCCACTGGAGTGGCGCATTCTTGTGTCATGCGACTGACGCCAAGAATCTCATTTTCATTCACTCTCGCGGATCCGAGGGTGTTGATAGGCATGGAGAATGGTCGCGCTATTCGGAGACGCCAGACCGCCGGATGCGGGTAAGAAATCTATGAGAGTTACACGTTCACTTGTCTCAGTAGTCGATGACGATGAATCCGTGCGGGAGTCGCTACCCGACTTGCTGAAAGAGTTCGGCTTTGCGGCCCGCGCGTTCTCCTCGCCTGCAGAGTTCCTCGCCTCCGATTGCGTCGGCGAAACCAGATGTCTAATCCTCGACATTGTCATGCCCGGAATGACCGGTCCCGACCTTCAGCAGGAATTGAAACTTCGTCGACAAGAGATTCCAATCATCTTCATCACCGCTCAGAGAGATGAGGCTGTGCGCTCGCGAATGCTCGAAAGGGGTGCAGTGGAGTGCCTGTTCAAGCCATTCAGCGATACGGCTCTGCTGCAAGCGCTCAGTGTCGCACTTCGAGTGCGTTAGGCCGATTTGTTTGTTCTGCGCTAGGAGGACATTAAATGAATTTTAGCCCGAGGGAACACTATGCCTTAGTGGCAAAAGCTCGATTTCGGACATTCAGGCTCGCGCGGCTATTGGTCGACAGGCGCTTCTCGAGGACTTTGACGTCCTCGATACCGGCGCGAGTAAATGTGTCCCATTCCCTATCGAGTAGGTGTTGCTTCGGTTCGACTGTGTGACCAAGCCACATGATGGCCCCATTCTCACCATCAAACTTGCGCCATGCTGAACCGGGGTTACCCGAACGGATGAACGAACCGTACATCGCTCCAAACTGCGTAGCGATCCGTCTCAGTTCTGCCCGATCGGCGCCATCGTAGCCGGGCCACATCCGCAAAATATCCTCTGTTAGATTCCGGAAAACGATCGCCGTATCGCCAGTATGAGCGGCGCGAAGATAGCCTCCATAACCAGGCAAGTCATAGGAGAACTGGAAAACATGTGTAGGAATTCCTTGCGATGCAAAGTTGCGTGCGATCGCCAATGATGCGTACTTGAAAAACTCGAAGGACATAACGTCGCCGAGTGTATAACCAGGCTCTGCATGGTCAGGATACAATTCGCGATACGCCCGATACATTCTCGTTGCGCCGCCCTCGCCGAACACTTGCGCGAAGACGGCGATAACATCGTCCTCAGTTCCGCGCTGGGAAGTCTTCGAGTGCCCGCGGAAATACTGCCATTCATCCTTGGCAAAGCCAATCATCACTTCAAAATCCCGTCGGGGATATGTTCGTTCTGACAAGAACCGAGCTGGAAGCTGCGGGACGAAATTTCCATCGACAACAGGCCCAACTGGACGCCAAGCGCAATTCTTGTCTGCCGGGAAGTATCGCTGCAGCATGCTATGCACAGCGAGAAACTTGTCTGGGTCGAGTGTCAGAAGTTTGTCGGTATCATCAATGTTAAGAATTTGTAGATATATCTGCGCTATTGCCACTCCGTCTTCTTTTTCTTGCGTACACCATACGTGAAACGGCGAAAATGATTGGATGATCGCGCGCCGGATCAGCGACTGTGTGCCAGGGTAGGTGAGAAGATGAGATACAGCCGTGGCTCCCGCCGATTCGCCACCGACCGTAATGTTGTCTTTGTCGCCGCCGAACGCTTCTATATTGTCGTAAACCCACTGCAGCGCGGCAATCTGATCTTGCAAACCGAGATTGATCGCTTCGGGAAAGCGGTCACTCACCAAGCCAAAGTGAACACAGCCAAGAGCGCCCATTCGATATGTAGGACGCACTACAATAATGTTCTCTTCGCGAGCGAGGTTAGCAGCATTTTCCAGTCGGAAATGGCCGGAGCTGGCTGTGTTTGCGCCGCCGTGATAGTAAACATAGACGGGTAGCTTCTCAGGGCGCTCGATAGATGGCGTCCAGATGTCCACGTAAAGGCAGTCCTCGCTTGCGTTGTTCTGGGCATAAGCTTCCGCAGCATAGGCTGGCCACAAGGGATCGCCTGGCAATCCAGGATCCATCGCATGAACTTCGGCCATGACTTTCTCACGATTCCCCGCGTTGATCTGATACGAGGCGGGACCGGACCGGGTAGCGTCGCGCTCTCCTTCCCATCGCAGCGGAATAGG
>Ga0210404_10000103_pt1 | contig 60268 bp, 51 predicted proteins | sample IncBWH28MmetaG_FD_155455 | JGI IMG/M metagenome (GOLD analysis project Ga0210404, IMG submission 155455) | Forest soil microbial communities from Barre Woods Harvard Forest LTER site, Petersham, Massachusetts, United States - Inc-BW-H-28-M | ecosystem: Environmental > Terrestrial > Soil >... | reverse complement strand
CCAGTAGAGCGCCGCCGAGACCAGCAAAACAACGAGAGCAAGACTTGCAACAGCACTCAAAACCCGGCCCCACCTCGGCCTGGCCTGCGCCCCGGGAATCGCCTCGCTGGCTTGGGGGGGCCTTCCCGAATCTGTGTCGCGCTTGAGCCGCTTCAGATCGGCCCTCATGTCGGACGCATGTTGATACCGTACGTCGCGGTCCTTCTCCAGTGCTTTGTTTATGATCTCTTCCAGCTTGGTGGGAACGTTGGGATTCAGCCGCGCCGGAGCCACCGGATCGCGGTTCAGGATGGCGTCGAAAACGACGCCCGAACTCTCGCCCCTGAAGGGCAGCGCCCCGGTCACCATTTCGTAAAGCACCGCTCCGAACGAGAACAGGTCCGTCCTCGCATCTAAATCCTTGGCTCGCACCTGCTCCGGCGACATGTAGGTCATCGTCCCCACCACCGTCCCCTGGCTGGTCAGGTGCTGTTCGTCCGCAATCCCGGTCATCGTTGGGGTGGACGCGACTTTGCTTTGAGAACTGCCAACGGATGTGACCTTGGCTAGACCGAAGTCTAGAATCTTGGCGTGGCCGCTCTTGGTAACGAAGATGTTAGCGGGTTTGACGTCGCGGTGGACGATGCCTTCGGCGTGGGCGGCATCGAGCGCATCGGCAGTTTCGATCGCCAGCGACAGCACAGTCTCGGTGTCTACTGGTTTTCCGGCAATGCGGTGCTTCAGGGTCACTCCATCCAGGTACTCCATCGCGATGAAGGGTTTGCCGTCGTGCTCCCCAATCTCGTAGATGGTGCAGATATTGGGGTGGTTGAGAGCGGAGGCAGCTCGCGCTTCGCGCCGGAAACGTTCCAAGGCCTGCGGGTCCTGCGCCACGTCTTCAGGAAGAAACTTGAGCGCGGCAAAGCGCCCGAGTGCTGTGTCCTGGGCCTTGTAGACCACACCCATTCCCCCTCCGCCGAGCTTTTCGACAATGCGGTAGTGCGAAATCGTCTGGCCGAGCATGAGTGGCTGAAACTCTGTGTTGCCGTATGTTAGGGCGCTGTGCGACGCAAGTCAAAGTGTCACCATTCCGCAGATTTTAGTCGGGTTCGGCCTCCGCCAGGGGCCGCTCCCGGCGGCTCGATTGGGCCGAAATAAGTTACTTAGTTGCTATCGTATTTTCATAGCGCTAATGCTGTGAGGGTATAGGATCGGATATCCGGCGGGCGAAGTCAGGGGAATCCTTTGTGTCTGCTTTGCTACTGTTTTCAGAATTTTAGCGCGACTGTGGCCGTCGATTCCTGGCTTGCGGGCTGGTATTTCCACGTTCTTACCGCCTTTAGCGCAGCCTCCGCCAACAGAGGATGCCCGCCAATGTATTCCAACCGCCGCACCGTGCCGTCGGGACTAATCCATATCTTCAGCTTGACCGTGCCGTGAAGGCTCATGCTCGCCGCAATCGGTGGATATTCTGGTTCCTCACGGCGAACCACCTTGCGCTCCTGATCCGCAGCGACCGCGCTGCCGACCAGAAGAGTTACGCCAAGCAGGATGTGCATCAATTTCGTCATCGGCTGTCCCGGTACTCGCTGGACCGGGCTAGAAAGTAAGCCTCAGCGCCACCTGAATCAATCTCGGGTTTTGCGCACGGCTTACTTGTCCAAACGCAGTTCCATCCGTGATGTTGCCATCGGGGCTAAGGAATTGCGTGTGATTGAATGCGTTGAAGATCTCGGTACGGAACTCAAGGCTGGTGCCCTCACGAACCACCAACACCTTGTGAACGGCAAAGTCAAGATTCGCCGTGCCTGGGCCGCAGCATATTGTGCGCGGCGCATTGCCGATCTGGCCCAGTGCAGCCTCGGCGAACGATGAGGGATCGAAGTAATAGCCCTTGGATTTTTGTGGATTCAGACGCCGGAGAGGCGCGATCTGGTTGGGCTCGCCCGGAGTTTCAAAGTCGAAACTGCTCATCAGCTCCAGATCGTTGGTGGAAGTCAAGCGAATCGGAAACCCCGACTGCAGAGTGAGAATGCCGCTGAAGGCCCATCCATTGGTTAGATGGCGCGTCCAATTCGAGATGCGCCAGTCGGGGATCCTCCAGTACTCACTGGCCACCAGGCGGTGACGGGCGTCAAACAAGGAAAGGGAACGCGACTTGCGCGGGTCGATTGGGTTCACCGCATTTTCGAAACTGGAAGCATTGTCGATGGACTGGCTCCAGGTATAGGAGACCAGAAACTGAACTCCGTGCGACAAACGCTGCTTCAACAGTGTCTGGAAAGAGTTATACGACGAACTCGCGACCGGCATCTGCCCGAAGATGCTGCCGAACACCGGAATTCCGTCCGGCGGACAGCCGGAACCTGTGGTCGGCTCGCAGAGTGGGGAAGAGTACTTGCGAAGTCCAACCAGCGTAATCGGATTCGCATTCGGACCGGTTACTGTCGGCACAGAACCGTAGGGCAGGTGCAGCGTGACGCCCGGAGGAATGGCGTTGGCAGGAATCGAGTAGTTGCTGTCAGCTCCAAACGGCCCGCAGGATGCTCCCGGAATTTGATTCAGGTCCAGACAGGTCTGTGGGTTGCCGTAATTCTGATCCAGGGTAGCAAGCAGCCGGTGTCCTTGAGATCCGACGTATCCAAATTGCCAGAGCGTGTCTCGTGTTAACTCACGCTGTACGGTCAAGTGATAGTGGACGGAATACTTGGTGCGCAAGGTTCGTGGGAAATTCCCATATAGAAAGATGGGACGAAAGAGAGCGAAATCAACTGGCGAGCCTGGCTCTGGGTCGAGGAATCCGTGGAAGGGATTGGGCGTAATCGACCCGTTCTGGCCCAGAAACGGTGTGTTGAAAAAAGTGTTGCTTATCGAAGTGCTGCCTCCGAACGGCGGCTGGGCGCTGAAATTCTCTAACAGTTCTTCGTTGCTGTCGTAGAACATCCCCCACCCCATACGGACGCTGGACTTGCCCGGTCCGCCCGAGACTTTCGCGAACCACCCGTCGGACCGGTGCGGCGACCAAGCCAGGCCCAGCCGAGGGGCAAAAGAGCGCAAGTAGTTGTTCGTGAGACCCGTTGGCACTCCAGGATCTCCCGGGAAAGCCATTCCCAAAGGAAATACCGAACCGGCGGGCCCTTGCGGGGAGCAATCGCTGCTGCCCAGCAAGCCCAGCAGCGGGTCCGACGAATTCAGAACACAAGGGAAGATTCCGGTGGCCTGACCTGGACGGAAGGCCTGGATCTGTTTCCCCGCGTCCGCTTGAGGCGTGTTCCACTCCCAACGAAGTCCGTAATTCAGTGTGAGGTTGGGCTTTAACCGCCAGGCATCCTGCGCGAAAAAGTCGAATTGGGAAGCGCGCACGTCCACCCCGTTTGCCGATCCCTGGGAATACGAGTCTGGCAACCCAAGAAGGTAGTTGGGTATGAGACTGCTAAACCCGACGTCGTTGGGGCCGCCGCCATTGAAGGAAAAACTACCACTGACGGCGTAGAAGTACACCTGATGCATGCGCTGGTTGCGGAGGTCGGCTCCAAACTTCAACGTGTGGCTGCCGACAATCCGGCTGTAAGTGTCCAGCACCTGATAAACGTTTCCCGTCTGCGAAAAATTTCCCGCCTGGTTGTTGCCAAAAGCAAAGCCCCCAGCGAGAGAGACTAAGGGGACGCCTTCGTAGGCGGCGCCGAATCGGGGCGTAATCCCAAGGTTCGGGTTTGACGGATCGGAGAAACACTGGTTTGCCGGGACTACAACACAGGAGGCTTGGACCAGATTGGTGTGTGCGGGAGCCAGCAACTCGGCCTGCCCGTTCCGGTAATAGACAAACCGGACCTCGTTGGTGGTCCTGGCGGTTCGATTCCAGACATGAGACAGATTCAGTTGCTGAAAGCGGTCCTCAGTCTCATTGCCGAATCCTGGCAGGTTGGCCCCACTGGCCAGGAAACGAGAGAAGGGCTCGTGGTCAAGGCCGTCGGCGAAGTAATAATAGAAACTGAGTTGCTGCTGGCTTTCGAAGTTGTGGTCCAGCCGCAGTGTCAACTGGTTCTCGCTGACTCTTGCGTCGGGTGCGGAACGGAATGTATTGGTTCCCGAGTTTGCCTGAGGAACAAACTGGTTCAGCACATCAAGAGCGGTAGGATCAAAGCACTCCGACGGAATGGCGTTGCCCGGGAAAATAGCCGCATATGGCGAACCGGCCGCGATGGGCGCTCCGCCACGGGCCTGCACGGCCGCGGCGCACCCTGGACGGTTACTTAGGGCCTGGGCGACGGTACTACTGTTCAGCACACCGGAGAACGTAGGACCAGCGGAAAAATCCCCGCTACGCTCCGCCGGCGTGGGCACGATCACGGGATCGGAGGTAATTCCCTGCCGCACCCGCCGGCCTTCATACGAAGAAAAAAAGACCGTCTTATCGCGCTGGATGGGGCCGCCAAACGTGGCGCCGAACTCATTTTGTTTGAAATCCGGCTTGGCCGGGTCGAAGTAGCCTTTCGCGTTCAGTACATTGTTCCGCAGAAACTCATATGCGCTGCCGTGAAACGCGGAGGTCCCCGACTTGGTAATCACGTTCAACACGGATCCGGAGTTGCGGCCCAGCGCGGCCTCGTAATTGTGGGAAATGACGCGAAACTCGCTGATGGAATCCGGCGAGGGCTCGATCGACGGAGAATTGACCATCTGGTCGTTAGCGGTACCGCCATTGACATTGGAGTTGTTCGAGCGAGATCGTCCCCCGTTCACCGAAACCACTCCCGGCTGTTCGTTGCCGAAGAAAAGATCTGCACCCAGCGTGCCCTGCACACCCGGCTGCAACTGGAGCAGGTCGAACGTATCGCGAGATTTGAGAGGAAGCTCCGTAACGTCGAGATCGTTCATCACAACGCCCAGTTGAGCGTTCCCAGCTTCGATCATGGTGGCGTTCCCAGCGCGCAATGAGCCCGCGAAGTCCTGCCGTTGTGAAAGAACAACATCAAGACTTACCACCTCTCCAATGCTGGCGCGGATTCTGCTGGCTTCAAAGACGACAAAGCCCTCGGCCTTTACCTGCAGCCGATAGGTGCCGATGGGCAGGGAAGCAAACTCAAACTCGCCGGCGTCGTCGGTGGTGGCAGCCCGCATGAGGGACGTATCCTGGGCAGTGACAATGACAAATGCACTCACCACCGGCTTGCGGGAACCGTCCGCAACTTTGCCCCGTACTTCGGTAGAATTTTGCCCCCAGGCGAATAGAGCGAAGCATGGGCAAATCATGAGAGCGATCCTTAACCACCGGTAGATTCGTTTCATCCTCACCCTTCCCCGGGATGCACAGAGTGCGGTGTCCCGTTGGTCAGGCCATCTCCAGTCCTCGACACGGCTGCGCTGGCGCCACCATCGAGGGTCCAGGTGACCTCGGTACACCGCAGCCCTCCTTGTGTGCTTATCGGCGGCGAACAATGTCAGCTTTAGAGTTGGCCAAAAGTGAGCCTTCCTGCCGGGTTGCGCCATGGTAATCGCGCTACTTCCCCGGTCGTTCCGGAGCTGGCGCCCTTCGACCCGACCTTCCCGGGAACCAAACTCACGAATCGCGCGTAACCTCGTCTAAGAGGCTGGGCAGTAGTGTGGCTGCCCGGCGGAGGATTCTTATGAAACGCATGCGTATCGAGCGCTGGTTGTTCGTGGTTCTGCTCCTTGGCGGCTTTGTTTGTTCCTGGGCCTCGCTGCCGGCGCGGGCTGACGACTGGTCGAAAACCTACTCGATTAGCGGCAAGCCCGATCTGCGGGTAGACACGTCTGACGCTAACATCCGCGTCTCCACCTGGGACCAGAACACCATTGAAGCCAGGGTGACGACCACGCGCTACAAGATCGGCGCCGATGGCATCCGGATCGAGGAGCATCAGGCGGGCGACGTGGTCGAGATCGACGTGCGCTACCCGCACTCTCATGGGGTTACGATCGAGTGGGGCAATCATGGCAGTCATCGCGTCGACATCGACATCCACATGCCGCGCGAGGGCCGGGTGGACCTGCGCACCGGCGATGGCAAGATTGAACTCGGCAACTTCAAGGGCGAGATGCAGTTGCGCAGCGGAGATGGCTCGCAGGAAGTCGATGGGGTGGACGGTAAACTCCGGGCGATGACCGGGGATGGCCACATCCGCGCCAACGGCCGCTTTGACGAGCTCGACCTCAAAACTGGCGACGGGCGCGTGGACGCACGGGCGACAGCCGGGTCCGCTCTGGCCACGGGCTGGAGGCTGGAAAGCGGCGATGGTACGGTGACGCTGGAAGTGCCGGACAACCTGTCGGCTGACGTGGAGCTGCACACCGGCGATGGCCACATCGATCTGGATATGCCGATCACTACCGCAGGCAAGATTCGCGAAGGCGAGGTGCGCGGCAAGCTGAACGGCGGCGGAAATCTGTTGGTGATTCACACCGGAGATGGATCGATCCGGCTGCGGAAGAGCTAGCGGGCTGCACGCGGCGTGGCTCGCGAACGTAGTAGAGTCTTAACTATGGTTTCGCACGGCATCACACTCCGGGTTCCCCGGAAGCTTTGGGCTCGCCTTCGTAACCATTCCCGGGTGAAGGGACAAACTCCATCGGAACTCGTACGGGTTGCGTTGGAGAGTTACTTGGCCGAGGGAACCAGTTCAGCTTACGATTTGGCCGAAGCGGCGGGGCTGATTGGCTGCGTGCGCCGCGCGCCTAAAGACCTGAGCACGAACCGGCAGCATTTTGAGAACCCAGGACAGGTCTCGTAGATCGCGCTTATACTTCTCGGTCGCGAAGATTTCGATTTCAAGCAGTGATCGTTTAACTCGTCAGTGTCTTCGGCAAACAAACAGAAGAGGGTCTCGCACATGGCAATCCTGCGTGTATTTATTTCTCCCGTCATCATTGCGCTTGTGGCCGCATCGCTCGTTTCTTTGGCCAGCGCACAACAGCCCGCACCCGCGTCGTCGAAGTATGAACCGGCGTTGGACGTAACGTCGATGGATCGTAGCGTTGACCCTTGCGTGGATTTCTTCAAGTATTCCTGCGGTGGGTGGATGAAGAGCAACCCGATTCCTCCCGACCAGTCTTCGTGGGACACGTACTCGAAGATGCAGGATGAAAACCGGGGCCGGCTGCGCCTGATCCTGGAGGCGGCCTCGGCGCCTGACCCCAAGCGCAATGCGGCCACGCAGAAGATTGGCGACTACTATTCTTCCTGCACCGACGAGAAGGCGATCGAGGCCAAAGGAGCGGAGCCGCTCAAGCCGGATCTCGAGCGCATTGCGAAGATCGCGTCCAAGGCGGAGATTGCCGGCGTGGCCGCGGCCATGATTCAGGAGAACGTCCTGTTTCGTTTCGATTCTACCCAGGACTTCCGGGATGCTACGCAAGTGATCGCAGAAGCGGACCAGGGCGGACTCGGGCTGCCCGACCGCGATTACTACGTGAAAGATGATCCCAAGTCAGTCGATCTGCGCAAGGCGTACGTCGCGCATGTGCAGAAGATGTTCGAGCTGCTGGGCGACCAGCCGGACGCGGCAGCCACAGAAGCGCAGACGGTGATGCGCATCGAAACCGCTCTGGCCAAGGGGTCGATGACGCGGGTCGAACGCCGTGAACCGAAGAACCTGGATCACAAGATGACCAGCGGCGAGTTGGAGAAGATCAGTCCCGATTTTCAGTGGCAAGTCTACTTCACGAAGGTTGGGCTGCCGTCGCTGGCTTCGCTGAATGTGGCGTCCCCCGGCTTCTTCAAGGCCATGAACGAGGAGCTTGAAAAAGAAAATCTCGCGGATTGGAAGATCTACCTGCGCTGGCATCTGGTGCATGCCGACGCGCCGTTTCTTTCGGCGTCATTTCTCAACGAGAATTTCGCATTTTATGGAAAGACTTTGCGGGGCCAGCAGGAACTGCAACCGCGCTGGAAGCGCTGCACGGAGTATGTAGACAGCGATCTGGGGGAAGCTCTGGGTCAGGTCTACGTCGAAAAATATTTCGGCCCAGACGCGAAACAGCAGGCGCTCAAAATGGTGAAGGAAATTCAGACCGCCATGGAACAGGACATCAATTCGCTGCCGTGGATGTCGGCGGCCACCAAGCAGCAGGCGCTGGTAAAGCTGCACGGGATGGCCAACAAGATCGGCTACCCCGACAAGTGGCGCGACTACAGCAAGCTGGAAATCGTGCGCGGGGACGAACTGGGCAACGTGGAGCGGGCACGCAGATTTGAATTCGACCGGGAACTGGCCAAGATCGGTAAGCCGCTGGACCGGGGCGAGTGGGGCATGACTCCGCCCACGGTGAATGCGTACTACAATCCGCAGATGAATGACATTAACTTTCCGGCGGGAGTGTTGCAGCCGCCGGCCTTCGATCCTGCGTCTGACGCCGCCCCGAACTATGGCGACACCGGCGGCACCATCGGGCACGAACTCACCCACGGCTTCGACGACGAAGGCCGCCAGTTCGACGCGCAGGGCAATCTGCGCGACTGGTGGACCGCTGACGATGGCAAAGAGTTTGTGAAGCGCGCCAGTTGCATCTCTGACCAGTATTCCACTTACACCATCATTGACGACATCAAGATCAACGGCAAGCTGACGCTGGGCGAGGATGTCGCCGACCTGGGCGGACTCATCCTGGCTTACATGGCGTGGAAGGAAGATACGAAGGGAGAGAAGTTGCAGGCGCTCGACGATCTTACTCCCGAGCAGAGATTCTTCGTGGGCTATGGGCAAAGCTGGTGTGGCGAAACCCGCGACGAGACCAAGCGGTTACGCGCCACGGTCGACCCGCATTCTCCGGAGAAATACCGCACCAATGGCGTGGTCTCAAACATGCCGGAATTCCAGGAGGCCTTTCACTGCAAGGCGGGATCGCCGATGGTCAATCAGAATCGCTGCCGGGTGTGGTAGGAGGAAACGCGGCTAACAGTCGCAGTAGCCAGGCGATTCTAAAGGGACTATTCCAGTCCTTCCATTTCTCCCTTGGTGGGGTTGTAGTAGAAGCGGAAGCGAAGAGAGAGAAATTGTCCGCCAAATTCGGTGGGCAACGGTGGAAACGGGTCTGATCCCACGATGCCGGCCCAAGCCGCGCGATCAAGCGGAACATCTCCGGAAGTGGCTACCAGCTTCATGCCCGCTACCTTTCCATCTTTGGTGATCGCGAATTCGATGATCAGGCTTCCGTGTTTCATCTGCGCGGATTCTGGAATTGCGTTGTACCAATTCTGCTTTACGTCATGGAGCACACGCTTCAGGTATGGATCGAAATCCACTCCCATGGTGTCGCTGATTGTTTCGACATTGCCCAGCTGGCGGCCATGTGCGCCAGTTCCCAAGCCAAACGGGTCGCCGCCGCCTGTTGTCTGCTGGCCTCCGCCGCGCTTGGCCGCCGCTGCCCGGGTCGCATCCTGAATCGCCGATCCCGCGGACATGGAACCCGCATACTTTTTGAACTCATTATTGATGTTTGGCGTGGCCGGCGTTTGCAGTTGCGCAATCTGAGGATTCGGCGCCTGCTGCGGTTGCGCCGCCTGATTTTGCGCCAATCCCGCCGACGATTGCGCCGGTGGCTGCTGCGGCACGCCTATCGACCCCGGCGCGCCCGGCGGTGGGCTCGCTAAAATCTTCCGTAACTCCTTAACATCGAGTTGGGGATGCCGCGTCATAGCGGTCCGGTTTTTGTCGGAGGCAATGTTCGTGTTCGGCTTGCTTTGCAGTTTTTGCAAATCCGGCGGAAGCTCCAGGAACGTAACATCGTTGACGTTGCTCGGTTTTTTCACCGCGACCACCGAGTGCCACGGAAGGTATTTCTCAAACATATCCAGCTTCGCCAGCGTGACGATGAGAATCAAGTGGACGATGATGGAAATCCAGGCCGCTTCGCGGCGCCGCGAGCGCGCCAGATCGTCCTGCAACTGAATGAGGAGGTGCGGCACGCGGGCATCGTCATCGAGCGCGCGGTAGGCGGTCTCCCATCCCTGGGCATCGTACAGGCCGAGCTGTTCCGGCTGCGGCTTCTCGGGAGGCGCCACCGGATCCTGGAATGGAATTTGCGTGATGGGCATGAACTAAGTTTGTCCGAGCCAGACTTGTCCGTTAGACACAGATTCCCCTCGCTACGTTGCATCCCTCCTGCCACGGGATGACGCAGCACGCAGGCGCGGCCAAGCTACCTTCATTTTCGCATCTTTCCGGGGATTCTGCTCACGCACAAATGGCAGGGGAGTTACGTGTGTAAACATTTGTAAAAGACCGTCAAAATCTGCGCTGACACTCACGCCCTCATTGACTTGACCGTTTCACAAACGTAGGATTCTGCCCGAGTAATCGACCAAACCAATTCCCCGTCGCGTCGTCTAAAGTTCGGAGTTTCGGAGGATCTGCATGCAGCATTCATTTTTCCGTCGTAGAGGCTCCGCAGCAGTTTTCGCGGCTATATGCATTGCCCTAACCACGACCGCCCGCTCGCAGAATTCACCGGGCCCACAGCCCGCTCCGCTGCCTCCGCCCATCGCTGCGCCGGCTGACACGCCGTATTCCGGCACGATTTCGCTGCTCGTTGATATCACCAACGTCACCGATCGCATTCTCAACGTGCACGAAACGATCCCGGTCAAGGGCCACGAGATTACCTTGCTCTATCCGGAGTGGCTTCCCGGAACTCACTCGCCCTCGAACCCCGTGGCCGAACTTGCCGGCCTCGTGATCACGGCGAACGGCAAACGCATTCCCTGGACGCGCGATCGCGTGGACATGAACGCCTTCCACGTCGAGGCCCCGAAAGAGGCAACCGCGCTCGACATAAACTTCCAGCTGCTGGCCCCGCAGGATCCAAAACGAAGCCGTATTTCCTCGAAGTTCGCCGACATCACCTGGAATAGTACGCTCCTCTATCCCGCCGGATACTTCTCGCGCGATATCAAATTCGATACTTCAATCCGTTTGCCGGAGGCATGGAAATTCGCCTGCTCCCTCGACGTGAAATCGCAGAATGGCAACCTGGTTCAGTTCAAAGAAACCACGCTGAATACGCTGATCGACTCGCCCCTTTACGCCGGCATCAATTTCAAGCGTTTAGACCTCTCCACCGGGCCTGACAACCCGGTGTATCTGGATGTCTTTGCCGACAAACCGGCCGATCTCGAGATCACTCCGGAAGAGCTGCAATACCACAAGAACCTTGTCGTCGAGGCGCAGAAGCTTTTCAATTCGCGTCACTATGACCGCTACGATTTTCTCTTTTCTGTCAGCGACATAGTCAGCGGAAAAGGCCTGGAGCATCACCAATCCAGTGAGGACGGTTCTCGCGCCAACTACTTTACCGACTGGGGCGCGGGAGTTACTGGCCGGGCTCTGCTGCCCCACGAATACACGCATTCGTGGAACGGCAAGTTCCGCCGGCCGGCCGACCTGTGGACGCCCAACTTCAACGTGCCCATGCGCAACGAGCTGCTGTGGGTTTACGAAGGCTTGACGGACTATTACGGCAACGTCCTCACAGCGCGTTCCGGACTGCGTACTCCCGAGCAGGCCCGCGATGTGTTTGCACAAATCGCTGCGTCCTTCGAAATCAGCCCGGGACGCACCTGGCGCTCTTTGGAAGACACCACCAACGCGCCCATAATTTCGTTGCACGGAGCCTTCCAGCAGACTTGGCCAAGTTGGGAGCGTTCCTTCGACTACTATCCGGAGTCAGATCTTATCTGGCTCGATGCCGACACGAAGATCCGCGAGCTGAGCGGCGGAAAGAAATCTCTCGATGATTTCGCGAAGCTCTTCTTCGGTATCAACAATGGCAGCTACGTCACGGTTGGTTATGCGTTGGACGACGTGGTGAAAGCCATGAACACTGTCCAGCCCTACGATTGGGCAGGATTTTTCCGCACACGGGTTTACGAGGTCAACCCGAACGTTCCCGAGAACGGTTTCATCCAAGGCGGCTATCGCCTCGTGTACAACGATAACGAACCGGAGTGGCTGAAGAAGTCAGAGAGCGTTCGCGGGGCGAGCTTCGCCACTTCACTCGGCTTCTCGGTAAAGGCCGCGGGCTCCCCTGATTCAAATGGCAGCCTTGATTCCGTTGGGTGGGACAGTCTGGCCTTCAAAGCTGGCATCACGCCGGATATGCAATTGCTGGCCGTTAACGATCAGAAATACACTGCCGCGGGCCTGCGCGAAACCATCCTCGCCGCCGAGACAAGTACAAGTAAAGAGCCGATCAAGCTCTTACTGAAGCGTGGCGACGAGTTTCTCACAATCTCTCTGGATTATCACGGCGGAATGCGCTATCCGCACTTGGAAAGAGTCGAGACAACCCCCGATCGGCTCGATGCGATACTGGCGCCGGCGAAATAGAAGTCGATAACCGAGATTCCAATTTCCTTCCGGGCGCTCGCCGGCCGAACCAGCGTCTACGAGAGAGTTCCCCGCCTAGCCTTTCGTCTTGGCAATACCGGCCAGGCCGACTTTCTTCCCATGCTCGCGAATCGCTGCCACAATATCGAGCGCGAGGGCGAGAGCGCGGCGGCCATCGTCGAGCGGCACCACCGGTGCGGAGCGTTGCCGTACCGCATGCAGAAACGACCTCAATTCCGCGTGCAAAGGCTCTTCGGAAGTCACAGCCGGTTTGGCGACTTTAATCTGCGGATTAACGGTGGGAGCGCCCGACACCGCTCCATCGGCCCCCACCGTGAAGACGAGCACTTCCTGGCGTCCGTAGTCGACGGAAATATACTGCTGAGGCTGGAAGAAGCGCAGCTTGCGCACGCGTTCGGTGGAGACGCGGCTGGCGGTGAAGTTGGCCACACATCCGGATTCGAATTCCAGCCGCACGTTAGCGATGTCAACCTTCCCGGAAAGAATAGGCAGGCCGACAGCGCGGACTTCCTTCACTGGAGAATTGGCGAAAGACAGCACGATGTCCAGATCGTGGATCATCAGGTCAAGCACAACATCGACGTCGAGCGAGCGCGGCGTGAAAACGCTGAGGCGGTGCACTTCGAAAAACATGGGCTGGGTGAGCAGCGGAATCGTGGCCCGAACCGCGGGGTTGAAGCGCTCGAGATGTCCAACCTGGGCAATGCGTTTGTGAGTAGCCGCCAGCTCTACCAATTCATTCGCCTCGGCTAGCGATGCAGCCACCGGCTTCTCGATCAGGACGTCGACGCCCGCTCCCATCAGCGCGCGCGCCACTTCAAGATGATGGACGGTAGGCGCCGCGACGGAAGCCGCGCGGACTTCGCTGTGCGTGGTCAGCATCTGCTTGACCGAGCCGAAAGCGCGGCAGCCGAACTCGCGCGCCACCGCGTCGGCGCGGTCGAGATTGGGGTCGACCACGCCCACCAGCCGAACCGGTTCACCCTGCTGTTCGAGTTCCTGGTAGACCCGGGCGTGGTTGCGTCCGAAGACGCCCACACCCACCACCGCGACGGATATCGGATTGTCAGCGTGCAGGAAGGAACTCCCCGGCGGACTGCTTGCCAGCAGGAACAAGGAATTGTAACCGCAAACCCGGGAAAGAGCATCTGGAATAGCGCGGTAGCCACGGACTTGCAAAACAAGAGTCCGCCTACTTCGCAGCTCGATCCTGCGCTTTCTTCAAGATGGCAATCTGCCCCGCATGATAAAGCTCGTGCTGCGCCACTCCGTGCAGCATGTGGTAGAAATCGTATCTCTTGCCGGGAACGCGATCTCGCAGTCGCGACTCAGGCAGCGCGGCCACCGTCTTCACCAAGACGTCGTGTGCGCGTTTCGCATGAGCCACAGTCTTGCGCCACCCCGCTTCGGTTGTCTGCTTTGGAACCAGCGGGAAATTCGCCGTGCCTTCGGGCTGGAATTTTTCCCCTGCCAACCGGCGACAAGCCGCAGCATCCCAAACGGCCACATGCAGTACGAGTTCCCAGATGCTGTGAACGTTAGGCAGAGCTTTGGCCGAAGCCGTGGCGGCGTTCACATCTTTCACCAGCTCAAGCAGAGCAGGACCATGCCAGGCATCGCCCTCGAATGCGCGGCGAAGCTGTTCGGCGATGCGAGCGGGTTCGGTGATCGGAGAACTCATAACCTTTAACTTCCTTCGGAACGCCTAAAGTTCATCAGGAGGGAAAGCAGCTCGGTCAGCTCGGGTCCGCGACAACCGCGATCCCAGCGGCATTCGCTGCCTCGAGAATCTTCTCTCCATCCAGCAGCAAGCATTTTCCGGCATCCAGCGCGAGACACGTAGCTCCTGCCCCCTTCATCACTTCGATGGTCTTCACCCCGATCACGGGAACATCGAAGCGCATATCCTGATTGGGCTTGGCGATCTTCACCACCGTGAGGGCGCGGCTGAGCGTGGAAGCGTCGCCGCGCAGCGAACCCATGATTCGTCCGGCGCGCTCGATAGTGGCGTCTGTGCCCTCCATGGCTTCGACCGCCACGCAAGCCGATTCAGCGATCACGACCGTCTGTCCGATGTCATGCTGCGCCAGCTGGCGAGCGACGGCGCGCCCATAGTCGATGTTCTTGCGCTCCTGCTCGGTAGGCGCGCGGTGAGTAAGCGTTCCCGGCTTCACCAGCAGCGGTTCGAGCAGCCCGGTGGAACTCTCAAGCACAATGCCTTCCTCCGCGAGAACTTTCGCCACAGCGCCAAGCAGGCTGTCCGTGTTGCGTGTGGTAAGCGAGAGCAAAAGCTTGGCCAGCCGCCAGTCCGGCCGGATGGCGGAGAAAATCTGTTTATGCTTCACCTGCCCGGCCATGATGGCGCGCCGCACACCCTCGCGCCGGAAAGTCTCGATCAGATTGGAAAGCTCACCCAGCGACAACCAGTGAACAGAAAATGCGCCACGATCCTCGATCTCAGGAGAAGCTTCCTCTTTGATAGCGGCCACGACGACTTCGAATCCCTGAGCGCGCGCCGCGTCCAACACCAGGAGCGGGAACGTGCCGTTGCCAGCGATAAGCCCGATGCGTTGCATAGTAAAAGCAGTTGCCAGTAGCCAGTTGTCAGTTGCCAGTGCGAACGGCTTCAATTGTGAATCGATGCAATGAGTCCGTTCAGAATGCGGCCCAACTCTGCCGACAGTCCGAGTAGCCGGGCAACTTGCTCTTCTGACAGATAGTGCAGTCTGCCCGCCATAAGAATCTGTGTTTCAGTCTCCAACAGCGAGCCGCGCGCATGGCCAAGAGACTGTCTGAACTCCCCCGGTGTCAGTCGGCCTTGTCCTTCCGCGATATTGCTGGGGATGGAAATCACGGCAGGTCGAAGCTGGCTGGTTAGGCCGTACAACTCATCCTTGGGAAATACGCGAGTAGCCGTATAAATCTGTTCCGCAAGGTTCATAGCCTTTTGCCACGCAATCAGGTCTTGATATGAGAGACCCATAATGGTCGGCGTCCTCGGGGTGACTGGCAACTGACAACCGGCAACTGGCAACTGTTACTTAATCACTCCCCGTTCCGACGCCTCAATGAAGCGAATCAGCATATCCACATCCTCCCCGCGGTCCGGCTCGGACTTCAGCTTCTCCAGCGCCTGCGACGTGTTCCTCTTCGACGCTAGCAGAGTCTTGTAAGCATGGTGAATCTTGCGGATGCGGTCCTGCGAAAAGCCGCGGCGCTCAAGGCCAACTTTATTCATCCCGTAAGCGTGCGTGTCGCGCGCCGCGGAGGTCATGGAAAACGGCAAGACATCCTGCGTGATGGTGGTGCCGCCGCCGATATAGGCATGAGCGCCGATGCGCACAAACTGATGCACTGGGCAAAGTGCGCCCACCACAGCCCACTCTTCGACGGTTACATGCCCACCCAGCGTCGCGCCGTTCACCAGCATGCAGTGGTCGCCGATCACGCTGTCGTGTCCGATGTGCGCGTAGGCCATGATCAGCGTGTGGCTGCCAACTTTGGTGAGGCCGCCACCCTTCACCGTACCGCGGGTGATGGTCACACACTCGCGAATCTCGTTGTGGTCGCCGATCTCCAGCCGCGTCGGCTCCCCTTTGTAGGAAACATCCTGCGGCGCCATCCCGATGGCGCAAAACGGAAAGAACGCGTTCTCCGTGCCGATTTTCGTTGGCCCTTCGATGGCCACGTGCGACACCAGCCGGCAGCCCTCGCCGAGTTCGACCTCGGCGCCGATCACGCAGTAGGGGCCGACCTGGCACGATGCCGGCACTTTGGCTCGCGGATCGATGACGGCCGTGGGATGAACATTCATGATTCCGTCATCGAATCATCGGGAGATGGATTCATTGCGCTGGCTAGACTCGGGTTCATTCCGCAGTCGCGCCGTCGTCCGCGCCGTCGCCGCGGCCGCGTGAGCTGTCGATCAACTGGCAAGACACCGTCGCCTCGGCCACGCGCTTGCCCGCAACATACGCGGCGCCGTACATCTTCGCTGCGATCATGCGTGGGATCGCCCGCCACCCCTTCACTTCCACTTCGATCCGCAGCTGATCGCCGGGGCTTACGGGACGTCGAAACTTCGCCCGCTCTATCCCGGTGAAGACCATCACCTTGTCCGTCCGATCTTCAACTTCGGTGAGCAGCAGTGCGCCGCCGGCTTGCGCAATCGCTTCCACAATCAGCACACCCGGCATGATGGGCAACCCGGGGAAGTGGCCGTTGAAAAACGGTTCGTTGATGGTGACGTTCTTGATGGCCACGATGCGCTCTTTGCGCTTCAGCTCCAGCACCCTGTCAATCAGCAGAAGAGGATAGCGGTGCGGCAGAATTTTCAGGATCTCGTGAATGTCGAGGGCCGTCTTGGATGCAGACGCGTCGGAATCAGGCGGAGTGCTCTCAATCATGGTCTATCTCAACTGGTCCAGCTCAATACGTCCATCTCAATACGTCTATCTCAATAAGTCGGTCTCAATCAGCCTGAAGATTATACTGTACCGCGTCGCATCCACGACGAAGCCGTAGCCGCAGCGAGAGGGAATTGTGCCCGCCAAGATAACAAGAAAGTCTGCAATCACTGCCCCGCAGCCCGCGTGGGCCGATCGCCTGCGCTATTTCTCAGAACATCTGGATCGGATCGTCGAGACGGTTCGCGGACTCGTCGAGATCGAATCTCCCAGCGACAACAAGCCGGCGGTCGATCGCATCGCCGCTTTCCTCGCGGCTAAGTTTGAAGCGCTTGGCGGACGCACTCAATTCCATCCCAGCAACGATTTCGGCGACAGTTTGCAGATCGACTTTGACGGACTCTCTCGCTCCGGATCGTCGAATCGCAAGCCAGTCCTGCTGCTCGGGCATTACGACACGGTCTATCCGCTGGGCACGCTCGCAAACATGCCGTGCAAGATCGACAACGGACGCCTGCGCGGCCCGGGCGTTCTCGACATGAAGTCAGGCATCGCGCTCATGCTCCATGCCATCGAAGCGCTGCAAGCATGGCACGGCGAACTGCCCAGACCAGTCATCGTGTTTCTTGTTTCCGATGAAGAAGTGGGCAGCCATTCTTCCAGAAAGATCACCGAGGCCTTGGCGAAAGAATCCGCCGGAGTGCTGGTGCTGGAACCTGCCGCTGGACTTCGAGGCGCCGTAAAAACCGCGCGCAAGGGTGTCGGCGAATATACATTGCGAGTAAAAGGCGTGGCCGCGCACGCCGGACTTGATCCCGGCAAAGGACACAGCGCCATTCTTGAGCTGGCGCGCCAGATCGCGGCAGTCTCCAAGCTAAACAATCTGCGGCAAGGCGTGTCGGTAAACCCGGGCGTGGTGCGCGGCGGGACGCGCACGAATGTGATCGCGGCCGAGGCGTACGCGGGCATTGATGTGCGCATTAAGAGCGCAAAACAAGCCTCCGGCATCGACCGCAAGCTGCGCTCCCTCAAACCGTTCGACAAGCACTGCAAACTCAATATGACGGGCAGTATCAACCGCCTCCCCATGGAGCGGACCACCGGAGTAGCGGCGCTGTACCAGAAGGCTCACGACATTGCCCGCCAGGCGGGATGGAAGCTCGAGGAAGCGGCGGTGGGCGGCGGCTCCGACGGAAACTTCACCGCCGGCATGGGCATTCCCACGCTCGACGGCATGGGCGGCGTAGGCGAGGGCGCGCACGCCGTACACGAATTCATCGTGATTGCGGAACTACCGCGAAGAGCTCTGCTACTGGCGGGAATGATCGAGAGTGTTTGAAAGCTAGTCCCTCGGAACCAGAACCAGGAAGTAATCCATTTTGTCGCCCTTCACAAAATCATACTGTTCGAGCAACCGGTAGCCCGCCTGCGTCGCCTCGCGGAGCACGACCTCGCGGCCCACACCATGGTTCTCGCCATTTCCATTGCGGTCGATGATTCCAACCCTCGCCCCGGGACGCAGCGCTGCCCGCAGGTTCCGCAAGAGAGCAACCGGCTCCGCAACTTCGTGATACGTCTTCAGCACCAGAACCGAATCGACCGCACTCGCGGGAAGAAGAGGATTGTCGGCCTTGCCGAGGATTGTCTTCACATTATGCAGCTTCTCCTTCTGCGCGCGATCGTCGACATGGCGAATCGATTCCGGGTTGATGTCCACCGCATAAACAACACCTGCTTCGCCCACCCGCCGCGCCGCTCGCACCGTGAACCACCCCGACCCGGCTCCGATATCGGCCACCGTCTTTCCGGGCGCGATGCCCAGAATGTCCATGACGCGATTAATTTGCAGCCGCCCCTCCCGCCCGGGAGAATCGAAAATCGAGAGGTCTCCCGTGTAGGGCTCGCTGGTCTTGCGATGCTCGCCCGGCGAGGCCGCTGGCGCCGCCGTCGGAACTTGCGCCGATACGAAGCCAGGAATCTGGCAACAAATAAGTACAACCAGCATGAGAACGCGAAGTCTTGAGATCACCACTCCTCCAGGAACCTGTGCCGTCTAAACTTCTGCTATCTAAAGATAGACTTTAGGAAGACGCCTAGGTGAGCACCGGCCAGTTCTGATGTAAGAATCAATTGCGGCAACCCCGCTCTTTGACTCCGAACTTGCCGTGGCCTAGACTTTTCGCAGGGACTTCGGGCCGCCTGCGCCGCATTCGCAGGGATTGTCTGAATGGCCCCTGGAGGAGCTATGGGTGAGTTCTCGCTCTGGCATTGGCTGTTGGTGATAGCAATCGCCCTTCTGCTCTTCGGGACTAGCAAGTTTTCTGCTGTCGGCAAAGGGATCGGCGAAGGCATCCGTAACTTCAAGGCCGCCATGAAAGAAGGGGAACAACCGAAGAAGGAAAAAGAAGAAGAAAAGAAGTCCTAGCTAAAGCAGCCTGCCCGGGAGTTCTCGCCGAAGTCCCAGTCTAAGCACGTTCCCGCAATTCAGAGCGCTCCTCGCTCCCGCAGCATGCGATAAACCAGCGCCACCGGCAACCCCACCACATTGCTGTAGTCGCCTTCAATTCGCGGAATCCATCGCGAAGCAATACCCTGGATCGCATAAGCCCCCGCCTTGTCCATAGGCTCGCCGGACGCGACGTAATCGCGGATCTCGTCGTCAGACAACTCGCACATGCTTACAAAAGTAGTCGCGGAAGCAGTCTCGGTTTTACTGGCCACTGACCACTGCCCACTGGCCACTGGCCCCACAACGCACACTCCTGTGATCACCGAATGCGTACGCCCCGAAAGCAATCGCAACATGCGGGCCGCATCATCTGCATCGCGAGGTTTGCCAAGGATCGTCTCATCGACCACGACGATGGTGTCCGCCCCGAGCACATAATCCTGAGGGTGGCCTTGAAAAACCGCCAGCGCCTTCTCCCGCGCCAGCCGCTCCGCGCAATCTCGCGGAGCTTCCCCGGCAAGCGGCATTTCGTTGATGTCGGCGGCCTGCACCGTGAAAGGAATCCCGGCGTTACGCAGCAACTCCTGACGGCGAGGCGAAGCGGAGGCGAGGACAAGCATGCGAACTGAATTCTAGTCGAAGAAGTACCAAGTACCGAGTAACCCACTGAAGAGCTTGTCCGGCTGTAAGATCTTTGGACTTGGTACTGGGTACTGGGTACTCGATACTATCTGCTGCCCACCACCCCGCGCACCGATTCAATCAGCTTGGCCGAATCGTAGCCGATACCGTCCTTAAACACGGTCTCGACATTCTCGATGTCGTCGATCTTCTTCGACGGATCGCCTTTGATCACAACCAAATCCGCCTGCTTGCCGGCAGCGATCGTGCCAATCTTGTCTGCCTCGCCGAGATATTGAGCGCCGTTGAAAGTGGCAATGTGAATCGCTTCCATGGGCGTGAATCCTGCTTCCACCAACAGCTCGACTTCGCGCTGATCGCCGAAGCCCGCGATCACGCCTCCCATGCCCGTCGGGTCCAGCCCGGCAAGCAGCAGCCCGCCCGCTTGGACGAAAGCATGCTCGAATTCCATCTCTTTCTTGAACGCCGCCGGCCAGGGTGAGACGTCGCTCTTGTATTCTTCGCGCATCCGGCTGGAGTCGCTGGCACGCAGCCTCCTCTCCAGCACAGCGCTGCGAGCATCGGGCGACAGCGCATCCAGCACGCGCTTCTGCATCGTCGGCCTGCCGGGGAAACTCCCCATCTCGAACACGGGCAGAGTTGAAGTGACTGCAACGTGGTGCTGAACCAGATCGAGAATCATCTCGTGCAGCGGCCCGGCGTTTACATCCAGCTTGGCAGTAAGAACGGGATCCTCCGGCTCCTCTGGACATTCGCCCGCCTTTTTCCCTGGCATAAATTCAGTATCGACCAGCAGCCCGTGCTCGAGGTCGTCGATTCCAATCGCCGCCGCCTCGCGAAAGCCGATCGAACACAAATGTCCCGTAACTTTGGCGCCGCGTTTGTGTGCGGCGGCAACCGCGGCGGCAAGCTCCGCCGGAGTGATGAACATATACGCCTTGAAGTTGTCCACTCCCTGATCCAGCCAGAAGTTCACCGTCTTGGTGGCGTCCTCCGGACCGGTGAGCTGGTGCAGTTGCAGAGCCCACGATCCCGCCCCTTCAAGATAAGGCCCCGTCACGTGAATCTTCGGGCCAGGCATTTTGCCGCCATCGACAGCCTTCTTGATTTCCAGATCGGTGTATGGTTCCAGCGAGCCCGTGGTGCGGATCGTAGTCACGCCTCCGGCCAGGTAGAGTCGCGGAAAACTGTACGCCATCTCGCCGAACACACCATTCCCCATGGTATAAAACATGTGATCGTGCATGCCGACGAGACCAGGGATAACGCTGTAGCCATGCAGGTCAAGCACCTGGGCATCTTTGGGAACATTCGCCGACCCAGCATCGGAAACCGACTCGATCTTTCCCTTGGAGATCACGACCGTCTGGTCCTCCCGCGCAGCCGCACCCGTGCCATCAATCACACGCACGTGAGCCAGGGCAACCAGGGGCGCGTCCACTTTCACAAAGGCGCGCACCTGCGGTGAGAGGGTCTGGGCAACAAGAGCGAGTGAGCTGGCAAGCATCAAGAGGATGGCAACGACTGGTTTGAGCATGTTCGTCCTTCCATAACCACAGGGCTGGATTCTACCGAAGAAAATAGACGTCTGTGTAGAAAGTTGAAAGCCGGCCTTCTTCGTGATCGCACTGAGAACTGAGAACCGGATAGCGGGCCAGTTTCCGAGTAGCCGACTATCCATTCGGAACAGGCTAATTCGCAGCGTGCGTCGAAGTGTGGCGCACAACGCGAAGCAAAAAACCAGTCGGCCAGTTTTGCTCTCCCTTTGACAACGGTCATAGCTGCAAGCACAATGTGATACCCAGAGAGTGCCGAAGGTACCTTGCATGCGTTCCACTCAGTGTCTTTTGTTGTTCTGCGTTGTCGCCGCGGCAGTGCCAACCGCATTTTTCGGACGTACACCCGGGGAGGACATCCCCGAAATCAAGGCGAACGACAACCGTTTACCACACGGCAGTTTAAAAGATGGCGTATTGACCATTGAATTGGAGGCGCTGGAAGGCACCTGGTACCCCGAACAGCGTGACGGGCCCGGTCTGCGCGTGCAGGTATTTGCACAGCCTGGCCGTTCCCCAGAGATTCCTGGGCCGCTCATCCGAGTGCCCGAAGGCACGGAGATTCGGGCTACCGTCCACAACGCGATCCCTGGTGCCACTCTCGTTATCCACGGCCTCCACCCACGACCAGGCAACCCCGATGAAACCATTCAACTGGCGTCAGGAGAACGACGCGAAGTTCGCTTCCGAACGGGCAAAGCCGGCGCTTATTACTACTGGGCGACAACGACGGGAAAGGCCCTTCCAGATCGCTACGGCGTCGATAGCCAACTCAACGGAGCGCTGATCGTCGATCCGCAGGGGACGAGAGCAGACGATCGCGTCTTCGTGATTGGGTGGTGGGAAAACCCTGAGTTGAGAGCAATGGGCGGTTATCCGTTCACGAAGGGCCGGAATGCGATCGTGATAAATGGCCGTGCATGGCCCTATACAGAACGCTTGACGTACGGAGTTGGCGACTCAGTCCACTGGCGCTGGATCAATGCCGCACAGGGAAACCACCCGATGCACCTCCACGGCTCTTACTACACTGTCGATAGCATCGGCGACGGAGAACGCGATACTCCGCTCAGTAGCGACCAGCGCCGACTGGTCGTCACGGAACTGATGAGGCCCGGTACCACAATGTCGTTGACGTGGATGCCGCCGCAGCCGGGCAACTGGCTGTTCCACTGCCATGTCCTTGCCCACATTTCTCCGGGTCTTCGGCTGCGGCCAGCCGACAAAGAACCTTCGTTCGCCCAAGGCGAATCACACCACGCTATGGATGGGATGGCCGGCCTGGTGTTGGGCATCAACGTCCTTCCCTCTCGCGCCCCGCCAGTTGCAAAACAGTCCGATCTGCCACTGCGGAGGCTTCGGCTCACGGCACAACTGCAGCCCGGGCGCTACGGGAAGGATCCCGGTTTTGCATTCGCTCTTCAGGAAGGGGCAGGTCAGCTCACAGAACCTTCAGGTCGAGTTCCCGGACCACCAATTGTGCTCACTCGAGGCCAACCCGCGGAGATCACAGTGTTGAACAAACTCCCCGAGCCGACCTCAGTGCATTGGCATGGGATGGAATTGGAGAGCTACTACGACGGCATCGCCGGCTGGAGCGGTACACCGGGCCATATCGCGCCGATGATCGAGCCAGGCGCTTCTTTCGTCGTGAGATTCACGCCTCCGCGCGCGGGAACGTTCATTTATCACACGCATCTTGATGATATTCGCCAGCTCAGTTCCGGACTTTATGGTCCGCTCATCGTGCTCGAGCCTGGTCAATCGCTCGACCCGGAAAGGGATCGGCTCATGCTCATCAGCGTCAGGGGGCCGTCCGACAACACGCCGATTCTACTCAATGGTGACGCTGAGCCCGGTCCAATCGAAGTGAAACAAGGTGTCAGATATCGGTTCCGGTTCATTAACATCACGCCGCACGATCCCCTTCTCACCGTATCTCTGCTGGCAGGTTCGTCCCCGGTCGCGTGGCGCGCGATCGCAAAGGATGGAGCTGATTTGCCCGTTTCGCAGGCGACGGGGCGTCCGGCGCGGCAAACCGTGTCCGTTGGGGAAACGTACGATTTCGAATTCGAACCACGATCCGCGGATGAAATCCGGCTGGAAGTCTTTCGCCCGGCGCGGGCTGCGAGCGCCCAGTCGCAGATCGTTGTTCCGGTCCATGTTCACTAAAGCTATTCTGTCCATGGCCATGCTAGCGGACTCCCTGCAGTCGGCGACCCCGCCACTGAAGGCTGAGAGCCGAGAACCGGGAACTGCTCTTCCCGCCTGCTAAAATCAAAGATCAGCCATCAGCCTCTAACAGCAGTCGCCCGTTGCCACTTGCCAGACAGTCGGTGTCGATAAGGTGTTACTGGCAACTGGCCACTGGCAACTGGCCACTGAACTTATGGACGCCGCTTTCCTCCGCAACTTTGCGATCATCGCGCACATCGACCACGGTAAATCCACGCTGGCCGACCGCCTCCTGGAATTGACCGGATCCCTCACCGCGCGCGAGATGCAGGCCCAGGTCCTCGACTCCATGGACCTCGAGCGCGAGCGCGGCATCACCATCAAGGCCCACGCCGTCCGCATGATGTACACCGCGCACGACGGCCAGACGTACCAGCTCAACCTGATCGACACCCCCGGCCACGTCGATTTCTCCTACGAAGTCTCGCGCTCGCTGGCCTCCTGCGAAGGCGCACTGCTCATCGTCGACGCTTCCCAGGGAGTGGAAGCGCAAACCCTCGCCAACTCCTACCTCGCCATCAATCACGGCCTCGAAATCATTCCCGTCATCAACAAGATCGACCTGCAAAGCGCCGACATCCCCCGCACGAAAGAAATGATCGAAGGCGCTGTCGGGCTTGACGCTTCCGATGCTGTCCTCATCAGCGCCAAAACCGGCCAGGGCGTTCCCGACGTGCTGGAAGCCATTGTGAAGCGCATTCCGCCGCCGAAAGGAAATCCAGACAGCCGGCTCCAGGCGCTGGTCTTCGATTCCTGGTTCGACGCCTATCGCGGCGTGGTGATACTGACTCGCGTCTTTCAGGGAACTCTGCGCAAGGGCGATAGAATCCGACTCTGGTCAAACGGCACCACCTTCGACGCTGAAACTCTCGGCGTACAAAACCCCAAGCCGGTGGAGATCAACGAACTGAAAGCGGGCGAAGTCGGATTCCTCATCGCGAATATCAAGACTGTAGCCGACGTGAAGATCGGCGACACCATTACCCACGACGCCAACCCCGCCTTCCAAGCCCTCCCCGGCTTTGAAGAGATCAAGCCCATGGTGTTCGCCGGACTCTACACCGTGGACGCCCACGAGCACACCCGCCTGCGCGAAGCTCTTGAAAAATTGCGCTTGAATGACTCGTCGTTCTTCTTCGAACCGGAAAGTTCGGTTGCCCTGGGCTTCGGCTTCCGCTGCGGCTTCCTCGGCCTGCTGCACATGGAAATCATCCAGGAACGCCTGGAGCGCGAGTTCGCCCTCGAGCTCATCACCACCGCACCCGGCGTGCGCTACAAAATCACCAAAACCGACGGCGTGATGATTGAGGTCGACAACCCTTCGCGCTGGCCCGATCCCAGCGAGATCGCCAAGGTGGAAGAGCCAGTCATCCTGGCCACGATCCTAACCAACGAAGAATACGTCGGCGGAATCCTGAAGCTGGTCGAGGACAAGCGCGGCAAGCAGAAGACATTCGAGTACGTCAGCTCCTCCCGCGTGATGTTGCATTATGAGTTACCTCTGAATGAAATCGTTCTCGATTTTTACGATCGACTGAAGTCAGTCTCGCGCGGCTACGCTTCGCTCGACTATCACCTCGCGGACTATTGGGAGTCTCCCATGGTCAAGCTCGACATCCTCGTGGCCGGCGAGCCGGTGGACGCGCTCTCCATCATCGTGCATCGCGATTTCGCCTACGAGCGCGGCAAGCTGCTGGTTTCCAAAATGAGGCAACTCATCCCCCGGCAGATGTTCGAAGTAGCGATCCAGGCCTCCATCGGAGCGAAAATCATCGCCCGCGAGACCGTCTCGGCCATTCGCAAGAACGTGATCGCCAAGTGCTACGGCGGTGATATTTCGCGCAAACGCAAGCTCCTCGAAAAACAGAAGGAAGGCAAAAAACGAATGAAGCGGATCGGTCGCGTCGATATCCCCCAGGAGGCTTTCCTGGCTGTTCTAAAGGTCGGCGAGGACAGCAATTGAGCGGGTTTTGGTGCGCTAGCGGACGCAAAATCGAAAGGTCAGGTACCGCAGAATGTGCAAATCTCCAAAGTGGGAATATCCTGACTTTCCCCTGCTGAGCACTATGTTAATGCCGAGTGAATTGCCTAACTGGTTACTATTCAGGGCCTTAGCGATGAAAAGCTTGCCCCTGGGAATTGCATCACAAATCTTTACCGTCAGGAATTTCTGTGGTAGCCAGCAATTCCACAAGCTTTTCCACAGCGCGCCCGCTGCCCGCAACCCAAAGCGCCTAATGTACTTACCCGGTCAAACTACAGGCTTTCCTGTACCCCGGAATCACTCCTCCGGCTCCATCCCGCCCTCGGCCATCATCTCAAATCTGGTGCAGTTCTTCCGGAAGGCCAACATGAGCTTGCCCGTCGGTCCATTGCGCTGCTTGGAGATGATGATCTCCGCCCTGCCCTGCAAGTCGGGATCGTCCTGCTTGTAAACTTCTTCGCGGAAAATGAACATCACCAGGTCGGCGTCCTGCTCGATCGATCCCGATTCGCGCAAATCGGAAAGTTGCGGACGATGGTCCCCGCCCCGGCTCTCCGGAGCGCGGCTCAACTGCGAGAGCGCAACCACCGGCACACTCAGTTCCTTGGCCAGCCCCTTCAACCCGCGCGAAATCGCCGACACTTCCTGCGTACGGTTTTCGTAACGCTTGCTGCCGCCCGACATGAGCTGCAGGTAGTCCACGATAATCAGGTCAAGCCTGCCCTGCGATTGCTTCAGTCGCCGCGCCTTGGCGCGCATCTCGCTCAACGAAATGCCGGGCGTGTCATCGATGAAAATGGGCGCGTGCGCCAATTGCTCCAGTGCCCGCGACAGCTTCCGCGTGTCGTCTTGAAAGAATGTGCCCGTTCGCATCTTGTGCGCGTCCACTTCAGCCGTCGACGACAGCAGGCGCAACAGCAGCGCCTCGCGCGACATTTCCAGCGAAAACACTCCCACCACGTTCCCATCTTTGATGGACGCCTTCTCGGCAATGTTCATCGCAAACGCCGTCTTGCCCATGGAAGGCCGTGCCGCAATGATCACCAGGTCCGAACGTTGCAGCCCGCTCGTCATCTCGTCAAGATTTTCGTAGTGGGTGGCCAGTCCAGTAATGCGCTGCCCGCGTTGCAGCAGCGCGTCGATCGAGCCAAAAGACTCGCGAACGATCTCCTGCACGCCCATGAACCCGCGGCCAATGCGCTTATCCGACAGTTGAAAAAGAGCCGCCTCGGCATCGCTGAGAACTTCCTCGGCTGGATCGGACTGATCCACCGCCCGCGCAATCGCCGTATTCGACGCATGAATCAGCCCGCGCAGCAGCGCCTTGTCACGCACGATCTTGACGTAATGCTCAATGCTAGGCCGGTCTGGCACTCCGTCCAGCAGGCTCGACACATAGGGGAAATCGCCGACCGCCTGGAGCTCCTTGTGCTGGTGAAGCTCTTCAACTAGGGTAATCTGGTCGATTGGGCGCGAAGACTCCTGTAGATCGACCATCCGCCCATATATCCGCCGATGCGAGTCCAGCGAAAAATCTTCAATCCGCAGATGTTCCGCCGCCTGGTTGTAGGCAAAGTTGTCGAGCAGGATGGCGCCCAAAATTGAGCGCTCCGCATCTTCGTTCGCGGGGAGGGTGCTAATACTGTAATCAGTGGTGGCCATAGTCTCTTTCTGAGGTACGTAGAGGTGCTTCATGCACGGGAAGGGGCTAGGAACGCTGCTCTCCAGCGGCACCGTTCCCGTGCCCATTTCGAGAGCGTTTCAGATACTCAATTTGGGCTCTCGCCTTCTCGCGGAGCTCACGCACTTCCTCCGGCGAGCGATCAGCTGGGGTTCTCCTCGGGCTCACGGGATCGGCTTTCATCTCCTCTGGAACGACGCCCTCCATTTGTATCTTCGCCAACATTCCAGCCAGCCCGGGCACTTCGCGCAATTTCTCAGCCTTCCCCGTCAGCAGCCCCTTGGCGTCTGCGGGCGGTAGCAGTTGTGCAAAGTCGTTCTGTCGCTCCCCCGGTACGAAGTTCAAGGCGCTCTCTAGGGTCATCCGTTTCGCTTGGACCGCGAGCGCCAGCGTTTCTAAGCGATGTCCGAGATCGTAGCCTGCGCTCATCATCCACCGGATAGGCCTTCTCTGAGAGCGCGCTTCCGCGAGTTCCCTTTCATACCGTTCCTTAAAAGCCATCCGCGCGCCAATCTGATCGCCGTCAAGCAACAGGCTCCTGCACGCGGAATAGGCGGCGCGTTCCTCCTCGCACCACACAATGCTGTCGTGCTCCATGCGCTCTCCTTTTGGCATCCTTGCCCACGCCTCTTCGGGTCCCGGTCGCCCGTCTGTTTGAGCTCTAGCACCAGCCATCCGGCGGATAAACGCTACCGGCGGCAGCTTTGGATAGTCATATTCCCTGCGAGCTCTCTGAAAGGCTGAGGCAAGCCGCTCCTGCGGTATGTCAGCGAGGTCTTCCGCATAGACCAAAAGCCGTTGCGTTGAGGGCTCGTCACCCATCGCCAACCCAAGAGCAGCGACTTGGTCAGTGATCCATTTCCGAATCGATGATTGCGTGCGCTTCGTCCCTGGCTCGCTTGATTCGCTCGAATTGTTGTTGGCCTTTTCCAGTCCGTCCATTGCCCCTCCACTTGGCATTTTGAAAATAGAATATGTCGACGTTCATCCCCCCGCGCCTGCCCTCAATTGCTGCGTCTGTGATGATGGTCGCAGCATCTTCAAGCGTGCATTTTGCGTCTTTTGCTTCAGCTTTTACCGCAGCTGTAACCGTAGCAACGACGTGGTCGACACGTGGGAGATTAATCTCGTCCAATATCCGTTCAGCTAAGGAACGGGCTAAGTAGTCCGCGACAGTGGTTTCGCGGGACACATTCCTGCGCTCGGCGCGGGTAGCTTCGGTCCACATTTCCTGCACTACTTCGTCCATTGATAGTTTGGCTCCCCTAGTCTTAAACTCAATCGCAGCCACTGCCGCGGAGAGAGAAGAATTAGGAAGCCCCAATATTTTTAGGATGCGTTGTGCATTTTTACGCATCTCAGAGTTGCCTTGTTCAACCGTCTTGTTAAAAAAGTCTTGTTCTTGTGTTTTGTTCAGTTCGTCTTGTTCTTCCTTATTGCGATTCTCACTAGTGCTACTGACCGGTCGCACTGGCGGGACTGTTTGTCTCACTGGTGCAACTGACGAATTGCAATCGTAGGAATCACTCTCACTGTTAGGACTTGTTCTCACTGATGCGACTGCCACCCAATGTGAATCCTGATCCGTGGTTTCAGAATCGACAGCGTCGAATAGCGGAGTAGCGGCCGCTTCGGGTCTAGGTGGAGGAACAGGAAGAACTATGTAGGTCGTCTTCTCACGTGTCCGCAAGGTCTTGATGAGTCGCAAGTCCTCGAGCTTCGTGAGTTGGCGATAGACCGTGCTTCGAGCAATATCCAAAACCTCGGCCATCTTGTCCGCGCTAATCCAGGTCTCTCGGGTCTCAGAATTTGCGCAACGCTGTAGGATGCTATATACAGCGACTCCACTTCCACCCACCTTTGCGGCATAACAATCGATGAATCTATTTTCCGTTATAAAGAAATTTACTCTTCGACCGCTGCGAACTGATTCTCTTGCTTGCATCTTGATCTAGACATCTCCTCGGAAAGTGAACCGATCATATGGAGGATTAGATTGCGAGTGAAGAACCATTTTCAATTCACCACTTCAAATGCTGTGTAAAACGAAGAAAAGTTGTGGAGCGACAGCGGGAAACTGGACCGTTCGTGGGCGGCGGTTCCTCTGGATAAATCATCCACGCGAATGGATTGTGACGAGAAGTAAGCGGGCAGTCCCTCGTGGTCCAAAATCGTGCCATTACCATAGGAGAACAAATGGCGAAATCGAAGTCAAGGCACAAAACAAATGCGGCCCGGGACCAGCCATCCCGAGCCGCATCGTTCGTGGATCCCAAGTCCTGCCTTCGCGCCGCTAGGAGCGGCGAGTCGACGGTACTGGTCCGACAGCGCCCACCAGGAGTGCCACTTTTACCAGTACTGGCTGCAGAACCGCAATTCTGAGAATCACGCCTCTACCGCCCCTGCGGCGGCCAGCGGCCCAACCCGCTCCGAAGAACGAGTCGTAGAGGAGGCCGCAATGCCCGGGCAACCGGTTCGCACTCGCGCGCGTTTCCAATTTCCCCCGGCAATTCACCCTCGAGAATTGCCGGCTGCCACCAGCGTCACCGCAATCATCATTTTGGCAAGCTTTGAGAATTGCCACGTTTTCGCTGAACCCACTCTCCGGCAGAATGTTGCGCCCCGCAACAGAAAAACATTTCCCCCTTGTGCAGAAGCTGTGGACGATGAGTCTTCCCTGTGGAAGCCTGAGGAAAACCGCGCAGGAATCGCGCAACGATAATGCGGGGACGGCGATTTTTCAATAACTTAGACGCTGTAAAGAAATAACCGTCGTCGAGTTTACCAAGGATTGTTATCCCGAGCGAAGCGAGGGATCTTGGTGTGTGTCGGCGGCATCAGCTGTGCCGGCAAGAACCAAGATCCCTCGCTTCGTTCGGGATGACAATTGTGTTTAGCACTCCGCCGTGAATTCTTCGGCGCAACCTTGAATACTGTCGATGTGGCCGGCGACAGGATCGGGATCGAGCAGGTGCCATGCCTCGCGATACTTCTCGTACTTGGCTTTCGGCGACTTGGGATAAAACGTAAGACATCCCTTACCCCAAATTTCTTCTTCTGGGATGATGTACCACGCGTTCTCGAGCACGACGTAGGCCGCGAGAAAATCGAACGAGCCGGGCGGATAGGGCTTGTGACCACCCTTTATGGCGCAGACATACCCTGTTCCGAGCTCGTAGATAGTAGATTTCACTTGCACGCTCACAAAGTGACGCGTGCGGCCCACGACAAAGTCGTAGCTTCGCATCTCTCCCCAGGGCTTGCTGATGGGTATGGCGAGCTCGGCGGCGCGCATCATGAAACACATCTCAGCCCACTCGCCCCTGAGTTTCTTGTTGCGGATTACCTGCTTCCGCTTTTTCATTGACCTGCCTCAGAACGAAAAAGGCGGCATCCGGAGAAAACTCGCGAATGCCGCCTATTTACTTATTTGAAAACCATTCGCAAACGGAGGCAAGAAAATTCTAAGAAAAAAGCGGGAACGATTCCCAAAACGGGAATGCCGTCTTTGCTATTTATCTGCGCCCTTCTTCCGAATTGCATTGGCAACGCCTTGAGCTGCCAATGCGCTGAAAAATTCCATGCGATTCAAATTCTTGTCTGTTATTTCGCGCCGACTTTGCGCATTGTCGCCGGCAATATAGCCATAGAGTTCTCCCATGACTACCAGTGGCGCCACCGCCCACTTCAGATCGATGGGCTTGTCCAGCAGCTTAGCACTCGGATCCGGCCCAAACATCTTCGGATCGCGAATTCTCGCGAGGGGGGGGCTTTTCCAAGTTTCGATCGTGAGGCGGGCGTAGGGGCTGTTTTTGGCCCTGATCTCACGCCCTGCGAAAGCGCCATCGCGAGGAGCGCCGCACGAGTCGAGGCACACGAACTTCATCCGTCTCTCGTCGTATCGGAATATCCGTGTTCTATCGAAGTCTGAAACTCTGAGTTTTTGGAGAATCGTCCAAAGTACCTCTCCCGGAGACGTCTGGGTCTGCATCTCGTTCAAGATAGCCCGGACCTCTCTAAACGCCTCGGCTTGTTCCCGGTCCTTGGACTCAATCATGTGGACGCCAAACGCAACGAAATCGGCCAGGTGTTTCAGAGTTTCGACGTCGCGCTCGTCAAATCCCGTAAGGCGAGTAGACTCCGCATTCAGCGAACCTACAAACCTATTTTGCCACCTGATGGGGACGACTACCTCGCTTTGCATGAGCTCGCTGCAGCAATGGTAATCGCGGTCTTTGGAAACGTTGTGTATGAGCGATTCCTGGCCGCTTTCGAAAGCGCGCCTGGTAATGCTGGGGGTGGGCACAATGTCGCCAGCTGTTATGTTACCGTCGCCAAAAACCGCCTTCACGGTGAGCTTGCCCTTATCGTCGTCCCACCAGGTGACCTCGCCGCGGTCCGCCTGCAGGAGCAGCTTAACCTCACAGAGAACTTCACCCAAGAAGTCCTGGAGGCTGATTGCGTCCCGCATCTTCTCAAGAAGATGGCGCGACGCCTGTACCGTGTGTGTACTCTCCAGCGCGAATACAATTTCGTTGACGAGAACCTGGGCCACATTCTTGTCGACCTCGTCGAAGAAGACATCGTCTCCGGGCCGCCCATTAGCATCTCGCCTGTTTTCCGCCTTGAGCAAGCCCAACAAAGAGCCTTTTCGATCCACGATAGGAACCGCCAACAGCGAGAAAGATCTTTTTGACGCCAGATGTTCGGGCGGGCGCCGTGTTGAGTACGGGTGCTCGCGCAGCTCCCGGCCGTGGAGGAGGACAATCTGCTTCTTATGCGCAATGTGACCTGTCAAGCCGTTCCCGAGAACGCTTTGAATTTTGATCTTCGTCGGCCGGCGATAGTCGGGGGTACCACCAAATTGAACTTCGAGATTGAGTTCATCGGGATGTTCTTCCGGGACGAGAAAGATAGAGAAGGCTTCGGCACTGAGGTGTTTCTGAACCGTCTGGGCTACTCTTTGCAGAGCATGATCGAGGTTTCCCTGGAAGGGCGTCTTCATCAGCTCGCCGCTCGCGGCGAAGAGCGCGCTGACGTGTGGGTTCCGCAACGACTCATCCATGGAGGCGCGGTTGTGAGCCTGCTCGGGGGTGTAACCCTCCTTGCAGGCTTGCCACATGATGCCGATCTTGCGTACTTGTTCCTCGTCGTAATCGCGGCCCTGCATCGTGCCGCGGTCCACCCTGCGGGACTGGATCCAGCGTTTCTTGTCTTCCCAGAAGTACAGCAATTCTCGCTTCAGTCCGGGGAACTTCTTAACTACTTTATTTGTCCTCACTTAGCCGCTCCCAAACGACTCTCCACCCTGTTTCCTCCCATATGCTACCCAACCGCGTAGCAAAACGCCATTTGTGTACGCTACATATAAACGCGCATTAATAAAGCGTTTTATGCAGCGATATATAGATAATCATACTTTATTAACGCAGTTTCTTATATTTTTTCTTGACATCGACTTAATCAGGCTATATGTTGGAACATCCGCAAAAGGCTTCTTTCCAGGGACTCATTGTCCGACGGTTATTTGATGACTGAGCCAAAAGGCAGGTTAGACAATGGAAGGCAGACTGTGGTATCAAATCGCGAAAGAACACATCCAGGCGATCGACTTGCCCGCCATCGCCCGCCCCAAATTGAAAGCTGCTCTGAAAAGGGCGGTTAGAGAGAAGACACAGAAAGAAGAGAAGCGTCAAGTTGTCGTCTCCGCCCAGGCTACTTGGAGCATCAGTGCTGAGTCTCGCGCCAAAATCGTACAAGCCGAAAGCTTGATGACGACGCTGGCGACCGTCCTGGCAGTGCTCAGTCTGTTCGGCATCGCCGCGCAAGCACTGATTTACTACCTGTACGGATCGTTCCCCGTACCATGGGCCGTGTTTGCCGGAATCGTGACCGACGTGACGTTGGTGGGGATTCTCGGCGGTGCTCTATATTTCTGGCTGAGCTTCCGATACTCCTGGTGGCTCGGTTATCGCGCGTCCTTGCGGGTGGCAGGTGGAGTCGGCGCATTGGTTGCGGCGGCTATGGCGGTGCTGATTTATTCACGGGTGGCGACACCGCATCAGGCATCGATCCTTCTGTCTTCCGGCATTCTCAGCTACTGCTTGCTGATCGTGGCCGAGGCAACGCCGGTTTCTATTGCGGCCATTGCCTCCGCCATGCGCTATGCTGGCGATCCGCGGCGATGGGACCGGAAACTGGCCTTGTTGCAGCATGAGCTGGGGCTTCTGACTGAGTTCATTAGCTGGAGCGAAGCCCACGAAAACGAGTTGCTGACGGCGCTGGCCGCAGCGAAGCCGGCGGACGCGTCGGCCCCGCTCGACATGCTGACGGGCCGCACCAACATGACCGGACCGGCCACAATTCCCCCGGCATCGGGAACAGGCTCGGCAGCCAAACCTAACGGCTCGGCGGCGGCCGCCATGGTAGCGCTGGCGGCAGTCGGGTTGATGGGAACGCTCGGCCATGCGAAAGCTCAGGATGTTGCCATTCCCACCTCGCATTTGAAGTGCAGTATCGCCCTTGGCGGTGGCAACACGCTCGATTCGGCCGAGCGCGATGAGTTCTTGCAGGCCCTCAAGCAATACTCGCCCATCTTCAACCACTGCAAGCAAATTCGGGTTACTGCCTTCACGGACCGGGGCCGTTTCAGCCCCTCCATTGTTTATTACCCTATCCTGGAATACACGCTGGCGGATTGTGCGAATCCGGCACCGGTCATGAACGACAACAAAATCGCAATCGTCTACCGCATGTTTGCTGGATTTCGACAGAATGAAAAGGACGAAGCAGTGACCTTGTGCAACTCGCGGAATGAGGAGTTCAAACAAAACAACGAGCAAGCGAACCAAAAGCTCCAGTCCGCTATCGACAAAGGTTTGCAACCTAGAGGAGACGCAACCAAGGCCCATTGCGTCGACACCATCGGGGCGATGGCTTTCCTCACCGAGGAACAACCCGATGTCCTCATTGTGGGATCGGACTTTTCCGCCAATTGCCCTTCCTTGTCTTCCCTGTGGCGGCCGATCCGGTTGCAATTGCCACTGCAGTCGCGAACCGTATTTGTCGTCATACCCTCTCGCGGCGATGTTCGAGTGGAAGGCGAGGCTGCCTACGCGCGCGCCAATCTGTGGAAGCGCTACAACCAACGCGTAATGATCCGGGTACCATCGGAGCTCACCACGAGCTTCTTCGCCAACCTCTTGCCGCAGTAGTCGGGGAACCCGATGGGCGGCCCGCGCGAGAAGGAGAAAAAATGAATACGATGACCTCAGATCAACTTCTGATAGGTTCCGGAATCGCTTTCATCTTCTTGTCAATCGTCGGCAGGCTGATCTTGCCGAAGATCGGACTCCAGGAAACACTGACGCTGTTCGCCAGGTGCAGCCTGGCCATCGTTGGCCTCGCCCTACTGAGCATCGGTTTCTACTCCTCGGCAGGGTTGCCAGCGGTCATGGCCTCTAAGAGACTGCCCGTTCAACGCGGCATTCGAGTCGCCGACGCCTTCTACCCTGGCGGTTGGATGGGGGACTACGGGGATATCAAACTCGAAAGTAGCTGCAGCGATCTGCCGGACTCTAGACCCGCATGCGTGAAGATTTCCTACTCAGCAGCCCGGGCCCAGGGCAAGGGATGGGCCGGAATCTATTGGCTCTACCCAGATAAAAACTGGGGAAGCACGCCAGAAGGGCGGGATTTGAGGGGCGCGAAAAAACTCCTGCTCTGGGCGAAAGGGGACAACGGAGGGGAACGAGCTGAGTTCAAGGTGGGGGGAGTCTCGGGAAAATATGCCGACTCCCTTCAGCCGGCTCTCTCAATCGGGCCAGTCTTCTTATCCCAAGAATGGCAAAAGTTTACTATCGATTTGGAGAAGACGGATTTGAGCCACGTCATTGGCGGATTTTGCTGGGTTACAAACGAAGAACAGAATCCCCATGGGTCGGTGATTTACGTGGCAGATATGCAGTTTGTTCCGTGAGTTATGCCGTTCAGTTCGCCGCTTTGGTCCGTAAACGGTGCTCACGCACAAACGGGAAGGTAAGCTGGTGAAAAGGAGCGGACGACATCAAGATCGCCCGCTCAATAAAAAGTTAGTCCCTCACCCCATCCATAAATGCCCGCAACTTGCGCGACCTCGAGGGATGCCGCAGCTTGCGCAGCGCTTTGGCTTCGATCTGGCGGATGCGTTCGCGGGTTACGGCGAACGACTGGCCTACTTCTTCGAGCGTGTGTTCGCTGCCGTCCTCGAGTCCGAAGCGCATCTTGATTACCTTTTCTTCCCGCGGGGTCAGCGTGCGCAGGACCTGTCCAGTCTGGTCCTTGAGGTTCACGTTGATCACGGCTTCGGCCGGAGAGACTACCGCGCGGTCTTCGATGAAGTCGCCGAGATGCGAATCTTCCTCTTCGCCGATCGGCGTTTCGAGCGAGATGGGCTCCTGCGCGATCTTCAGCACCTTGCGCACTTTCGCCACCGGGATGTCCATGCGCTTGGCGATCTCTTCGCTGGTAGGCTCGCGACCGAGTTCCTGCACCAACTGCCGCGAAGTCCGGATCAGCTTGTTAATGGTCTCGATCATGTGGACCGGGATTCGAATCGTACGCGCCTGATCAGCAATTGCACGAGTAATCGCCTGCCGAATCCACCACGTGGCGTACGTCGAGAACTTGTAGCCGCGGCGGTATTCGAACTTGTCCACGGCTTTCATCAGGCCGATGTTGCCTTCCTGGATCAGGTCAAGGAACTGCAAGCCGCGGTTGGTGTACTTCTTCGCGATCGAGACCACCAGGCGGAGGTTGGCCTCAATCAGCTCTCGCTTGGCCTGCTCCGCATCCATGTCTCCCTGGATGATTTCCCGTTGGGTGCGCTTGATCTCCTGGAACAACAGTCCGGCTTCGACTTCGAGCTTCTCAATCTCGCTTCTTACGGCGCGCGCCTGGCGGCGGTATTCTTTTTTTTGATCCTCGCTGCGCGTGGCGTCGGCTTTGCGCTCCAGATTCCCCGCCTGCCGGTCGAGCGAACGCATGCTGTCGACCGTCTTGTTGACGCGCTCGATCAGCCGCTTGCGTTCGTTGTTGGTGAAGCCCAGCTTGCGCACGGCGAGCGAAACCCGCACGATGGCGCGGGCCAGGTTGCGGCGGGCGCGGCGATGGTCCTTAGGCCGCTTCTTCTGCGACATCGTGGCGTACTTCTCCTGCAGCACCCCGGCCTTCTTGTACAGCTTGGCCATAGCATCGATCTTCCCGGTAAATTCGTTCAACCGGTTCTGCAGGATTTCGTCGGTGATCTCTTCCTCGTCGAAGGTCACGACCTCCTTGATGGAGCGCACACCCTTCTTCAGGTCCTCGCCCATGGCCAGCAAATCGTGAATCACAATCGGGGAGCGGGAGAGCGCCTTGAGCACTCGCAACTGGCCGCGCTCGATGCGCTTCGCGATTTCCACTTCGCCTTCGCGCGTGAGCAGAGGCACGGTGCCCATCTCGCGCAAATACATGCGGACGGGATCGTTGGTTTTTTCCAGAGCGCCGGGCGTGAGGTCGAGTTCGACATCGTCGCCCTCTTCGCCTTCGTCGAACTTCTTATCGAGCGCGGCGGAAGGCAGCTTGGGGCCTTCCAGCACATCGATGCCTTGCGTACCAATGGTCGTCAGCAGGTCGTCCAGGTCTTCCGGACTAACCACATCGTGAGGGATGAGTTCGTTCACCTGGTCGTAGGTCAGGTATCCCTTCTCTTTGCCGGCATCGACCAGCTTTTTTATGTCGTCGTACTTGTCTTCAAGAGCCAAGAGGTGTTCCTCAAATTCTTCAATTCGCTCGCGCGGAGCGTGTGGTACAGTTTGAAAGGTGGGAATCTGGGGTAGCGCGGAGTTGTGCACCTAGCACAAACTTACAGATTGTAGCACGCAAGTGCTGCCTCGTCTATCACTTACCCCGCAGATGTTCCCGCCGTCCGCCGCTATCTATAAGTCTGCTAAATACTTAGATGGTTCTAACCGTTGTTTTGTTTCACGCAGTTTTCTTGTTTCCGGGAGCCGGTCTGAGGCCATCCTCCGCCAGATTAGGGTCCCTGAGAGCGCGGCTTAGCCGGTCTTTTTCAAGCAGCAATTCGTTCCTGAGTGGCTTATCGTCGCCGACGCCGGGCTTGGTAAGTTCGCGCTGTACTTGCTCCAGCCGGCGACGGAGGTGAATACGGCGCAGGGCACGCACGGCACCTTCCAGACGCTCGGCGCTGAGTTCTTCGTCCTCTTTCAGCAGGATCGAAGCCAGCATCCGGCGCTCGCTTTCCGAGCATGGCACGTCCATTACATCGGCAATCTCGGATCCGGCATTGAGCAGCGCCTCGACCAGCGATTCGGTGGCCAGCCCGCGATGCAGGCCTTCACTCTGGAACGCGTACTGCGCCTGGCGTGCCGGATCAAACTCCTCGTCTTTAACCACGTCACGGGCGCCGTCGCGTGAGGAAAGATGCCCGGCTCCTGGCTGCATCTGCCGAGCGGAAGCCAGGGCGCGGATGAGGATGCGCTCGGCATCGGTAGCCTGCGTCTCCGCAGGAGCCTTCACCGCCGTCGCCGAGCGCTCAGACGCCACATGCCGTAATTCCTGGCGCAACACTGTCGAATCAATGCCCAGCTTCTGGGCAATCTCCTGGCCCAGCTCGTCGCGCACGATGCGGCTGGGGACGCGCTGAATGTGCGGCAGCAGGAAGTTCACGGCTTTTACTTTGCCCTCTGGGCTGCGCACGGGAAAATGACTGCGGGCACGATCGATCAGATAGTCGAAGTATTTCTGCGAGCCGCGCAGCGCGTCGCCGTACGCGTCCTTGCCTTTGCGGCGGATGTAGAGATCGGGGTCGAAGCCCTGTTCGAGCGTCAGCACCTTGATCTGAAATTCCTCTTCCACAAGCAAGCCGAGCGTGCGCTCCGTGGCCTTGGCCCCGGCCGTGTCCGGATCGAAGTTGACGACGGCATTCTTGCTGAAGCGACCGAGGAGCTTTGCCTGGATCTCGGTAAACGCCGTGCCTGAGCTGGCAATCACATTGTGAAACCCGGCTGCGTAGACGGAAATGCAATCCATTTGGCCTTCGACCAGGATGGCGTAGTCGAGCTTACGGATCGCTTCTTTGGCTTTGTCAAGGTTGAATAGAATGCGGCCCTTGGAATAAATCCCGGTCTCCGGCGAATTCAAATACTTGGGACCGGACTTCTCGTCTGTGGCGAGGGTTCGTCCCGTGAAGGCGATGATCCTTCCGGCGTCGTTGGCGATGGGAAACATTACGCGGTTGCGGAACTTGGAGTAGATCGTCGTTGGTCGCTGGTCGTTGGTCGTTGGCTGGACATCATCGCTTTCGGGATTCTGCTCTTGCCGACGGCTGACGGCTGATGGCTGACGGCTTTCTTCCTGCTTCCACGAGAACAGGCCGCTCTCTCGCAGCACTTCTTCGCTGAACTCGCCCGCCAGGCGGTCGCGCAGCAGGAAACCGGAATCCGGAGCGTAGCCGATGCGAAAGCGCGCTATGGTCTCTTCATTCAGCCCGCGTCCGGCGAGATACTCTCGCGCCCGCGCGCCTTCGGGGCGCTTCAGGCATTCCTGAAAAAATGCGGCAGCCCGTTCTTGCGCGTCGAGCAACTGCGCGCGCAGCTTGGCGTCCCCGGCCTCACCCGGGCTTGAGTATGTAGCCTTGGGAAGCGCGATGCCCAGCTTCTGCGCCACTAGACGGACGGCCTCGGGGAAGGTGATGTTCTCGATCTTCTGCACGAAGCTGAACACGTCGCCCGAGACGCCGCAGCCGAAGCAGTGATAAAACTGCCGCGTGGCATGCACCGAGAATGACGGCGTCTTCTCCCCGTGAAACGGACAAAGCCCCGCATAGTTCTGCGCCCCAGCCTTCTTCAGCTTGATGTAATCGCCGATGATGCGGACAATATCCGCCTGCTGCTTCACCGTCTCTTTGAAATCTTCAGTGGGCATGTATTTGCGGGCTTGGAGGGCGCGACATCTCTCCCCTTACGATTGTGAGCCTGGGATGTTGCTGATGGGAATATACCTGAGCCAGATTGCTGTGGAGAAGCTGTGGAATACACGGGTATCCCGTTGACGCTCTAGGAAAAGCAGGCGTTAAAGCACCTTCCCGTCTGTCGTATGAGGTTCTGGCTTGGTGTCGGTCTTTTCCTCCCCTTCTTTCTTCTTCGACGCATCCGCAAGAGGTTGTGCTTTCGCCTGCGCTTCCCAGAAAGTCTTTGGGCGGTGCATATTGATCAGCGCACCGAGGACTGTCGCTTTGTCTCTTCCTGCCTCGAATAACTTTTGAACGTGGTTGAGATAGCTACAATAGACGGAGATGTGACTGAAGTATCTTCCGCTAGGGTAGATCTCGAAGTATTCGGGGTGGTGCGCGAGTGAAATCACCGTCATCATCGTCGAGAACGACGCATGTGCCCCCCGGTTGATCGTGTCCATCGCAGTAAACGAGCCCTGTGTGAGCCCAGGATGTGAGACCTCCAATATTCCCCGCCCCTCGAAGACAAGCTTATTGACCGATCTGTACATCAGACTGAAGCTGTTGGGCATGTAGTCAGACATAATGTGCGCCAGCTCCCCCGGGGTGGCAATGAATAACGCATACAGCGCGCGGATGTATAGCTCTTCCTGCTGGCGGTTGCGAGTAAGAAGCGCGAATTTGCGCCCAGCAGCTAGTCCGCGGCCATCGAGTTACCGAGTTCGGCTATCGACGCCAGCGTCCAAAGTGCAACCTTCGCCGGGTCGGAGAAGTTGTGAACAAGGCCGGCGACGATTGGGTCGCCAAGGTGGGGAGCTTTCGTTTTGCAACCTAGCACGGGACAGTGCGGATTCACCTTCGGCGGTTTCTTGCTCATGCAGGGGATTTTACGCCCGACGTCCGCAGCAGGCTGATGACACTACGTGTGACGCGCGGGTGGTCCCCATTGCCGTCGCTATGGTTCGCGGTCCACGTCAATCCCTCTGGGTGCTCCAGCGATAGCATCCTCAAGTTCACGCTCTGCGTTCAACTGCTCCGGAGTCATGTTGTCGAAATAGGCGGCGGTGTCGCGCTCCAGCTGGTTCATGCGCCTCTTCTTAGGTTGGCTGGGTCGTCTTTTCTTGGCGGGTTTCATACCTTTAATTATCGTCAGTTTACACGCGCAACTCCACCACCGTAGCCCCGCCGCCGCCTTCATTCTGCGGAGGCTCGGCTACTGACTCCACGTGGGGATGCTGCTGTAATGCTTGCCGCAGGGCTTTACGCAGGATGCCCATGCCGCTGCCGTGGACCACGCGCACGCGCGGCAGTCCGGCGAGAAAGGCATGGTCGACAAACTTTTCCACCGCCCGCGTCGCGTCGTCCACGTTGAAGCCAATCACATTGATTTCAGAAGCCGCGTTCTGGCCCTCGTTCTCGTTATTTAGCGACACCGAAATTCCCCGCGCCCGCGCCGCCTTTACTGGAGAATCCCCTGCCCGCGCGTTACCCAGGGCGCTACTCAGGACCTCGGCGATATCGTCGCGCGCGATCTTCATCTTCATTGCGCCGATCGCCACTTCAAAGTGGGAGTCATCCAGCTTGCGCAGGACTGTTGCCGCACGTCCGGTCGACTTCAACTTGACGCTGTCGCCTTCGGAGACATACTTCACCACCTGTGGCTGCGCGTGCGGATCGCCCTCATCGGCGCCGCTGGCGTGCGCCACCACGGTGGAATCGAACTGCTCGCGAAATTCGCGCCGCAGTTTCGCGATCTTTCTCTCAGCTTCTTTGGAGACCTTCTGCGCCGCCGCCTTATCCTGGACCGCATTCACCGCCTCGCGCGCGTGATATTCAAAGTCACGCAGCACGCTCTCGAGCTTTTTCTCCATGTCGCGGATCCTGGCCTGCTGCTCTTTCTTGCCTTCGGCTGCCAGGCGCGTCTTCTCTTGCTCCAGTGCCTGCTCGCGCGTCCTCAAACGCAGGCGCTCGCTTTCCATCTCGCGCAATCCGGCATGAAGTTTGTCGAGAAACTCGCCCACATCGCGAGCCTGCGTGCCCAGCCGCGCCCGCGCCGCCTCGATGATCGCAGGATTCAATCCCAGCCGTTGCGCGATGTTGATTCCCGCCGATGCTCCCGGAACTCCCATCTTCAGTTCGTAAGTAGGTTGCAGCGTAGTCTCGTTGAAGCCCACCGACGCGTTGATCACGCCCGGAGTGTTCGCGCCGTAAACCTTCAGGGACGTGTGGTGCGTTGAAATCACTGTCATGCAGCCCAGGCGGCCGAAGTGTCCGGCGATCGCCACGGCCAACGCCGCGCCTTCCTCGGGATCGGTGGCCGAACCCAGTTCATCCAGCAGCACCAGCGACTGCGCGGTTGCCGTGCGTGAGATGAAATCGATATTGGTGACGTGCGCGGAGAAGGTCGAGAGATTCTGCTCGATGGACTGATAATCTCCGATATCCGCGAGCACAGCGTCAAACACAGGCATTTCCGCGCGATCGGCGGGCACCGGAATTCCCGACTGCGCCATCAAGGCCAGAAGTCCCAACGTTTTTAGCGTCACCGTCTTGCCGCCGGTATTGGGACCGGTGATTACCAACTGCCGGCGGGTGCCTTCGAGTTCGACGCTGATGGGGACGACGGATAGACCCTTGAGCTTTAAGTTGCGCTCCAGCAGGGGATGCCTGGCATTGTGCAGAAGCAGGCGAGCTTCGCTAGCGGACGGGCGAGAGCGCCCGTCCCCACACGACCCTTGCAGATCCCCACTCAGCTGCACGGCCACGCAGTTGTACTCTTCGGCGAAGCGGGCCTTGGCAAACTGCAGCTCCAACTCGCTGAGCACATCGGCCGACGCCAGAATGGCCTCCGCCTGCTCGCCGATGCGCCTCGTCATCTCGAGCAGAATGCGATGAATCTCTGCTTGCTCTTCGTCGAGCAGCCGCACCAGCTCGTTGTTCTGCTCGATGGTTTCCAGTGGCTCGACAAAAACCGTTTGCCCGCTCGAGCTTGCTCCATGCACTACGCCCTGCACGCGGCGTTTCTGTTCAATCTTCACCGGGATGACAAAGCGCTCGCCGCGGATGGTGATTAGTTCATCCTGCACTGCGCCGCCTTCGGCCAGCCGCCGTAAATATCCGCGCAGCGATTCCTGAATCACGCGGCGCTGCTTTTCAATCTCACGGCGAATCCGCGCCAGTTCCGGCGAAGCGCGGTCGTCCAGCGTGCCATCGGGCTGGATCTTGTTGCGAAACGACCGCAGGAGCTCGGTGAAATCGGGCACGTTTTCCGAAAGCGTGCGAGTGCGCCGCCATTCCGTTCGCATGCTCGCCGGAGGATGGAGCGCGATCTCGCGCCATTCCGCAGCGCGGTCCACCACCAGCACCACGTCGCGGATCTCTGTGGTTTCGAGCACTGCGCCTGCGATTCGGGATTTCTTTACCAGCTTCGCGACATCCAGCAGACCTGAAAACTCGAAGCGTCCGCCCACGCGGCGGAACTCGCGCACCTCGGCAGTCAGCTCTTGTTGTTCGGCAATCCAGGCAAGATCGGTCGAGGGCGCGAGCGCTGCAATCCGCGACTGGCCCAGCGGCGAAGATGCGTATCCGCGCAGCAGTTCGCGCAGAGCATCGAACTCCAGCACCCGCGCGGAGTTGTGAGTGAGCGGTTCAGACATTGGAATTAATGTTACAGGAAGGGACGGCGGGAAATGCGACCCCGCAAACCAGAGCTACGACTGAGCTGCGGCCAGCGCCTGGGCATCGGCTGGGCTCGCCACGGGCAAGCGGAGCACGAAAACCGCGCCACCCTCTGGTTTGTTCTGGCACGTGATCTGTCCGTGATGATCCTGCACGACGCCATACACGGCGCTCAGTCCCAACCCCGTGCCTTTGCCGATGGGCTTTGTAGTATAGAAAGGATCGAACACGCGATGCGGCTCTTTTATGCCCGGCCCGCTATCGGAAAACTGCACCGCTACATCTTCTCCCGCATGTTGTGCGCTGACTTGAAGCAACCCTCCGCCTGCTTCCTCGAGCGCATCCAAAGCATTTTCGACGATCTGGACGAAGGCCTGGAACAGCTGGTGGCCGTCGCCCCAGACTTTCGGAAGGTCAGGCTCGACCAAGGTTTCGATGTGGATTTTCTGATCGTGCCGCTGGAGTTCACGCATCTGCACGCTCCGCTGCAGAAGCATGCCTAAATCCACCATCTTCTTTTCTCCGGAACTTTGCTGCGCGAAACTCAGAAGGCTCGAAATCAGATCGCGGGTTCGTTGGGATTGGTTCACGATCTTGCGCACCAGCGTGTCCTGCTCGCTGGTCAAGCGCTGATTCGACCACAGCTTCTCCGAATAGCCCATGATCGCGGTAAGCGGGTGCTCGATTTCATGCGCCGCACCCGCGATCATCTGGCCCAGAGAAGCCAGCTTCTCTCGCTGCACCAAGTGACTCTGCAATCTTTGCTCGTTTTCGAAGCTGCGGCGCGAATCCTGCAGCAGATGGATGAGCGCCTGGTCTTGCAGATACTGGCGCACAAACACGAAAGCGCCCAGCACCAGCATTGCTGCCAGTACGGTAAACAGGCGGAACGTCCGGGCCGCGGGCGGCGAGTTGTCCCAGCGGAAGGTCCATAGGCCGAGCACCGGTAAAGATAGAATGGCCAGCATGGCCAGCCGCAACGTCCTCGTGCCCCACTTATCGTCTCCCGCGGGCGGCGCGGCCTCAGGCTGCCAGGCGCGCGCGGTAAGCGCGGTCGCGGCCATCCAACACACTGCGCACTGCAGCGGAAGATCGTAGAGACTTCCGGTGTAGTATCCCCCGTGCGCGGTCGCCAGGTCCACCGCCTCCGAACCGAGGGCATAGAGCGCACTTGCCGCCATCAGGTTCAGGTACACCTTCTTCCACCCAGCAAACGCCCCGCGGGCGGCGATCCCCAGCACTACCACCAGCATGCCGCTTTCGACCGTGTAGAGTGGGCCGAAGGTCCGGTCGTACTGCGCCACGTTCAGCGACACGTATTGCGATGGGGACACCACAAAGGCATAAAGGAACATCCACCAAACCACCAGCAAGAGAAAATCCAGGGCACCCACGCGGAGTTTCTGCTCGCCTTCGCTTCGATGTGGACGCAACCCAACCGCCGCAATCATCGGAACCAGGTGCAGGAACAAGAACACATCCATGATCGATGGATCTGGGAAAGTGGTGCGGCGCAAGAGCTCGAAGTAGATCCATGCGGCCTGATTGCAAGCCCAGAGAAGGCAACCCGACCCCAGCAGCGCCCAGAAGCGGCGGTTGGCGCCCTGCTCCCTCCATGCATTCGCCAGCATGGCCACAGCCATCGCGAGCGTTATCAGAAGATATCCAACATCAAAGATCCCGGTGAGTACCGGACCACGCGGCACGGTCACCGACACTACGGCGAACGCCAGCGTCATCCCGCCCGCGAGCATAAACCAGCGATTGCGTCCGAACAGACTCATCCGTCTCTCATTTTATGGATGAAGGAAGGAATTCCAAGATTGCTTCGGATCGCAACAGGTTACTTTCGTCACCTCCTTCGCTTGGCAGAGCCTGCCCTGAGCCTGGCAAAAGTGACCTTCCACGCCTAGCAAGTCCTTCCAGCTCATCACTCCTGCTAGAATCAGGATTGAAAGGCGCGCAATTCTCGCCAGGTGGCTTCCATGGCCTTTCCTGTCACCCGTCCTCGTCGTCTCCGGCGCACCGCCCAGCTTCGCGACTTGGTGCGCGAAACTCGCCTCACTCCCGATGCATTCGTCTACCCCATGTTCGTTTGCCCTGGGGAGGGTGTACGCAAGGAAGTGCGCTCCATGCCGGGCGTGTTCAATCTATCGGTGGATGAAGCGGTGAAAGAGGCACAGGAAGCCCAGTCTCTGGGTGTGCCTGCGGTGATTCTCTTCGGCCTTCCCGACCAGAAAGATGAAGTCGCGACCGGAGCCTGGGCCGACGACGGCATCGTGCAGCAGGCTGCCCGCGCCATGAAACGCGAAGTCCCCGGCCTGATCCTGATCGGTGATGTGTGTCTGTGCGAATACATGTCGCATGGACACTGCGGGATTGTGAAAACCGCGCCGCAATCTTTGGGTGCAGCCGCCAGAGATGCCTTGAAAGCCACGCGGGGAGTGGTGGCCGTCAGGAACCAGGGGGAAAAAGAAAAGTTTATCGACGAGCTGGCATCGATCGTGGCCGACGCGGTTGAATCCAAATTTGAGATCGACAACGACGCCAGCCTCGAACTCCTGGCGCGCACCTCGGTCTCGCTCGCTCGGGCCGGCATCGACATCATTGCCCCTTCCGATATGATGGACGGCCGTGTCGCCGCCATCCGCCGCGCCCTCGATGAAGCCAGCTTCATCAACACGCCCATTCTTTCCTACGCCGCCAAGTTCGCCTCCGGATTCTACGGGCCGTTCCGCGAGGCCGCCGACTCCGCTCCGCAATTCGGCGACCGCCGCTCGTATCAAATGGATGGAGCCAACCTGCGCGAAGCCATGCGTGAAATCGAGCTCGACATCGAAGAGGGCGCCGACATGATCATGGTCAAGCCCGCGATGCCCTACCTTGACGTCATCGCCGCAGCTCGCGACCGCTTCGACCTGCCGCTAGCCGCCTATCAGGTCTCCGGTGAATACGCCATGATCGAAGCCGCGGCCCGCAATGGTTGGATTGAGCGCGACCGCGTCATGATGGAATCTTTACAAAGCATCCGCCGCGCCGGTGCCAGCATTATCCTCACCTACTACGCAAAAGACGCCGCCAAGCTCTTAGCGTGATTCCGCGGAGATTGTGTGGAGTCCAAAGTCCTCGTATCGGGGATTTCCGGTATTGACAGGATTGCCGGGGCTGTATCAATATTCATGCGTTTTATTAAAACCTTTCACTACAAGGGGTGTCCCATGGTCGACCGAGCAGGGCATTCCGCTTCCGCCCGAATTCTGTCCCTCCTCTTTTTTGTTCTTGTTGCGCTTACGTTTTTAGTGGGGGTTGATCTGGCCCACGCCGCGAGCGCTTACATCCGCGTCAATCAAGTTGGTTATGCCGGGAGTTCTGCGAAACGCGCGTATCTCATGGCAAGCGGCTCTGAGGCTGGGGCCACCTTCGCGGTTAAAAACTCCGGCGGCACCACCGTGTATTCCGCTGCCGTAGGAACCAGCCTCGGCGCCTGGGGAACTTTCACCAGCGTTTACACTCTTGATTTCGATTCCGTGTCGACCGCCGGTACCTACACGATTTCAGTGGCATCGCCAATTGCGGCAACGTCGCCGGCGTTCAAAATCGACACGGCGGCGAATCTCTATGCCACACCGCTGGCGAACTCCCTCTTCTACTATGAGACCTCACGCGACGGACCGAATTACATTCCGAACGCCCTGCGCACCGCTCCCGGCCACTTGAACGACCAGAGCGCCAAGGTTTATTTCACTCCCACGTTCAACAAGAGAGACGTCGCCGGACCGCTGACAGCCACCGGTGCGGTGATCGACGCTTCCGGCGGCTGGTGGGACGCCGGCGACTATATGAAGTTCGTCGAGACTCACAGCTACACCGTGGCCATGATGCTGGTCGGCGTGCGTGACTTTCCCGGACAAATGGGCTCCGGATCGAGCGCCTCAAACTTCACCGCCGAAGCGCGCTTCGGTCTGGACTGGTTGCAGAAAATGTGGGCCGACAGCAGCAAAACCCTCTACTACCAGGTAGCTGTGGCTTCGGGCGGACACAACTACAGCGGCGACCATGACATTTGGCGGCTGCCCCAGGCTGACGACAACTATCAAGGATGCGTATCGCCGTATCAATACATCTGCCACCGGCCGGTGTTTCAAAACACGGCAGGAGGCGCGGGGGCGTCAATCAGCCCCAACATTGCGGGACGTCTGGCGGCCTCGTTTGGTCTGTGTTACAAAGTCTTCGCCGCCAGCGATACTGCCTATGCGAACCAGTGCCTGCTATCGGCGGAGCATATTTTCGATTTGGCGAACACCGCTCCGACCGGGAATCTGCTGACGGTAGGTCCGTTTGATTTCTATCCGGAAACGGAGTGGCGGGACGATCTCGAGCTCGGAGCGACGGAACTATACTTTGCCCTGCAGGGCGCGATCAATCTGCCGCCAGGACTGCCGCACACCGATCCTATGTACTACCTGCCCCTGGCCGCGACCTGGGCCAATGCCTATATCAAGGGTCCGAACGACGCAGCCGATACCTTAAATCTCTACGACGTCAGCGGGCTCGCGCACTTCGAGCTCTATCGCGCCATTGTGCTTGCCGGAAATCCACCCGGTCTCGCCACTTCAGAAGCGGCACTGCTGGCTGACTTGAAAAAGCAGTTGGACAAGGCGGTGACGCAAGCCGGGAAGGATCCTTTTGGATTCGGATTTCCCTGGAACACCTACGACACCACGTCGCACGGCGGCGGTCTGGTGGTGATGGCCAACGAGTACGACTATCTGACCAGTTCCACGGCTTATGCCGCATACGGAAGCCGCTGGCAGGCCAATGTGCTGGGGGCGAACGCCTGGGGCACATCGCTGATCGTGGGCGACGGCGGCACCTTCCCGCTCTGCATGCAGCACCAGGTAACGAACCTGGTTGCAAAGCCGCCTAATGGACCTCCATTCCTTCTCGGTGCGGCTGTAGAAGGTCCGAATTCGTTCGCGGCCAAAGGCTCGCTGACGGGAATGGTAGCGTGCCCTCCGAATGGCGTGGATCAGTTCGCGGTATTCAACGGCAACGGGGCTGTATTCCAGGACAACGTGCAGTCCTATTCCACAGTTGAGCCGGCCATCGATCTCACAGCGTCTTCGTTTCTGGGGTTCTCCTGGCAGATCGCCGGAGCGCCTTCCGGAACTCCGTAAACCCACCCTCGAAGGGAGCGACTGAAGTACTGAAATTGAAATAAAGTTCGCTCCCTTCGGCATTTGCCATCTCCGCGCGGCGGCGAATGTTGCTCGCCCGTGCGCTGATCAAGAATCATCGACTGAAGAATCGTGAATCAGAAAAACTAAGGAGGCAACATGATGCGTAAGATCGCAGTGCTGCTGTTTTCCGTGGTTACAACCTTGTTCCTGTCAGGCGCGCTCATAACGGTTCCACGCGCGCATGCTCAAACCCAGTTGCAGGTCTATGGACTGTGGCATTGTTCCTCCGACGCGTGCAGTTGGGCCGCAGCGCCGAACATGACCACTTTCGACACGCAGAACCATTGGATCATCGACCGCGGCAACGGCTCGCCTTCGGTGAACCTGGTCGTATTGAGTTTTGTCAATCCACTGAAGCTGATGAATCTAACGACCGACTCGACCGACACGAAAGGCATACCCAACGGCATGACCACGGCGGTCGTGAATTACTTCGAAAGCAAGGGCGTGCGGGTCATGATGTCGATCGGCGGCATCAGCTACACCAAGGATTGGACCAAAGCGTTGGGCAGCAACCCGACTCAACTGGGAATCAATGCGGCCAACGCTGCCAAGCAGTTCAACGTCGGGATCGAAATCGATTATGAAAAGAGTAGCAATCCCAACTTGACCGGCCTGCAGCAGTTCGTGACGGCGTACCGCTCGGTGCTTCCCTATGACCCGACGGGCGCCAACCAGGCGGCACGTCTCACCGTCGATCTGGGCGACGGCGACACCTACCTGACCGCTCTTGCGAATTACGCTACCACCAATTGGCTCAAAACCGCGAGCCCCGTTCTCGACTATGCCAACGCAATGGTCAGCTCACAGAACACCAGCATCTCGACTTCAGAGGGCTTGTGGCAACAACACATTGACGGCCTCTCCGGCTCCGTGCCCCCACTGGCGCCCGCCAAGCTGGCCGGCAGCGTTTGGGTGGTCGGCAATAGCGTGATACCAAACTGCAACAGCTACCCGAGTTCCGATCAGGAAGTGGCAGCCAACTTTGTTGAGACAATTCCTCCCGCAGGAGCTGGAACAACTTCCGGAATGCTGGGCTACATGTTCTGGGGCGGAGGATGCCAGGGAAACGGGACGGTCTGTACCTTCCCTCCCGACACCTGTGAGGGAGGAGTGGGTGCAGGCGCGACTGCCCTCAATATCCCAATACCCATGCCAGCGTTGCGCCAGAACTAGTTCGAGTGATGGTCCGAGTAATGATCCGAGTGATGGTCCGGTCCGGGCGCTTCCGAACGAATTGAGGCGCGCGGACCGTTTCTTAGATTGCCAGGCGGTTTGCCCTTGACATTCGTGGTGGCTTGGCGTAGACTTCGCGCATTCCAGGGAGCGGAGCGCGTCTGCCTCCCTCCCAGTTCTTCCCCTCCTTGCGGTCAGGCTCAGGGGCTTTTTCACGGCCGAATCCAGGTTTGTCTACGGTTGCTTCCAATGAACGCGTGGAGGAGAAAACATGCCAATCGATATTAATTCGCCACTGTGGGCTGTTCTCGCGGACTGGGTGAAGATTCTGCTCACGCTTCCCGACCCGCCGCCCGAGCAGCTTGTGCAATTGAATGACGTCGCCATCCTCACGGCAGTCTCTGCCCTGACGGAGCGGTTGTCACCAGAAGTCGGTAGCGAATTACGGAGAGCGCTGCCCGCGATTCAGGCGCGCCTCAAGACCGCCGCCTAGGCCGTGTCCTCATCTGTCGTTTGTTCATGCTCCCGACTTCGCGCTCAACTGGGCTGATCGGGGTGATCGGGAGGATTGTCGTCTCTGAGTGTTGCCGGGCCGTTTCTCCGGCCTAAAAAAGTCCTGCACGCGATCAACTCCGGTGTAAGATGTTGGTCGCCTTCCCCAGGCAAGAAGGAAACTGCCTTTTCTTACCCCATTGCAGGAGGACCTATGCCACAGCATCCCCGCCGATCCAAGACGCCCTCGAAACTTTCCCCATCATCGCAGCGACGGCTCAGTTCCTATGCGCTGGCAGCGAGTGCTGCTGGCGTAGGAGTACTGGCGTTAGCCAGTCCGTCGCAAGCCGAGATTGTTTACACCCCCACCAACGTCATGATTCATACGAACGTGGGCCTCAAGGTTGACCTCAATGGCGATGGAGTTGCCGATTTCGAACTGATGAATTCCACCCGCGGAGCTTTAGGAGGTCAACGGGTTGCGCCGAAGGTCACCGGAAACCACGTCATCGGCTCGGGCATATATGCCTCAGCCTTGGTGCCCGGAGTGACCATTGGGAATGGCGGTCCCTTCGCCCATCGCGCCCGTGGAACCCTTATGGCGGGGTGGAGCGACTTCTCAAACTTCTTATCGACCCACGGCCCGTGGAAGAACACTCGAAACCGCTACCTCGGGTTCAAGTTCCTGATCAACGGAGAGGTCCACTTTGGCTGGGCGCGCCTCAGTGTCGACGTCTCTGACATGCTGCTGACTGGCTACGCCTACGAGACCATTGCCAACAAAGCTATCGTCGCCGGTCAGACCAGCGGTTCGGACAAGGCCAGCGGCGCCAATCCCGGCTCTCCGGCCTCCAGCGCCACCCTCGGACGGCTGGCGCAAGGCGCGGCAGGCTTGGTCGCTTGGCGAAGGGACCCGGCCTAAAACGTCGGCCTTCGGGCCCTAGGCCGCCGTCGGCTGGGCGGATCCAAGTCGGGGCCCGGTGTAACTGGCCATGGCTTGTTTCAATTGTGAGTCCACTTCGTCGGCGATGGTCATGACGTCGAGCAAGACCTGGCTGAAATCCACTTTGGCTAGATTATTTTGTAACGTGTTAAAGATGCTGACCTGCAGGATTCGCGACTCCTCGACCATCATCGCGGCGGTGTAGCCTTGCTGACGGCGCAAATTTCCGTGCTCGTGTGCGGCGAGGGAGAAGTTGGCTTTCGCCGTTGCCGGCAGCCGTAAACGGCAAATCAGGTCCACGAGAAGACTGCGGAGATGGGCGGTACGCTCGTCAAAACCCAAAGGGATACAGGTCAGCTCCTCATCGCGCTCCACCGATGTCAGCCAGCTCTGAATCGTAAGATCGAGGTCTTGCTCCAGTATTGAGGCCACGCTGAGCGTGGGAAGCCTCCTATGAACTACAGGGTTCCGGAGTTTTTCCCAGATAGTTTCCCGGAGTGAGGTAATTTGGATCGGTTTCACCAGGATTTCGTCTGCCTGCAAGCGGATGGCAGACAGGGCTTCGTCAAGCTCCGGGTAGCCGCTAAGCACCAGCGTCACGGCGCGGGGGTGCGTATGGCGCATGGCGCTGACCACCGTGAAGCCATCGCCGGCTAGCGGCATGTGCAGGTCAGAGAGCAGTACGTCAAAGTTCTCTGCCGCGATGCGACTCAGCGCCTCGCATACGTTCGCTACCGCGACGACCTCAAAGCCGTCACGTTCCAGTGAAGTTCTCAACATATCGCGGACCGCGTCGTCGTCCTCAGCCAGTAGAACTCTAGGCATCCTAAGACTTCTTTCCTCCGCACGTATGTTTGCCTCAAACAATATCGAAAGTTCGCCATCTCCGTCTGTTCAAAATTGCACATCGGGGGGGGACATGAATTGCCATACTTGGTTCTTCGGATCGCTGAGCGCGCGAGCGAGATCATCTCCTGCTTGTCAGCGGATTGCGTCTGCTCCCAACGGCACGGTAGTTATTATCATAATCTCCTCAACATTGCCCGGAAGTATCGTAGGTCAAGGGTAGGCGGCAAATACGATACCGCTCCCCTTTTGCGTTTCATTCTGTTTTCAGCGCCAGGTTGCGATCTCCGAGTCCGTGTCGATTGCCACAACGTTTGCACAGCGTCGCTGCTTCGCTGTTGTCCACCACGTGATGCACCGGTTTGAAAGTACGCAGATAGGCAAACACCGCCTTCAGATCATCGTCCGTCATATTCCGGTAGACTGGCCAAGGCATCGGCATCTTCAGCTTGCGCGCCCGAACCGCCCCGCTACGCAGCGTCTGGATAAATAGCGCCTCGTCGTAATAGCCGATGCCGGAGGTGTCGGGCGTAATATTGGCGGAAGTGACGCCATCTTCGAAGACTGTCCCGCCCGCCCACTCCATCCCCGCTATGGGCTCGAACTTGGGTGGCGGACCTGTAGGCGTGTGGCAGTCGCTGCACGTTCCCAGGGTGACCAGATATTCGCCCCGTTTGGCAGGCCCGGAATGGTCCGGCTCCACCACCGGCTCAGTCACCGGACGCGGCGCGCTCTGGATGAGACGTGCCAGCGCAAATGGAACTTTTGACGGCGGCACCGGGTTGCGCGCGGGCGGCATACTGCGCAGGTAGACGACAATCGAGGCCAGGTCTTCGTCCGACATGTGGCGGAAATGTTCGTAAGGCATGACGGGAAACAGTACGCTTCCGTCGGCTGCAATGCCTTCGCGAATCGCCCGCGCAATGGCATCATCGCTCCACTTCCCAATGCCGGTCTCCGGATCGGGCGTGATGTTAGGCGCAAAGACCTTCAGACCACCATCTTCGAACATCAGGTGCCCCGCGCCTTCCTGAGAACGCAACACGGGCGGGTTCGCCTTGTCGTCCCAATCGGAATGGCACCCCATGCAAGGGATGACGGCGTGCGTCAGGTACTGACCGCGACTCAAGCGCTCGGCCGTAACCTCAAACTTGCGCGAGGTGAGCGGACGCTTCTTCGCGCCGATGACTGGCCGCCAGCCCACGGTGAAAGTCAGACCAACCGCGGCGAGCCCCAGCAAAACCAGGATTCCGTAGCCGGCAATTTTCGCTAGAAGTCTCCCCCATGCCTTTGCCAGAGTCCACCTCCCCTTGGGCGGTCACTTATTGCGGTCACTTATACGACCGGCGAATTGTAGCACTCGGCGAGACTCGACCTTGCTTCGAGGGCAGAAACTTAATCGTCACCTCCCGGCTTAGGGCTTTAAAGTCGCGGACAAATCCGGGGGGACGAAACCGGGGACGGGACGAGCTCCTGCGCATCCTTAGCGTTGGTGGTGCATGCTCAGATCCGCCGTTTCCGTCACTAATTGTTCAGGCCCGTGCCCGACGGCGACAGACTTGCTGCGGCGCCCGCGTTGTTGGTCACCGATACGGTTGCTTTGTAGGTAAACACATCCGGGCCCACCTGGGGGGTCGGGGGCTGGCAGCCGTTTGCCGTCCGGTTCTCCGAATTAGCACTCCCCGCCGTCGGGTGCCAGCCGCTTTCGCCATTCGGCCCACCCGCCTTCCGGCCCACCTAACTCCCGTAATCCGTTTCACTTAAGGCAGTTTGTACGTATGTCTGGATACGCACATCACTGCATGCACAAATGTTCCAGTTGGAACATTAGAGCGATTGTTCCGGTAGGAACACCCGCCGCCTACGCCCCGGCGGCGCCCTGGAACTTTACCTCCACCAGCTTGCGGTCCTCGTCGGACACTTTGAAGAACGCCCTCGGTTTCAGGCTCATGAAGCTCGCCACAAATACTTCGGGGATCTGCCCGATGCGTGTGTTGTAGGTGTTGACGTCGTCGTTGAAGAACTCGCGCCGGTCTGCGATGCGCTCTTCCAGTTCGCTGATGCGCATCTGCAGCTTGAGAAAGTTTTCGTTCGCCTTAAGCTGCGGATAATTCTCCGCCACTGCGAACAGCCCGCGCAGCGCGACTGTCATCGTCAAGTCAGCCGTCGCCTTCTGCCCAATGCTGGCCGCGTTCATTGAGGCAGCCCGCGCCTGCGTCACCGCCACCAGCGTCTGCTGCTCGTGCTGCATATATCCCTTCACTGTTTCAACCAGGTTGGGGATCTCGTCGTGCCGCTGCTTGAGCAGCACGTCAATGTTGGCCCATGCGCGGTCGTTGTCGTTGCGGAGCCGCACCAGTTCGTTGTAGAGGATGACTACATAGACCAGCACTCCCACCACGAACAGCAGGAACGCCGCCCCTGTGATCACGTTGCCGCCCATGCTTAATTTAACCTCGTCAGCATTTGCCTTTGCCTGCAGGAATGATTCCAGTGAAACAGGAGCGCAGGCAGGGATGCAAGTAACCGACGGGGCAGCACCCGCGGCTCTCAAGAAAGCGTCCACGCAAAAAGGGCTGAGCCCGCAGGCTCAGCCCCACAGTCGTGCAAGCCTTATTGTGCTGCTAGGGCTTTTTCGGAGTCAAATCGCAGGACTTCCTCACCTCGTCAAGATTCAAACCTGCGGGCGAGAACTCGGCGATCTGTGGACCACTCCTGGTTCTGACTTCCAGATTGAACAACTGGGCCCCGATAACGCCGCGAACCGTCCCCTTGTCCATGGCAAGGAAGCTCCCACGCACCCAGTTCCAGCCCTTGTGGTCATGGCTCCCGTCGATGCGTACCATGACCTCCATCTTGGGCTGTCCCCAAAAGCCCGGATAGTCGGGGTGTGCCAGCCGTTCGCCGGGATGGAAGTCGGCGTATTCATACTTGCCATTGCTGCAGACGATGGCAACTCGGGGTTTGGAGTCGGGGTCTTCCTTAAAATAATTGTTCGACACCAGCACAAAGCGGACCTTCTTCGCGCCAGTCATCTTGTCTTCCGACTGGAACTCCATCCACTTCCCGCCGGCGCTCACGCCATCTTTTTCGTCCTGATAAGGGCTCATAGCCCCTTCTTGAGCGCGAGCCGACAAGGCCGCCCCAGTAATGATGAAGGTCGCGACGACTGCCGCCGCGGCCAAGGCATAACGACTCTTATTCTGAAGCAAGTTTCGAAGCAAGTCTTGAAGCAGGTTTTGAAGCGAGCGCAATACTTTCAAGGTTCTCCTCCCGCACACCCACCGTAATTGAACCCTCCGGACCACCAAAAGTTGTATGGCATGCACACTCTTTTTCGGTGGTGCAGCCTCACTGGGTGTTGATCTTGAGATCGATGTAGACCTGGGACCGGTCGTCGAACTGGCTGACGGACTTGGTGTCGCTCTTGTGGCCGTTGTACTGCGCGTAGACTTCATAGTCCACCGTGGACAGGCCCGGGAAACGGTAGGTGCCTTCCTGGCTGACGATGTAGGTCTTCACCGCGTGAGTGCGCGTGTTGGTCAGGTAGACGATGGCGCCGGCCACAGGATTATCCTGCTGGTCGAGCACTTTGCCGAACAGCAGCCGGCCTTGCTGCTTTTCTTTCTTGTCGGGGGCAGCATAGGCGGCCACCGACAGCACGAGAAGGAGCGCACCGGCAATGAAGGATGCGTTCCGAAGAGCCAGTCTGGAGGTCATGCGCGTTTGATTCCTCTTTCCTCTTTTCAAAGTCTAGTTGAAGCTCTCTAAATTCCCTTTAGCGGGTTAGATGCAAACCAATGTCCACCCGCTCGTCATACTCTACGTGGACGTCGACCTCTTGTGCCAGATGCAGCGCCTGACCATCTGTAGTTTTCACGCCTTTGAGATCGGCCCCCACCACATAGTCGGCCTTGCCGACGGGAACGCGCTGGGCGAATTCGCCGGCGTGATCGGAATAGAGCTCCCACCTAGGCTTTTTGTCGGGCACGCGGCGGATCTTAACCTTCACACCATAGACGGGGTGATCGTCGGGCCCCCAGACCGTGCCAAAGATGAGTGCGTAGCGATCTGTCGGTTTCAGCTTCTTCGAGGCAGGAGACGCGATGGCTGAGGGTAGGACTTGCGGGCCCCGAGCAGCGAGAAAGAAAACAAGCAGCAGGCAGAAACAGGACAAGCCCGCAACAACAGGACCAGGGGATCTACGAGTCGTCACCGTCTTCGCTTTCCACTTCTTCATCCTCTTCCACGTAGCCGGCCTCGACCGCTTTCAACTCCAGCGGACTGGTGGTTACGACCTCGAAGTCCGTGCCACACTCGGGGCAAGAGACGATCTCGCCCTCGTCGACCTCTTCTTCTTCCACATCCAGGTTCGTTTCGCATTCGGGACAAAGAACCATGATTCCTCCGCTCCCATTCGATGCCATTCTTAGGATACCTACTCATAATATTTAGATTCTTCCCCCGCCGCAGGTCAAGGGGCGAGGGCTGTAGCCCTGATGCCGGGCTTGTCATCCTGAGGCAGCGGAGTCCTTGGCGAAGCCAGGACTCCCCACGAAGGACCTGTGCAAACTGCAGGCGGCACTGCGTGCTGCGGGCGAGTCCAAAGGTCCCTTCGACAAGCTCACGGCAGGCTCTTCGACCCGCAAAAGACGCGGGTCTCAGGATGACAGGGTTGGGGTTTAGCCTTAGACTGACCATGTCCTTTACGTTTCTTATGCTGGAGCCTGCATGATCTCTCCTCTCAAGAAAAGACTCTGGATTGTCGCTGTCTCGCTGGCGGTTAGTAGTACTGAGATGCTAGCGCAAAACAAACCCAGGTCCGATGTGCTTGAGCCCATGGCGGCCGACAATCGCATCGCGGCGGCGCAGCAGCAGGTTTCCGCGGAGCGCATCCGGGCGAATATCGAGAGGCTGGCGAGCTTTCGGACGCGGTCGACGATATCGGCACAGGACCCGGCTTCGATCGCTTCTGGACACGGGATTGGAGCGGCACGGGAGTGGATCAAGTCCGAATTCGAGCGCTACTCCAAGGACTGCGGCGGGTGCCTCGAAGTGAAGACCGACAGCTTCACCGAACCGGCCGCCGACCGGATCCCCCAGCCCACCGAAATCACCAATGTTTATGCGGTCTTGAAGGGGACGGATGCGGAGAACGCGAAGCGCATCGTGCTGGTGACCGGGCACTACGATTCACGCAACAGTGACATCCTCGACGTGAAGGGCGACGCTCCGGGCGCGAACGACGACGCAAGCGGAGCGGCCGTCAGCCTGGAATGCGCGTGGGTCTTAAGCAAGCTGAAGTTTCCGGCAACGATTATTTTTCTGACGGTCGCGGGCGAGGAGCAGGGCCTGAACGGCAGCCATCACTTCGCGAAAATGGCGAAGGAACAAGGGTGGAATCTTGAGGCCGTGCTAAACAATGACATCGTGGGCGGAGACAAGAGCGCGGAGCAGGATCGCTCCGTGGTGCGCGTGTTTTCCGAGGGACTGCCGGCGGCGGCCACGGAACAGGAGATCCGGCGGATTCGAGGGTTGGGCGGTGAGAACGACTCCGGGTCGCGGCAACTAGCGCGCTATATCGGCGACGTGGGTCGCGCTTACGATGTGGGTGTGAAGCCGATGCTGGTGTTCCGGTTGGACCGGTATCTGCGCGGTGGCGACCATTCTTCGTTCAATCAGCAGGGATTCTCTGCGGTGCGGTTCACCGAGGTCCGCGAGGACTTTCACCATCAGCATCAGAACGTGCGCACCGAGAACGGCATTGAATATGGCGACCTGCCCAAGTTTGTGGACTTCGACTATGTGGCGCGCGTAGCCCGGCTGAATGCGGCGACGCTGGCGTCACTGGCATCGGCGCCGGCACCTCCGGTGAACGTGCATTTGCTGACCAAAGATCTGGAGAACGACTCAACGCTGACCTGGGAGGCGTCCCCAGGAGGCCGGGCTTCAGGCTACGAGATTCTCTGGCGCGCCACGACCAGCCCGGAATGGGAGCACGTCCAAAAGGTTGGCAACGTTCTGCGCACAACTCTGAAACTTTCGAAGGATAATGTCATCTTTGCTGTTAGAGCTGTGGATGCCGAGGGGCACCGGAGCCTGCCAGTTGTGCCCTTGCCCGAACGGTGAATTTCGGTATCTACTTAACAAGAGCGTGTGCTAACAGGAGCGTGCAACCTTGCGCGGTCGTGAGATGACGTTGAGTTTCCCCCCGTTTACGCGGGCGGTGATCTGGCTGCTGGGGATTAATACAGCGGTGTTCCTGGCGCTGTCGGCCTTCGGCACGCGCGCCGTCATCAATTGGGTGTATTTGAATCTCGGCCTCGTACCCAGCATGACGGTCTTCCATTTTGCGATCTGGCAGATTGTCAGTTACAGCTTTATTCACGTGGGCTTCTGGCATTGGTTTGGGAACATGCTGGGGATTTGGATGTTCGGCTCGACGTTCGAGAGCTCGTGGGGCATGCGCCGGTTCCTGGAGTTGTTTTTCACAGGTGTGGTGGGAGCCGCGCTTACCACGATCATCCTTTCTTTCGCGCACATTCTGAGCGCTCCCAATACCGTCACGGTCGGCGCTTCCGGCGGCGTCTTTGCCATCCTGATGGCCTTCGGCCTGGTGTTTGGGGAGAACGAAATCATGATGATTCCGTTCCCCTTTCTGATCAAGGCAAAATATTTTGTGCTGATCCTGATCGTGGTGACGGTGGCGTTCGCCATCAGCGGGGGCGGAAGCACGGCGTATCTGGCGCATCTGGGTGGTCTGTTTTTCGGATACCTATATGTGAAGTTTTCGCCCGCGCGCGGAATGTCGGGGAAGTTCTCGCTATCGGAGTGGTGGTACGGATTGAATAATTCCTATTACCGCTGGAAGCGGCGGCGGGCGGCCAAGAAGTTTGAGGTCTACATGCGGGCGCACGACCGCAAGGTAGAGTTCGACGAACACGGTAACTATATTCCGCCGGAGGACGGTCCGCGAAAAGGGAACGGCGGATCAAAGTCGGGGTGGGTGAATTAGAGGGCGTTGGCCACGGATTTTCACGGATTCACACGGATCGAGCAAGCAAGCCGAAAGAAAAGCAGGTCCCCTTCACTCCGCTCGGTTTCGCTTCGCTCCGCTGAATTCTTCAGCCCGCGAAAAACGCCTGGAATTGCGCCAACACGTTTGCCGATAAGTCTTTCCGCCCGGCCTTGCCCTTGAATCCTAAATCGTGACCTGCGCCTTCTACAGGCAGAAGCTTCGTCTTCGCGGGAATCAGTTTCAGAGCTTGCTCGATTTCCGCGATCGAGCCGAACGGATCGCGGGTGCCGTGGACGAAGAGGGTGGGTGTGCGCAAATGGAAAAGATGCTGGGTGCGGAGCTGGTCGGGCTTGCGGGGCGGGTGCAGAGGATAAGAGAGCAGGAGCAGCCCGGCGGCTTCTTCCGGAGCTTTTTCAGTAAGCTCGGCGCACAGCATGCTCGCCTGGCGTCCGCCGTAGGAGTGGCCGCCGAGAAAGATTTGGCCGGAGACAAGATTCTTGATAGCGGCGACTGCATTCTTCAGCCCAGCGCGATCGCGCTTGGCTTCGCCCGGTCCCGGCGGACCGTAAGGCCGATCCTGACGGTAGGGCAGATCGCAACGCAGGACGGTGAAACCCGCCGCTACAAAAGTTTCCGCCAAGGCAACCAGCAGCGGGGCCTGGCAGTTCGATCCTGCGCCGTGAGTCAGAACAAGGCCGGCGCCGTTGGGATCTGCCGGGCGGTGCAGCAGGCCGCGCACGAACGGGTCGAGCGAGACATCGGTAAAAACCTGCGGGCTGGATTCGGTGGACATGTAAAGGTGGCTGGCTTTCATACTCCTTAGCAGGCTGTTTTCGGAGCGCCTCGCTGCGCTCGGCTGGACCCTTCGGCTTCGCTCAGGGCAGGCTCCCGAGGCGGCTGTGCCCAATGCGGTCTTAGACGCCGACCTCTTCCAGCTTTTCGTACACTTTCAAAATCTGAATCTCGTTTCCCAATCTCGCCCAGCAGCGAAGCAGTTCGGGATCTTCTTGCGCGGTGTGACGGGCCTCTTCGGAATTCCAGTAACGAAGCAGCACGTACCGCGAGTCGCTACTGCGGTAAAGCAAATCGCGGCCGTAGCCTTTTTTCGCGACGATGGCATTCAGTTCGCGAATGGTCGCGAGCGATGCGTCCTCCATGCCGGGTAGAGGCTCCCAGATCGCGATGGATAGATACTCCTGCGACATACTCCGCGATTATAGCTTCTGGCGTGTGGCGGCGCGCTTGCGTGGAGGTTCGGTGGCCGCGCCGGCTTCTTCGGCGGTGACTACGTGCAGGCGCATAAAGTTGGTGGAACCGGAAGCCTGGCGTGTGCCTGCGACCACCCCCAACACGTCGCCGGCCTTAAGCAACCCGCGGCGCAACAACTCAAACTCCGCCACATCGACCATATTATCGGTGGAAAGCGCCTGGGCGCATTTCATGGGATGCGCACCCCAGTAGAGGTTGGTGCGCTGGGCCACCGTCGCATTGTGAGTAAAGGCGTAGATGGCGGCCTGCGGCCGGTATTTGGAAATCATGCGGGCGGTGTTGCCGGTCTCGGTGAAAACCGCGATGGCGCCCATGGG